>Ga0302325_10006109_pt1 | contig 27199 bp, 19 predicted proteins | sample Palsa_T0_2_FD_201948 | JGI IMG/M metagenome (GOLD analysis project Ga0302325, IMG submission 201948) | Peat permafrost microbial communities from Stordalen Mire near Abisko, Sweden - Palsa_T0_2 | ecosystem: Environmental > Terrestrial > Soil > Palsa > Peat permafrost | place: Sweden: Abisko... | reverse complement strand
CACGTTGTCCGGCTGGTTCACCGGGTGATTGAGCATGATCTGGATCACCTGCAGGACGCACTGGGCACAGGGACGCGTCGGTAGGGTGATGGCTTGCGAGTATTGCTTGGGCGCCGTGACGTTCACCGCCAGGTGCTGCCACAGGCCGTCGGCCAGAACGGGCGGGACGACGGGGTTCTCGATGCCCGCGTCGACCGACATCGTTCCGAAAGCGCCGTTGGTGGTCTGGTAGGTCGGCTCGGGGAAATCCGTCGTGCTCTGGAACTCTGCGCCGTCCGCGTACGAAAGGGCGATGCGAAACCATCCGTCGTGGGCGATTTCCTCGGTCCACTTCACCGTGATCGTTTGGCCCGGAGAAAACGCCGTGACCACGTTGCTCATGGTGTACGTGTCGGTCGACTGTACACCGCAGGGGAAGGCCTTCTGCGGATCGCCCAGACCGTCGGAGTCCACCGTCCAGGGCGTCGGATAGTTCAGGACGATATGCGCGCGCGCCGTGGACGAGGCGAGGACGGCTGCCCCTGCGATTGCCAACGCAACCGTGATGGCGCCGCCCCGCGCCCGCAACGACGTGTCTTTCATGGGATTTGCTCCAATCAACCTGCAAAGGGCGTAGACGGCGGCCGGCGTCCTGTCGAGGGCCACGAGCGGCCACGCCTGATGACCAACGGGCACGGGGGAGGTCGTGAATCGAGGAAAAGTCGGCTGTCGTCGGAACGCGACGACGACGTGGCTGAGATTGGGATCACCGACGACACGCTGCCCTCCACGTGACGTGAACCGTGGCCTCCGAGGGACATCTTTTGGCACGCGCTGGGCTACCACCCTCGGCGACCGCAAAGCACGGTGTCGGGCGAGGAAAACGAATGCATCATCGTGTCATCGGGGAGATCGCGGGGCGTGAAGGATTCGCCTTATGGGCGGCGAGGACTGCGGCAACGCTCGGGCTCGTCGCGTCCGCGTTGTGCGCGTGCGGGAGCTCGGGTTCGTCGTCCGGCAGCCCGGACGCGGCGGCCCCTCCGGGCCTGACGTGCCCGGTCGTGGTGAGCTCGACGAACTGCGACACGTCGCTGCGCCCCATCGTCTTCGTGCACGGCACCTACGGCTCGGGAGACAACTTCGAGCACATCGCCGCGCTCCTCGGCAGCAACGGCTACTGCCAAGATCGCATCGTGGCGATCGACTACAACTCCCTCGGCGACTCTCCGGGCGAGGACTGCACGAGCGCGAACGACCCCCAAGGTTGCGGGAAGATCGACGCCCTGGTCGACCAGGTGCTCGCGGCCAACCCCGCGTTCACCCAGGTGGACCTGGCCGGCCACTCGCAGGGAACGGCCCATTGCGGGACGTACCTGGGCCTGCACGCCGACAAGGTCGCCCACTACATCAACTTTTCGTCACCGCAGAGCCCTGCGCTCAACGTCGGCGCCGTGCAGACGCTGAGCATCTCGTCTTTGCATGACCTTGGTGGGCACCCCAACCACTGCATCGGCGACTCGGTATGCACCCTCTCGGTCGACGGCGGCGCCCCGGTGCCGAGCGACGCCGGCACGGGCTTCCCTCCCTCCGACGCGGGCGACGACGGCGGCGAGGACGGCGGGCCTCCGCCCTGCAACGTGATCCAGGTGACCTTCGAGGTGGAGGACCACTTTGCGCTCGCGGCGTCCACGCCCTCGTTCATCCAGGTGTACCGCTACCTGAACGGCGGCAAGGACCCCCAGTACACGACGGTGCAGTGCGGCGATGACCCCGTCACGATCGAGGGCGTCGCAGAGACGTTCGCGGACAACACGCCCGTCACGGGCATGGTGCAGATGCACGAGCTGAGCGGTACGCCGCGCGTGCCAGGTCCCGACATCACCGTCCCTCCGTCGGACTCCAGCGGGCACTTCGGCCCGATCCAGATCAAGCGAGGCGTCGAGTACGAGATCGCGGGCTACGACGCGCAGGGCAACCTCGTCGGGTACCAGTACTTCACGCCGTTCGTGCGCGACAACCGCCTCATGCGCCTGCTGACGCCCGCGAGCAGCAGCGACGGTTCGTCCGTAGGCGGCCTCATCGCGGGGCTCACCACGGGCCATGCGATCCGCAGCGCCAACTCGGTGACCGTGCTGGCGCGCTGGTACGGAGGAGCGTTCCGGCAGGACCTCGGCGCGACCCTCACCGTCGGCGGGACCGAGGTGCTGACGAGCGCGAACTCCGGCGATCAGGCGCTCGCCACGTCGAGTCTGGCCGGAGGCACCGTTGGCCTCTTCATGGACGACGCCAACCAGAACGGCAAGACGGACCTGGGCCTTCCGTACAGCACATTCTTCATCGCGTTCACCGACGTCTACCTCCCGGCGACGATGCCCGCCTTCGTGGATTACAGCTTCACCCCGGGACAGGAGGATCCATCCACGGTGGGCGAGGCGCTGACGATCGCCAACTGGCCGTCGTCGGTGGGGCTCGTCGCCGTTACGTTCCAGTGAGTGGTCGCACGCGGACCACGCGCAGCTGGGGCCGCGAGGGGAGCGGCGACGCCGACCTCCGCCGGTAGACGGCCGGCGTGACGCCCGTCCATCGGCGAAACGCGCGGACGAAGTGCGAAAGCGTGGAGTAGCCGAGCCGGTCGGCCACGTCCTGCAATGAGGCGGAGTGCGACTGCAGCATCACCAGCGCCCGGTCCCGCCGCTCCGCATCCAGCAGTGACGAGAACGAGGTCCCCCGTGCGGCGAGCTTTCGCTTGAGGGTGCGGGGAGAGAGGCGGAGAACGCCGGCGACCTCCTCGAGAGAGCAAAAACCCTCGGTGTCCGGCGTCCCGATGGCGCGGCGCGCCCGCTCGACGATGTTCCCGTCGAAGGGCAACGCCTCGAGCGCGCGCTCGCACTGCTCGCGCGCGAGGCGCTCCGCAGGGCGGTCGGCTTGCGTCAGGGGCAAGTCGAGGTAGGCGGCGTCGAACAGCACGCGCGTCGTCGGCTGATTGAACCGCGTTCTGGGCAGCAGGTGCCGGAACCGGTGGAAGTACGGGAGCTCCGGCAAGGCCAGGTCGGCGCTTTCGCCTTCGAGCTCGCGGCCCGTGAGGCTCGAGGCGATCTGGCGCATGCCCACGAGCACACTGAGCAGCCCCACGTCGCGCGACGGCCCGAGGTCGGCGTTCTCGACGAAGGTGAGCGAGGCCATGCCCCCGTCGACGTGCAGGCTCAGCCCGACGGAAGTCGTCAATGTCGGCGTGAAGCGGATGAACATCTCGATGGCCTCGCGTAGCGTGGCGGCGCTCATCGCGGCGAAGCCCAGGTAGCCGTACATCGAGACGCGCTTCTGCAGGCCGAGGTAAAACCCGAGGCCGGGCTCGCCCGTTAGGGTGCGCGCGCGCTCGAGGAGGTCGCTGAAGACGGGCAGCGCAAGGCGTCGCCGCGGATCTTGCACATCGGCCTCCGTCAGACCGAGGTGGCCGAGGAGTTCCTCGGCGGAGACGTTCCACCGCCGCACGAGCTGCAGAAGCGGCTCCGCGTAGGCAACCGGCACGCTGTGCTCGATGGGGGGCGAGTGATCCATGGCCGTCTCGGCGATTGTACCCCGGCAAGCGCGCTGACCGCGGGTGGGGCCGATGCGCCGCTCGTGTCACCCGCGTTTCAGCGGCGCATCGCGGCACTTGCCCGGTCGTGTCCAAGCGTCAATTGATGGAATCCTGATGGGCCGGCCCGGCAAATTTACACCTTCCTTCCCGGGGCGCTTGGTAGTTGTCGGGCGCGGTAGCGGCGGAGGTTCGTCGATGAAGGTGTTTCGAACGTCGATGCGTCCCTTCGACTTGGCCTTGGCGGGCCTTTATGCGTCGGTGCTGGTGCCGCTGGCCATCGGCGCTTGCGCGTCGTCGAGCCAGCCCAGCAAGACTCCCTCGGAGGTCACGGCGTTCTCTCCGACGGATGCGCAGCGGATCCCCGACCGCGCGAACGCGTCCAAGGCGAAGACAGCCGCACCGTCGAAGTGATCGGTGGTATCCGTGCCCGAAGGGCTGCGTCCTGCAGCTCGTTCCGACCCGGAGTAGAGAATGAGGATCCCGTCTTTCGCCATGGTGGGCGCGTGCGTTCCCCTGCTGTTCGCTGCCGCGTGCTCGTCCAGTGCGGGAGGCGGGCCGGATGGCGGATCGAGCGGCGGAGACGCCGCTGCGGGTGGGTCCAGCGGTGGCTCCAGTAGTGGGTCCGGCACCGGCTCCAGTAGTGGGTCGAGCGGCGGCTCTAGCAGCGGGGGCGAGAGCACGGTCGTCACGCTTGCCACCGGACAGAAGAACGTCGGCGGCATCGCGGCCAACGGCACCGATGTCGTCTTCACGACGACGTACATGGCGCTGGGCAACCTCACCGGCATGGGCAGCATCATGAGTGTTCCGTCGGCCGGCGGGACGCCGGTTGCGATCGCGAGCAACACCGACCAGGGTGGGCTGGTCACCATGGATGGCACGAATGCCTACTGGGCCGGCCCCGACGACGGCACGATTCTGAAGGCTCCGCTCACGGGCGGCGATGGTGGTGCCGAGACGCTGGTGGCCAACCTGGTGGACGATCCGCTCGATGTCGCCGTGGACTCGACCAACGTCTACTGGGCCGGCTCGGCCACCGTGCAGAAGGTCCCGATCGACGGCGGCGCCAAGACCGACCTCGCGAAGGGTCTCACGCTCGCCGGTGTCTTTCAGCAGCCTTGCGTCGCCGTCAACGCGACGGCCGTCTACGCGTCGACCGCCACGTCGATTCTCTCGGTGCCGCTCATGGCGGGGAGCGGCCCGACGACCCTCGTGGCGAATCAGAGCCCGAACGCCATCGCGGCCGATGACGCGAACGTGTACTGGACGAACCTCCCCACGGGTCAGGACGCGGGTCCGACGGAGCCGTCGGTGATGAAGGTCGCCGTGACCGGGGGCCCCCCGGTCACGCTGGTCGCGCTTTCCTCCTCCGTCGTCCCTGCCGCCATCGCGGTCGACGCCGCAAACGTCTACTGGATCGAGGGCCTCGGCAGCGTACGCAAGGTCCCCATCGCCGGCGGCACGCCCGTCACGCTCGCCGCTGCCCCGGTGCTTCCCGGCGGCATCGCGGTCGACGCCACGAGCGTCTACTGGACCGACACTGCGAACGGCAACGTGTACAAGACCGCGAAGTAGCGACGGCCCACTCGTGGGGCCGTAGCGTCCCGCGATCGCGAGAGGTCACATGAGCGTCGTCTCGTACTCCGTGGCGTCGCTTGGCTGCACCAGGAGAAACGGTCGGAAGCGCTCGTCGCACTCCATGAACACCTTGAGCCACGACAGACCGAACCGCGCGACGTTGCCGGTGGACTGCGTGTCGGGAGCCATGTCGGTCGTGGAGTTGGTCGGGCTCGTCGACACGTAGTGGGTGCCGTCCGTGACCTCGTAGAGGAGCTTGGGCGTCGTGCTCGGGATGCTGTCGTACTCGTTCTCGGGCATGGGCGGCCCGGCCAAGTCGTCGGAGGTGCCGGCGAAGATGAGCGAGGGCACCGTATCCATCGGATACAAAGTGGCGGCGGTCGTGTCGTCGGTCCACGGCTCCATCGCGAAGCAGGCCTTGAGGGAAGGGGTCTCGTTCGCGGCGATCAGCGTGCCGCCGCCGCCCATCGACCACCCGGCGACCCCTTGCCGCGTCAGATCGAGCTCGCCCTTGAGCGGGCTTCCGGAGCGGGTGTTCTCGTCCTGGAGCGTCGTCAGCGCGTCGAGCAGCGCGGCGGCTCGCACGGGAGGCAGCACGCTCGTATCGGAGGCGCCGGTCGTCCCGTCGGACGTGCCGATCGTCATGACGACGAAGCCCCACGAGGCGAGGAAGGGGCCCCAGTCCGCGATCGATGACTCCGGGGAAAGGAAGCCCGGCACGATCGAGAGCGAGGCATACGGCGGCGTGGCGCCGACCGGGTAGTAGATATGCGCGCTCGTCACGTCGTACGCGACCGTCGAGCGGACGCTCGCGTTGGCCGCGTACGACATCGTCGTATACGGGCCCGCCGCCGCCGCGCTCGCCGACGTGGGCGCCGCGCCGCGCTGGATGGGCGTGCACGTCCCGCCGTCTCCACCGCCCGTCGACGTGATCGAACCATCTCCGCCGCCACCCGCCCCGCCGTCGTCGTCGGCCCCGCCGCCCGAGCTCGCACCCACGCCCGAGCTCGCGCCCACGCCCGAGCTCGCGCCCACACCCGAACTCGCGCCCACACCCGAACTCGCGCCCGTCCCCGAACTCGCGCCCGTCCCCAAGCCCGAGCTCGAGGCTCCGTTCGAACCGCCACCGCCACTCGCCCCCGACGATCCCGAGCCCAGCCCTCCCGTGCCGTTGCCATTGGCCTGTCCGCTGGGGTTACTTCCTCCCCCGCAAGCGCCAATGGCGAGAAGAGGGAAAAACAGCCACGGTGAAGGTATCCGCCCTACGAGCATTCTGATCTCCTGCGCGCGTTTTGGTCAGCTCTCGCGCACCACATGCGCCAATCGCGCGACCATGTTCAGTGTCACCGACGGACCCCGTCGAGTCGTCCCTTCGATGTCTCAACGAGCTTGATGCACAAGGACGTTGGGCCCCGCGCCAGTGCTGCCAGACCATTCCAGTCGCAGCGAAGAGAATCGCGTCACTCGTCGGGCTTGAGCGCCGCCGCGCCGGACGTGCCGCGCGCACGCCGGCTGACGAGGCGGGCAATCACGAGGAGCAGCTCCGCCGGATCGATCGGCTTGGCCAGGTGCATGTCGAAGCCGGATCGGAACGCCGCCGCGCGATCCTCGCTTCTGGCATACGCCGAGAGGGCGAGCGCCGGAACGTGCCGCGCCGCAGTCTCCGGGAGGAGTCGAATCTTGCGGATGAGGGAGTTCCCGTCTTCGGCGGGCATGCCCAGGTCGGAAACGACGACGTCGAAGCGCTGCGAACGCATCGCGTCGAGGGCTTCACGCGCGCTCGCCGCGGCCGTCACTTCCGCGTCGCACTCGCTGATGACGTACGCGAGAAGATCGCGCGTCTCCGGCTCGTCGTCGACGACCAGGACCCGCAACCCGCGTAGCTCGGGCGGGCACTCGAAGGTGCGCAGCTTGGGCGTCCCGGGCACGTCGGCAACCGTGTGAGAACCAGCGTCGGCACGCAGCGGAGCCACGGGCAGGCGCACGGTGAACGTCGCCCCCAGACCCGCGCCCTCGCTCGACGCGCCCACCGTCCCCCCGTGGAGTTCGACGAGGGAGCGCACGATGGCAAGGCCCAGCCCGAGGCCCCCATGCTTGCGGGTGTACGAGGGATCGGCCTGCCGGAATCGGTCGAACACGTGCGGCAAGAAATCCGGCTCGATGCCCTGACCGGTGTCGGAGACGACGAGCTCGACGTACGAATGCTCCCGGTGCAGGTGAAGCTGGACGCGGCCCCCGCGCGGCGTGAACTTGATCGCGTTCGCAAGCAGGTTCCACACGACTTGCTGGAGCCGGTCTGGATCGCCGACGATGGTGGCGTGCGAATCGAGCACCGGTTGCAGCCGGACGCCCTTGGCCTCGGCCGCTGGACGCACGGCTTCGACGGCGCCTTCCACCACGCGGACCATCTCGAGGGGCCCAACGCTCAGCACGAGCTTGCCCTGCTCGATCCGCGAGAGCTCGAGCAAGTCGTCGATGAGGCGCGCCTGCGCGCGGGCGTTGCGCTCGATCGTCTCGAGCGCCTTGGGCACCTGCGCCTGCTGCACGTTTCCCTCGCGCAGGAGTGAGGCCCACCCGACGATGGCGTTGAGCGGAGTCCGCAGTTCGTGGCTGAGCGTGCTGAGAAACTCGTCCTTCGCGCGGTTCGCCTGCTCGGCCGCCTCCCGCAGCTTCTCGACGTGCTTGCGCGCCTGCACTTGCTCGGTCACCTCGACGGCGACGCAGATGACCCGCGGCACCGTCGTCTCCCCGTCGCGCAGGGGTGTAAGCGCCACGTCGAAGTAAGCGTCCCGCAGGATCCCGCCCCGCGCCATCGGCACGAGGGCTTCGGACATTCGGAAGGGTGCGCCCGTCGCCATCACGATCCGGAGGTTGCGTCGGATGTCGTTGTCGTCGTTCCGCGGGATCACGTCGAACAGCCGCTTGCCCAGCACGTCAGAATGGCCAATCATCTCGCAATAGGCGGGATTGGCGAGTTCGAAGCGCAGCTCGGGGCTCGCGAAGACGCAGACGGCCACGGGCGCCTGCATGAGGAATGCGTGAAGCCGCTGACGCTCGGTCTCGGCGGCTCGGCGCAGGAAGGCCATTTGCAGGCGCGTCGTCACGCGGGCCGTGAGCTCCCGCGCCGAAAATGGCTTGACGAGGTAGTCGTCGGCGCCTGCTTGCAAGCCGTCGACGTGCGATTCCTCACCCGCGCGCGCCGAGAGCATGACGACGGGCGTTGCTCGGGTGGAAGGGTCTTCCCGGAGTGCGCGCAGCAGGCCGAAGCCGTCGAGCCCTGGCATCATCACGTCCGTCAGGACGAGGTCCGGGACGCGGCGCCGGGCGGCCGCCAGGGCTTCCACCCCATCGCTGACCGCTTCCACCGTCCAGTGCTGCCGGAGCAGCCGCGCCACGTACTCGCGCATGTCCGCGTTGTCGTCGGCGAGGAGGATGTGGCCCGAAGGATGCGAGGACATGGGCTCCTCGACGCTCGATGTCGCCGCTACGGACGTCGCGCCCGCGGCCGGCTCGGGCAAATCCTCGGACTCGCCCGAGGGCAGCCAACGCAGCGCCTCCTCGACGAACGGGGCCGCGCCCAGGGCGGTGGATGTTGCCTTCGTGCGCGCCTCGACACGCTCCGGCGGGAGGTGGCTCCGACCCCGCGGGATCGTCACGGTGAAGGTCGTGCCGTGGTCAACGCGGCTATCGACCCGGATGGCGCCTCCGTGGAGGCGGACCAGCTCGTGCACGAGCGCGAGGCCGATGCCCGAGCCTTCGTGGGTCCGCCCCCGGGCGCCTTGCACCCGGTGGAACCGCTCGAAGAGTCGGTCGACCTCCCCCTCTGGAACTCCGGTTCCCGTGTCGCTCACAGAGAGCTCGGCGCCGTCGTCGCGCCAGCGAATGGCCACGCCGATGGAACCCTCGAACGTGAACTTGAGCGCGTTCGAGAGCAGGTTGAGGACGATCTTCTCCCACATGTCGTGGTCGACGAAGACAGGCTCCGGGAGGGGCGCGCAGTCGACGCGAAAGTCCAAGCCGGCCCGCTCCGTGGCCGACCGGAACGCGCTCGCGAGATCCGTCGTCAGCGCGGCAAGGTCGGTCGGCTGGTAGACGGCGTCTGCGCGCCCCGCCTCGATGCGAGCGAAATCGAGCAGCGAGTTGACGAGCTTCAGCAGGCGGAGCGAATTGCGATATGCGACATGCAGATTCTCGCCCGAGAGAACCGCGGGCTGAACGGCGAGGGCGTCCTCGAGCGGCCCGAGCATGAGGGTGAGCGGCGTTCGAAACTCATGGCTCACGTTGCTGAAGAAGGTCGTCTTCGCGCGGTCGATCGCTTCGAGCGCCTCGGCCCGTTTGCGTTCCTGCTCGTAAGCTTGGGCGTTGGCGATGCTGGCGCCGATCTGCCCTGCGACGAGGCCGAGGAATCCGCGGTAGTCGTCGTCGAGCAGGCGGTACGGATTGAGCCCCACGACCAGCACGCCCGCGCGCCCGCTACGGCCCGAGGGCGCGATCGGGAGGGCGAGGGCTCGCGATGGAGGGACGTCCCAGGTTCCGAACGGCAGGGCTCCGAAGAGCGCGGGGATCAGGTCGATCGTGCGCGCCCGATGCGTCTCGACGACCTCGGCCAGTTGCCACGGCGTCCCGGGCTCGAGCGGCACGACGTGCGGGGCCGCAGGGTGCGAAACTTCGATCCCCGCGGTCCCGGTCAAAGAGGCGCTTCGCTTCCCGGGGTCGAGCAAGTACACGAGCGCGAAGGGCAGGTCGCGCGAGTCAGTCTCGAGGCACTTGGCGGCGAGGGCGACGGCCTGGTCGATGCGGCGCGCGTCGGCGGTGCGCGACGCCAGCTCGCGGAGCAGAGTGAGCTGACGTTCGCCGATGATGCGGCGAGTGTCGTCGGTGTTGGCGCAGATGATTCCGCCGGTGCCGCCGCGGTCGTTCGGCACGGGGCTGTACGAGAACGTGTAGTACGTCTCCTCGGGGTACCCGTTGCGCTCCATGATGAGGAGGAGCGCCTCGTCATAGGTCCCCTCGTTCCCGCGCATCGTCTGGGCAGCCCGCGGGCCGATCTGATCCCAGATCTCGCGCCATACGACGCTCGCCGGTTGCCCGAGCGCCTCCGGGTGCTTGCCGCCGACGATCGACTTGTAGGCGTCGTTGTAGAGATTGATGAGCGAGTCGCCCCACCAGACGAACATCGGCTGTCGGGACGTGAGCACGATGCGAACGCACGTCTTCAGGCTTTGAGGCCACTCGGCGGCCGGACCGAGGGGCGTCTCGGCCCAGTCCATGGCGCGCATTCGCTCGCCCATCTCCCCGCCACCGGAAAGAAAACTGAGCATGTCCTGCTTTAGCCGCGATCAGAAGAGCGCGCCGAATCCCTTACGGAACGTACAACAAATACGACCTATAGGTTCGCCGAGGTCGGTGTCCTAATACAAAATGCGCTTGCGCTCGGTTCTGTAGCGACGTTCCGAGGAACATGGCAGTGGGGAGCGCGGCCGCTCCCCCACAGCCCCAACCGGGACTGCGCGGTCACGATTGCGACCGGCGCTCCTGACGAAACGCACGCGGCAGCAGGCGAGCGCGGCCGCTTGCCGGCTCCGGCTATCGGCAGTCGTCGAACGTGAGGATGCGGATGGCGCTGTCGCCCGTGACGGCGTCGGACTGGCGGAAGACGATGCGGCGCCCGTCCGGGCTCCACTCGTTGTCCGCGACGATCAAGCCATCGCTGGTGAGCGCGCGCGCGTTGGCGCCGTCGGCGTCTTGCAGCGTGAGCTCCGTCGTGTAGCCGGCGGGCGGCTCGAACTCGAACAGGATGCCCGGCACGATCCAGAAAAAGTCGAAGAGCGGCGAGATCTCCCCGTCGTTTAGCACCTCGACGGCCGCGGGCCGGTGACGACCCGAGATCCACGAGAGCTCGCGCCCATCGGGCGACAGGTGCGCGTGCTCGTCCCAGGCGATGTTCGTCGTCAGGCGCCGGCGCTGCCCCGTTTCGACGTCGACGGCGTAGACGTCGGTCGAGAGCAAGCCCGCGCGCGTATTCGTCACGATGACGCTCTTGCCGTCGATGGAAAAACCGTGCGTCTCCCACCACGTCGTGTCGTGCACGAGGTGTCGGACCGCTCCGAGGCGCATTCCCGACCCATCGACGATGAAGTCCGCGACGAGGACTTCCCAGGCGCGCGCCTCGCTCGAGCCCCATACGATGCGCTTGCCGTCGGCCGACCAGTTGGCGTGGAAGTTGGTGGCCCATGTGTGGCTGAAGGTGAGGCGTGTCGCCTGCGATCCGTCGGGCTTCATCGCGTAGAGCTCTTGCCCGAAGCCCGCGCCGTCGCTGCCGAGGGCGAAGGGGTGGTCGCGGTCCGAGACGAAGAGCAGCGAGTCGCCCCCGGGGCGCCAGCGGACTCCATCGTTGTTCCCGGGCTGGCCGCACGTGAGGCACTTGCGATCCTTGCCGGCGTCGCGTGCGTGGGCGTCGAGCACGTCGATCTGGGACTTGCCGCTCTCGAGCAACGGGAGCGCGATCTGCGAGCCGTCTGGGGAGAACGACATGCCGTCGGTGGTCGACACGTTGGAGCCACGGACCAGATCGTCGAAGTGGTACTTGCGGTAGTCGCAACGCGCCGGCGGCAGCTTGTCGGTGGGCGTGAGTGGCGCCTGCGGGAGCTTCTCGCCCCGCACGAACTCCGACTTGGAGAAATCGAAGATGCGCTGGTTGGTCCCCGGCACGAAGATGTCGACCAGCAGCTCGTCGGGCCCGTCGGGCACGCCGTTGCCGTTGCGGTCCATCCACCCGCCCCGGAGCACGGCCGGGTCGGCGGGCTGACTGAAGAGAAGCGCGTCCTGCGCCTGCAGGTGGTCGCGCATGTCGGCCAGCAGCGGGGGAAGCGGGGGCGCCGGGGTCTCCGGCGGGGCGGTCGAGCGCTTTTTGCTGCTGAGCCCCGTGTCGAGCAGGTACCGCATCGAGTCGAAAATCGCGGCCAGCAGGTGCGCGTCGCGTGCCGTCCAGCGCCCTCGAACGTCGCCACGGAGAATTGGGTCCTTGGGCGACCCGATGAGCAACGGGACGGTCGGCAGGTCGTACTCGCACGCCATCGTGGCGGCGGAGTTGGCGGATCGCGACGCCCGCTCGAGCGCCCCCTTGAAGCTCGGGACACCAAAGATGGCGTGGAAGAACATCGACACCGTGGACCGCGGGACGTCGAATTCGTTCAGATGGTCGACGACGATCATCGTTCGTGCAATGAGGTCGCAGTAGCGCGCGTTGCAGTCGCGTGGGTTGGCCGCCTCGACCTCCTCGCACGTGGAAAGGGCGTCGGACCACTTCGCGGAAGCGAGCTCGCCCGCAACCGCCGTTTCGAGACGACCATGAAGGCCCTGGGCCGCTTCGTGCGAGTCAATCTTGGGTCCGCCGAGGCACCCCATCAGCGGGCCCAGCATCAGCAAGGTCGACGCGGATGCCGCGATTCCAAGGAGCGCCGCCTTTGCCGATCTCGTCATCACGTTCGAGCGCATGCAACAAGCGCGCGAAGCAGCGGCAGAAAGGGACGCCCGTGATAGAACGGTCACAATGAACGCAGAACGAATGCAGGTAGTGACGTCGCAGATGAGACGCCCTGCCGCCAGCGCGGTTCTGTTGGCGTTGATCGCCGCGTCCGCCTGCGGACCGTCTTCGTCCACCACGCAGGGGGCTCAGACGGTGGCCGCTCGCGCGGCGTTCGTGGAGCGCACGCGCTGCAGGGCGGACGATGACGAGAAGAACCTCGCGCCCGTGCTCAGCGGCGAAGCCATTCAGGGCGTGCAACCTCTCTACACCACCATCGAGGGTGCAAAGTCCGGCGTCGGGTCCGAGCTGCGGGGGGTCACGGTGACCGTCCGGCCGCTGCCCGGTATGACGGCGGAGTGGCTCGATCGTGAGCTCGAGTGCCATAGCGCGCGGGCGACGCTGGGCCACGGCCAGGGGGCGCCGGACGATCCGTTCTTTCTGCCTACGTCTTTCGTGAACATCGAAGTTCGCTCCGCCACCGACGGCTTCGACGCCGAGGTGGTCGGCTATGCGCCCGAGGAAGCCGCGGAGATCCTGGCTCGAGCGAACGCCTTTGCGAAGGGCAGGGTCGCCGCCGCCCAGCAGGCAAGGGCCCCCGGCTCCGCTCACTGACCGATCGGCCAGTTCGGGCGAACATGCCCTCGTTTGGCGCCCGGCGCCGGGGTGTTCGCATGAAGAGCGAACGCGAACCGGGCACATGTGTTCCAATGGGGCAAGGGGAGCACGGTGACCGAGGGCGAGGGGGACGGGTCCGAGTTTTTGCGGTGGTCGCGGTGGCACGGCAGCTGGTTTGCGGCCACCGTCGCGCTCCTCGCGCTCTTGCCGTGGTCTGTCGCCCACTGGCCGTCCCAGGACGGGCAAAACCATCTCGCCGTGGCGCACGTCGTGATGCACTACGACGATCCCGGCTCTCCCTTTCCCGAGTATCTGTCGATCGAGAGGAGCTTTCGCCCGTCGACGGCGCTCTACGACATTCTCTGCGTCGCGGCGCGGTTCATGCCGCTGAAGACGGCCGAGAAGGCGCTTGCGAGCCTGGCCCTCGCGCTGCTGCCTTGCTCCCTGCTCATCTTGCTGCGACGCGCCCTCCCGCGGCGCGCGACGAACGCCATGCTGAGCCTGCCCTTCGTCAGCGGGTGGGCGTTCGCGATGGGGTTCTTGAACTTCCAGATCGGTTTGAGCCTTGCCGTGGCCATGCTCGCGCTTGGATGGGATGATGCGTCGGGCGCAGAGGCGCGGGGGCTCCGCGCGCGGCACGGCGTGGCTGCCGTCCTTTACTTCCTCTGCGTGTGGGCGCATCCCGTGGCGGCCATCATGGCCGGCCTGGCGCTGCTGCTCCTCGAATGGCGCAACGTTCTGCAGCCAGCGGAGTGGCCTCGCATCGTGACGGTGCTCGGTCCCGGCGCTGTCTTTCTCCTCGGTTCGTACATCGCGGCCGGCGCGCAGGGCCCGGGGCCCGGGGCGCAGACGGAGACCCACTTTGCCGACTGGGCGACAGTCCTCGGCGGAGCGTTCGAGTACAACGTGGCCTACACGCCGCTCGAGCTCATCCCACGGCTCGCCGTCGCGTCGGTCCTTCTGTGCTTCGCGTACCGCGGCATCCGCGCAAACCCTCCCCATGGCGCGGGCCCCGAGGCGGCGGTCGCACGCCTCTTCATCGCGTTCCTCGTGCTCTACGCGGTGACTCCGAGCTCGCTCCACGGCTGGGGCTATGCGTCGACGCGCTTTTTCCTCTTCGCCTGGCTGCTGCTCCCCGCCGTGGCGGATATTCCGGCGCGGGTCGGCCGCCGGCTCGTCGTGCTCGGACCGGCGCTGACGGTGGCCATCGTCGCGATCCAGTGGCCGTGCATCGACCGCGCTAGCCAGGTCATGCAAGACATCCTCGACGTCGGCGTCTCGCTTCCGCGCGGGTCGCGCCTCATTCCGATGGACTTCACAGCCAGCGTGTTCGGGCCTCAACCCCTGGGTCACGCGTGGGCGGAGCTCGTCGTGGACAAGGATGCCATCGCGTGCCAGCTCTTTGCGGCCGGCAAACCGCGGATGGGTGGCGAGCGTTTCCGGACGCTGAAGTTCCGCTCCGGGCTTCTCGACGTGTCCTCCGGCAAGCTGCCGTGGTCCACCAACGAGTCGTGGCACGACGTCCGGCGCACCTGCGAGGATCCGAGCTCGCCGGTCCGGTGGTTCGTCAGCACCCCGGACACCTGCACCGACCTCCTCGAGGCACGCAGATCGGGCCTCGAGACCGTCATCGATCGATACGACTACGTACTCATGCTCGATCCGCCCCCGTACGGGCGCGAGCTCATCGCCGAGCACCTGGCCCTCGTAAGCCACGTGGGAGCCGCATGGCTGTACGCAGTGCAGGACACGCACGCAGGGTAGGGAAGCGCGTATGCTCGCCCGCCGCGATGCCGCCCCCGCCCCTGCGCGCCCTCGCCCGCACGGGTCTCGCCGCGCTCTGCCTCCCCGCCGCGTTCCACATCGCCGCGCTCGCACGCGTCATCGCATCGCGCTTCGCCTGCCCCCTCGATCTCGAGTACCTCGAAGGGGCCCACGTGTATCACGCGTGGCGCCTCTCTCACGGTCTGGGGCTCTACGGCGATCCGTCGCGAGGCTTCGCGACGTTCCCGTATCCTCCACTCTTCTGGGTCGCCATCCAGGCTGCGGCCGCCTGTCTTGGGTTTAACGATCAGGCCGGGCGCGCCGTCTCCATCCTGTCGATGATCGGCATCCTGGCGGTCCTGGGCTGGGTGGTCCTGCGCTCGGCACCATCGCGGGGCCTCGGAGTCGCAATGGCCGTGACCGCGCTCGCGGGCAGCTGCGCGGGGTACGCGTACTGCGGAGGCTCGTACGACCTGACTCGCCCGGACACGATGAGCATGCTCCTCGTCATCCTGGCCGCCGCAATCGCGCGGGACGGCCTCATGCCCGCCCCGCGCGCGTGGGCTACGGCGGTTGCCTTGGCGGCGTCCGTGTACACGAAGCAGACAGGCTTGGTGTTTGCGTTCTGGCTCATCGCGTTTGCATTCTGGCGCGACTGGCGCGGGGGGCTGCGCCTCGCCTGGATGACGGGACTTCTCTGCGCGGCGACGTTCTTCGCGCTCGAGGTGCTCACGCGCGGGTGGTTTGGGCGCTGGGTCGCGTACCCGGGCCGCCAGCCCCTTTTCCCCGAGCGGCTCGGTTCCGCGATGGTCATTCTCCTGTGGCACGCGCCGTTTCTCCCGTTTCTGCCGGTGCTCGTGTGGTGGCTGTGGCGGCGCGGCGCCTTGCGGCCCACGACGGCGCTGTGGGCCGGCATGCTGGGCGCGGGGGTCTTGGCGAGTCTGCTCGCCGGGATCAAAGACCTCGCGTGGCTGAACGTCTGGATGCCGGGCGTGCTCTTGTCGTGGCCTGTTGCCTTCGCGTTGATCGGCGACTCGCTGCACCGTCCGCTGGACCAGGGACCCCGGCGCGCCATCTCCTGGGGAGCCCTCGCCTGCGGCAGCGTGCTTCTGGTGTGCATCCGCCACGATCTGTCGAGCTTCGTGCCGGGGCACGACCGATGGGAGGCGTCGGAGCGTCTCGACGCGATCGTTCGAGGGCTGAGCGGCGGGGTTGTCGTGACCACGGCGCCCATGGTGGCGGTCAGCGCCGGCAACACCTTGCAGCAGCCCATTCTCGCGACGTACGAGGACGCGAGAAATGGCGGCATGCGGGTCGACTACGTCGACGCGCTCGTCGGCAGCGGCGCGCGGTGGGTGATCACGACGGACCGATACAAGGGCCCTCGCGCACCGGAGGCGCGCATGGCCCGCGCGTTCGAGCGGGAGAAGACCTTTGACTTCGACGTACACTCGCTCGCAGAGTGGGACCACGCGGCGAACGTCGTCTTGTGGCACAAGATCGGCGAATAGGCGCGCGGAGACTCCCGCACACGCGCCTTACTCGGGGGGAGATGCGCACGACTTCAGGATCCGATGCCAGCGCCCACTCGGCGTTTCCGCGACGCCATGTGGCCGTGCGAGCTCCGCGCAGATCGCAGCGGTGCACCGCTCCGCCAGGCGCTCGGCGGAGATCGACTCACGCGGCGCCTTCACCCTGACCTCGCCAAAGGTTCCGACCGCGGTGGTGCCGCCGTGGTCGTTGATGACGAGCGTCGCGTTCGACCGCATGGCAAGGCGCACGGTGGCCGAGTCCATGCCGATCGTTGCCAGGTCCAGGAAGCTGCAACGCACCACGTCCGCCTCCCGAAGCACCATCGAGATCACTCTCGGGTCGCGCCCCGCCCAGTGTCGCAAGCTGCCGACGAGGTCGAGCACGACCGCCGTCCCGTGCCGACGCGCCTTTCTGGCTGCCTTGCAGAATGCGGCCAGCCTCGAGGTGATCGCCGAAAGGCCCGAGAGGAGCAGGACTTGGGATGACCAGGGCGCAGGGATCTCGAGGTCTTGCGTCACGCCGGTTTCGGAAAAAGCGAACGACTCTCCTCCGGCGACATCGGCGACGATGAGCTGGGTGTCGACCCGAGGCACAAGCTTTACCCCGCCGACATCCATCCCCAGGGCGGCGATCTCCGCCAGCGAAGAACGGGCGAGGTGGTCGTCTTCGAACACCGTCGCAAGTCCGACGTGAACCTGCCCCGTCGACAGCAGCCTCGCGATGTTGAGCAAGCCAGCGCTGAGCGCGAGACCCGCCGGGCCGCGAGGGTTCTTCGCGGCCCGCCATCGAGGCTCACCAGCGCAGATGACGTCGAAGCTGTCCCGTCGCGGCCCGCGGATGGTGTGGACTTCCGTGCCCATGCCATCATCGTAGCGCGAGCGCCGTGGCCCAGGAGCACCCGTCTCGCCGCTACCTCGGGCTCGCGGCGAGGACGAGTGCGTGCGACCCCTCAGTTGAAGGAGCCGCTGGCCACGAACTGCGGCGCCTGCGCGACGACGGGGGCGCTGACGTCACGCGTTTCGCCGAGGGGCTCTGCGGCCGAACCGATGGCCTTGAAACAACGATCGAGCCAAATGCGCGTGCGCTCGCGCTGAAGCGGCGCGAGGAGCTGCGGGCCAGCGGCTCCGTGCACCGCGTTCCAGAAGCTCGAGCCATTGCGATCGATGCGCGACATCGAGACGCCGTCGAGCTCGGGCAGATCGATGATGCGGCCGCCCATCTGCTGGACCTGCAGGCGCCCGAGGCTCTCGTCGAAGAGGCTGAAGTCCTTGCCGCGCCCATGGTTCTTCACGGCGACGTAGCGAAACGCGTCGCCCCATCGCTCGACGGTGCGCTCGAGATCGCGAACCGAATCGAAGGTTCCGTCGCTCACGTGCCATAGCACCAGTCGGATGCCGGCCTCGCCGGCGAAGCGGACCACGTCGGCGCTTTCGATCCAGCGCTCGAGAGCCCGCCCGCTCTGGGCCGGCAGGTCGACCACGACGGTGCGCTCGGCGCCGAGCGCGCGGTTCACGATTTCATCGGCGCTCGCGAAGGCCTCGAGATCGACCGGCTGGGTGAACTCGCCGTACGAACGGAGAAGCGACCCGTGCGACGCATCGGCGTCGATCGCCGCGAAGGGCGCGGAGCGATCCACGCACCACTGTGCGAGCAGCCGCGCGACCACGCTCTTGCCCACGCCGCCCTTCTCGCCACCCACGAAATAAATCTGGCTCATGGGGGCGTAACCAACGCGAGACGGCCGATCGTGTCAAGGGCTGCCGCCGGTCGAGCTGCCGAAGTCACACGGCCGAGACCGTGATGTCCGGGAGCGCCCCCCTCAGGTCCCCCCGCAGGGGCGGGGGGACGGTGGCACGGAGATCGACCGAGAGCCTATTTCTTCTCGGCGCACACGTGATCGTCGCAGGACTGCGTGCAGCAATCGGCGCTTGCATGGCAAGCAGCGCCGAAGGCCAGACATTCGCTTCCAGAGGAAGGCACATTCGTCGTCTTCGATGAGTTGAAGCAGGAGATCGACAGCCCGAGCAGGGCGAGGACGAGAGAGCGCGCGGCGCATTGCATGGCTCCCAAAGAAGCAAAGCGGAGACCACGCCCCCCTTAGACTCGAGCGTTCAGACTGCCGCGCGCACGAGGCGGCACGGCGCAGGTCCGGGATGCGTCGGGTGGTCGCAACCACGACAGATGGGGTGGTGCCGTCACTTCTGGTGCTTCGTTCTGTAGTCCACCGGCGTCGACCCGGCGGTCCACCGGCGGAAGGCGTTGTGGAACGCCCTTGATTGGGAGTAGCCGAGAAGAAACGCGATCTCGCGCACCGACAGCCGCGACTCCGAGAGATAGATCATCGCGAGGTCTTGGCGCACGCGGTCCAGGATCTCGCTGTGCGTGGTTCCTTCGGCCTCGAGGCGCCGGCGGAGGGTCGCGACGCTCATGGCCATCGAGCGCGCGACCGATGCCATGCTCGCGTCGCCCGCGCGAAGGTGCGCAAACACGATCTCGCGCGCTCGGCCGGCGACGCCCTGTTGGCCGCGCAGGCGCTCGGCAAGCTCCTTTGCCCGCGTTTCGAAGGCGAGGTGGACGTTCGGATCTGCGAGGCGCATCGGAACCGCCAGCAAGCTCCTCGGGAAGACCCAGGCGTTCTCGGGCATGCCGAGCTTCACGTTGTCACCGAAGACCCGGGCGTAGCCCGAAGGGTCGGTAGGCTGGGCGTGCATCAGGTGAACCTCCAGCGCGACCTCGGGCGAGACCTCGGGAATATCCGCGTACATTCGCGCGAGCGTCATGGCGGTCGCGACGACGAAGTCGTTCGCGGCGGGGACTTGCGTCACGCCGTCGGTGATTCGAAATTCCCAGATGGCCCGATCGCCCTCCTCGCGCAGCGCCACGAGGGCGGCCTCGTTCACGAGGTTCATGTACCGGATCATGCAGCCGATGGCGTCGCGGAGGTCGACGCCGCACCGCGCGGCGTACTCCAGGGCGTCGAAGTCCCCCGTCTCGACGCCGCACCCCGCGCGCAGGCCCATCGACGGGTCGCCGCTCACGTCCACGAGTTGCTGCAGGAGCGTCATGACGGCGCGGTGCGGCAACCGGATCTCGGGGTTGACGAAGTCGGTGGCACCAATGCCGAGGCGGTCGATGGCGACCATGAGGGGGCCCACGAGCTCGGGGTTGCCGAGCGCAATCCGGGCAAACGGCCACAAGAGGCGGATCGACAGGGTGCACTCGCGCGCGGGCCGGGCGGATGTCACGGGTGCCTTTCGTAGCGCCACACCCCGCCCCGAGGCAAAGTCCGCGCGCCTGCTACCATGCGCACGGGGCGTTCGGGGCCGGGTGTACCGTGACGCGCCGCGCCCTCGGCGTGAGCCCGAAACGCATCCGATTGAGCCCTGTTAATGACGGCTCTCCGGCTTGGAAGCGGGCAAGATCTGCCAACCCGAGCGGACCCTAATCCTGCTCGGCTCCGGAGACGGATGACGAGCAGGGTGCGCAAATGATCGCGCAGTTCTCGAGGTGCACCCGCCCGGGATGTTTGACCTCTGGGGATAGTCATTTGGGCCCTGCGGAGCCTCGGCGCCCACGGATCGGAGCCTTGCACGAATGAAGCTGTATCGACTTTTCGTTCTGGCCGCGCTGGCGGCCTATCCCGTTCAAAGCTGCGCGTCCCAGTCCTCGTCGAACGGCGGGCCGTTCGGCGGCTCCTCTGGCGCTCCGGGGTCGTCCGGATCCTCTGGGTCAAGCGGGAGCAACGGCTCCAGCGGGTCGTCCGGTTCGAGCGGCGCCGGCGGCTCGAGCGGCGGGTCGGTCGACGACGCTGGCCTGTCGGACGCGACGATCCAGGGCGACGCGCCTTCTGGATCGAATTGCGCGCCCCTCGAGACGACGCAGACGTCGTACGTGAGCATGGCCGCCCCTGGCCTCGCGCAAGCAGTCGCGTTCGATCGCACCGAGAACGACCCCGTCCCCAGCGATGCGGGGACCACGCCGGCCGGCTGGAACTTTTACAACTTCCCCGGGGCGATGTGCCGCGACGGGTCGCCGACGGGCCTCTACGTGCGATACGGGTCCGTGAACAAACTCATGATTTACATGGAGGGCGGGGGCGTGTGCATCAGCACGCACTTCTGTGATCACAATCCCCCCAACATGGCCACCGTGTTCCCCGGCGGATCGCTCAACGGAGAGTCGTTCGCAGGGTCGCTCCTGACGCAACCCGGCCTGCAAGCCCCGTATACGACGGGGATCTTCGATACCACGATGGGCACGGCGAATCCGTTTTACAACTGGAATCAGATTTATATCCCGTACTGCACGGGCGACGCCCACGTCGGCACGAACCCGAACGGGAGCACTCCAAACGAGCTTGGGATAGGGACGCCGATCACGCAGCACTTCGTCGGCGCCCTCAACATGCAGCAGTTCGTCGCCCGCATCGTGGCCACGTTCAAGACGGTCGATCAGGTGGTCCTCACCGGCTCGAGCGCGGGTGGGCTCGGGGCGGGGCTCAATTATGGCCTGGTGCAGGATTCGTTCGGGAGTGTCCCGGTCACCGTGATCGACGACTCGTTCCCGCCTTTCGTAGGGACCGAGGACATCACGCCGTGCTTGCAGAACCTCGCCAACGGACTCTGGCAGCTGACGGGCGCGCTGCCGTCGGACTGCGCGGAGTGTACGGACTTCGACGCCGGGGGCTTCGTGAACATCGTGCCCTACTGGCTGCAGAAATATCCAAATGCTCACCTGGGGCTCGTGTCGAGCATCCACGACCAAATCATCCGCCTTTTCTTGGCCGCGGGGCAGAACAACTGCACGGATACCGATCCGAACCTGCTCTCCGGCCTGGGGCTCCAGGGCGGTGACGTGCCCTCGTTCGACGGGGGCCAGTACGACAACGGCCTCACCGCGCTCCGCTCGACGTACCTGTGCACCGGCCGGGTCGCGTCGTACTTCATCGGAGACGCCGACCCGGACGCGTCGGACTCCAATGGCACGATCGACACGCTGCACGAGCACATCTTCCGCGCGCGCTTCTACGACCAGCTGGCCGGCCCCGGACAGCCCTCGCTCGCGCAATGGATGACGGACGTCGTCAACGGGACGAACCTGGCTCAGATCGGCCCGTGATCCGCTAATCGTCCAATCCGAGACCCTCGAGAATCCTCGGGATGTTCTTTTCCACCCGGGCGGCACGGGTCGTCGGCAGCTTTGGCTGCGAGAAATAGAAGATGTACCCTCGCTGCCGACCTGGCGTCAGCGCCGCGAAGGCCGCCCGCAACTTGGCATTCGCGGCAAGCTTGGACTCGAACTCCTCGGGCAGCTCGATGTCCTTCGTCTCCTTGAACTGCACCTTCAGGCCGGCGCGCTCGATCTCGATGGCCTCACGTACGTAGGCCTTCACCGTCTTCTCGAGCTTGGTCACCTCTTGGACGCTCGTGAACCGGATCTGCCGGGCCGCCTGCACGTTCTTGGTCTGTTGAATGAGGACGCCCTTGGGGTCCTTGAGCAGCGCACCCTTGTGAAAAAGGATGGCGCAATACTCCTTGAACCCGTGGATCAGCGCGACGTTCTTGCCGTCGAGCGCGTAGCAAGGCTGGCCCCATTTCAGATCTTCCGTCAGCCCGGCGTCGAGGAGGATCTTGCGGAGCTTCTCGAACTCGGGGCGCCACTTGTCTTGGCGTTTCAGAAACGCGTCCACCTTGGGGTTCATCGCGCGACCTCCTGCGTCCAGCGGCGCACGAGCTCCCTTGTACCACCAAGGCGAGCGGATACGTCTCCCGAACCGAGCGGCCGGCCCTTTCCGCACTGGGCACGTGCGTTGCGTTGGCACTTGCTCGCATGAAGCCGAAGAAAGCGAGCCGAAGCAAGTCCGCCTCGCCGCGCCGCTGGTCGCAGCACGTCACAGAAACAAGTGACGCCCTTGACCTCGAGCAGGGCGTCTTCCGTCTGCAGAGTCCGCACGCGATCGCGGCCTCGTTGAGGCGGTCGGCCGAGCGCAGCCTTCGTCGCAAGAGTGATGCATTCCGATCGGCAATGTCGATGCTGACCTTCTACGTCAATCGTGCCGGAAACGGGCTGAGCGACGAACGCAGGCGCGTGCTTCAGCAAGCCAAGAACGAACTACGCTCGCTTTACGGTCGCGACAAGGCAACCGTCCGCAAGGTGCCAGCACAGCGCCGTTCGGCCGCGGCGCGTGCGCCGAGTCCAGCCACGCGGGCGGCGGCTCGACGGTAAACGCGGGTGCCCCACCGCGGCATCCGCCAGCGGGCCGGTCTTTTCTGATTGGGCACGTCGCATGCCGTCACCGCGACGGCCGTTGCGACGGCGATCCCATCTGCGCTCGCGCGGGCCTCACGCTACGTTCCGCCGACCACACGGGCAGCTATGGTTCACCCCTTTCGCGCCGTCGCCCCGCTCACCGGGCTACTCTCCACATCGTGCGTTCTTGCCCCGGCGGCCGTGTTGCCGCACGACGTGCTCGAAGGGGCAACCTGCGAGCCGCGCCTCGAACTCGAGTCCGGGGCGTCTCGCTCGCCACCCGAGGGAGCGGACGTCCATGCGCCCCACGCCATGGCGCGCGGCGTCTCGCCGGATACCCTCGACGTCGCGCGCGCGGTCGCCGCTCTCGATGAGATCGAGCGCCTCGCAGAAGCGGAGGACCGCGGCGCCTCCCATGGGGAGATCGCCGATTTACGCGGTCAGTTGAACGACACCATCGGTGCCGCTGCGCTCGATGTCTCCAGCATCCTCGCCAGCATTCAGTGCGAGGAGTGGCGCGCCCGCGAAGTCGCTTCGTGGCTCCGCGACGCCGAAGTGAAGGAGGTGCGCAAGCTCACGGCTGCGTCGCTGGTTCTGAGCGCCTCGGCGGCGGTCGCAACAGGGGTGCTCGCTATCGTCGACAAGAACGACGTTCCCCCGGCTGCGGTGGGGATCGGCGGCGGCATCCTCGCGGGGACGATCGGGTACACCACGCTCTCGGTGCATCGAACGACGCGCTTTCTTCACGCACGCAACCTACTGGGCCAGGTGTGGCGAGGGGGCTCGCACCCTGACTTCCCCGAAACCGTGTGGGCCGACTTGACTCGCCCCGAGCTTGCAGAGCCGCGCCGCACGGCCCGCGACCACGTCATCGACATGTGGAAGGAGTCCGGCCGGCTCGGCGATGATCCGACGCACCCGGCCCCCGAGCGCGTGGCTCTGTTCTTCGGTGAAGGGGGCACCTACGACGCCAATGGGCTCTTCGCGCGCGCGGGCATGCTCGGTGAGCTCGGGCAGATCGTGAACCTCATGTTCCACGATCTGCAGCATCTCGCGAGGGGAGCCGGCGAGTAGGGGGCGTCGTCAAAACACACGGGTTTCTCGCTCGCCGACCAGGAATCGAGCTCCCACATCACGCTCAACGAGGAGCGGTAGCGGGCCCCCCCGGTTGAGCTGGGCCGTCATACGGCCGGAACGTTTGAGCCTGCCCTACTTGGCGAAGTAGGTCGTTGCGCGCTTCTGGCCCTTGGTTGAGAGCTTCTTTTTCGCGAGGCCCTCTTTCAGCACACGGGGCATTTCCTTGGGCTCGAGTCCGAGCTTTGCGCGAATCTCTTCCGCCCTCATGCCGTCTTTGTGCGTCTTGACGAGTAGGACGATCTTGCCAAGAAGGGCGGCAATATCTTCTGCCGAACGGCGCGCCAGGCGCCCGGGTTTGCCCTTTTTTACCGGGGTGGAGAGGGCATCGGGCGTCCCGGGGCCCCCACCCGCGGTCTCAGTTCGCCGAGCACGACCGGCGGGCTTGCTGGCTCCCGGCACAAGAAGTTCCTGGAGGGATGAGCCCCGGATGGCCGAGATTACGTCGTTGACGAACGAATGAGCGAGGGCTTCGAGCTGCGAGTTCAGACTGGGCATGGATAGCGACGATGTTACGTGCCGGGATCGAGGCGGCAAGCGAAAAGATTCACGCCTTCGGCACGCTTGTCGAGCCAGCATGACGATGAGAACCCTTGAGTTCGGTCGACAGGGTTCGCCGGGTCGACGCCGCAAAGCGGTAGTTACAACCGCTGCAGCCGTGGGCTGTATCGTTCCGATCGTGTGACATCGCACGTCTCGGGTAACCGACGTCGCCGGGGCTCGTACTCGGGATGCGAAGCGCGTGACCGCACGCGATCGCCTCGACACCCTTTCCCGAAAGGCACCCGATGAACACTCTGCTTCGAGGGGCGACGTCCCCTATTTGTGCGCTGTTTGCTTCGAACTTGGCCATCGGACTGGTCGGCTGCTCCCAGGCAGCCGACTCCGCGCCGAGTGCCCAGCAGTCGCAGGGGCTTTCGTTCACTCCCCCGGCGACGGGAGCCGTCATCACGCAGACGAACGCGGTGGAGGCGAACGAGCTGCTGATCTATTCGCGCGCCCTCGATGGAACGCTCGCCGCCGTAGGGCAGATCGCCACCGGCGGCACTGGCCTTGGTTCGGGGCTGAGCGCTCAGGGAGCCATCGCGCACGAAGGCCACTTCTTGTTCGTCGTCAATGCTGGGAGTAGCGATATCTCGACCTTCGACCTCGTCACGGGCACGCCCGTTCTTGTCGCTCTGACACCGTCGAATGGCGTGGAACCTGTCAGCGTCACCGCGCACGGCCCGAGCGTGTACGTGCTGAACGCAGAGGGACCCGGGAATATCGCTGGGTTTCTGGCGGACGATTCGGGTGCACTCCACCCGGTCGGTACGCTCCCATTGAGCGGCGCGAATGTGACGCCGACGGAGGTGGACTTCTCTCCCGACGGGCGAACCCTGATCGTGACGGAAAAAGGAACGTCGCTCATCGATGTCTACACGGTCGATCCGAGCGGAACGGCGCGGGGCCCCGACACGCAGGCCTCGGATGGACCAGCCCCTTTCGGCTTCGCGTTCGCGCCTGACGGGGAGGTGTTCGTTTCCGAGGCGGAAAACTCTGCCGCTTCGGCGTACGCCACCCTCGGCGAGCGATTGCTCTCGATCAGCGCGTCCGTCGCGAACGGTCAGAGTGCGGCGTGCTGGCTCGCCGCCTCGCCCGACGGGCAGCACATCTTCACGGCCAACGCGGGCAACGGCACGCTGTCGTCCTATCGCGTCGGCGCGTGGGGGAGGCTCGAGCTCGTGTCAGGCGTTTCCGCCGCGATGGCAGCGACCAGCCATCCCGTCGACATGGCATTTGCCGGGGGCGGCCAATACCTGTACTCGCTCGCGAACGTGGCAGGCACGATCACCGGGTTCAAGGTGGACGGGGCCGATCTGACGCGAGTCGGCGCCGTCGAATCCCTGCCAGCTTCGGTCACGGGCTTGGTCGCCTGGTAGCCCAACGTGCTCCTATGAGCCGCAATAGCGAACAATCACCGCGAAGAGGGCGTCGAGGTTCACGGGCTTCACCAAGTAATCCATGAAGCCGTTCTTCGACTTTTGCGCGGCGCGGGCATCTGCCGTCAGGAGAACCACGGGGATGTTCGAAAGAGACGGGTCCTTGGCCGTCTCCGCCATGAACTGCGGCCCGTTCATGGGCGCCATGTTCCAGTCCAGGAGGACGAGAGGCGTCGTGGGATTGGAGCGGAGGTAGTCGAGCGCATCCTGCCCATCGGCCGCCTCGGTGCTGCGGTAGCCCTCGTCGGCCAAGGCGTCGTGAATGGCGCCACGAACGTCGGGGTCATCGTCCACGACGAGAATGGGCCCTTTGCTCACAGGCATGGCGGGACCTCCGAGGCGACGCCATTGGGAGCCACCGGCAGCCGTACGGTGAACGTCGAGCCCTGGCCCGTCGCGCTCTGCACGTCGATTCGGCCCCCGCTCGACTCGACAATCTGCCGCGTGATCCATAGCCCCAGGCCGAAGCCACCGAAGTCGCGAACCGCAACGGCGCGCTCGAATTTCTGAAAGATCTTCTTGCGATGATCGTCGTCGATGCCGATGCCGTGATCCATGACGCGAAGGACGGCCTCGCCGTCTTCCTCGGCGACCTCGACCTCCACCGGCTTTTTCTGCCCATATTTGAGCCCGTTCGCCACGAGGTTATTGACCACCTGCTCCATGCGCGAGCGATCCCACCGACCCGCCACTTTCTCCGGGCATCGAAGGACGATGGACCCGCCAAACATGCTGGTGGGGACGTCTCGGAACTGGGCCACCACCTCGCTGACGACCTGGGACAGGTTGACGGGCTCCGGCTCCAGGTGCAGTTTTCCTGCGGTTATCCGGGAGACGTCGAGCAACTCGTTGACGAGGCGCTGCAGGCGAATGCCGCTGCTCGCGGCTTTGTCGATGCGCTCCTCCAGCCGGGCGGGGGCGGAGTCCTTTTGGAAAGCGCGTTGAAGACTCTGCAGTTGCAACAGCGTCGCAGCCAACGGCGTTTTCAGTTCGTGGCTTGCCACGGCGAGAAAGTCGTCTCTCGCGCGGACGGCCACCTTGAGGTCGTCGTGCAGACGCGCGCTGCCGATGGCTAGGCTCGCCCGATCGCTCAGCTCCTCGAGAAGCGACTGATCTTCCACGGTGTACGATCGGCTACTATACGTGCGTGTGGCGGTGACGCTGCCGATGATCCGCGTGTGGTCCCGGAGCGGCGCGGCCAGAATGCTACGAACGCCGAACCTGTCGAGATACGGCCGGAGGTTCGGCGATACGGAA
>Ga0302325_10006108_pt1 | contig 27203 bp, 26 predicted proteins | sample Palsa_T0_2_FD_201948 | JGI IMG/M metagenome (GOLD analysis project Ga0302325, IMG submission 201948) | Peat permafrost microbial communities from Stordalen Mire near Abisko, Sweden - Palsa_T0_2 | ecosystem: Environmental > Terrestrial > Soil > Palsa > Peat permafrost | place: Sweden: Abisko... | reverse complement strand
GCCCGCAGCCCGTTCGGATTGTCGCTGGGTCGCTCGGCGGTCCCGAGGCCTCCGCTCTCGTCGTGTTCCACGATGCAAGCGGCAGCGTTACGGGCACGACGATGACAAACAGCGATGGTTATGCCGAGAGTCTGCTCCCCGCGGGCAGCGGCGTGAGCGTTCTTTTGGGGAACGTCAACGTGACGCCGTCCGTCGTGACCTACCTCGGCGTCCAGCCCGGCGACCTCCTCGTCGCGTATGACCCTTCCGTCGTGCCGAACGACAACGCCCTCACGATCACCGACGTGCCGAGCGGAGCGCCAGGCGGGTCGGTGGATTTCAACGCGCTGACGGGGAGCAATTGCGGCAGCGGTTATTTCACTGGCTCGATGGCGATGCCCTACCCGTTGTATACGGGGTGCCTGAGCCCTCTCGCGCAGTTTCCCGTCTTGGTCGAGGCGCTCGACATCAACGCTACGCAGCTCGGGTTCGTATTTTCGAAGAATCAGACGCTGAACCTCGACGCGGGCGCGACCGTGGACCTTGCAGACGCCTCGTGGTCGACGATGCAAGGCATGTGGACTGTGAACGTGCTGAACGGTTCCTCCAATCCAGAGGTCACCTTTACCGAGGTGGCGAGCACGGTCCCGCTCACGACGGGGTTCTTCGACGACCAATTGATGCCCGACGGCGGCTTCTCGCCAGGGACATTCGTGACGCACGTAGGGTATTCGGACTTCGTGCAGAGCGAGGCCAACGTCCAGAGCAGCAACGAAGTCGGAACGACGTTCACCGCCATCGCCACGCGTAGCCTCGCCCCCATGACTGCGAACGGGTCGGTGACCCTCGATCTGAGCCAGCTACCCCCAACGATCGACACCGAAACGGCCGACTGGACGACCAAACCTGCGCAGCCGACCGTCACGTTTCAACCCGGCTCACCGATCAACGCACCCGTGGGCACGGTCGTGGTCCTCACCTGGTACGGTCAGAGTGATGCGGGGCAATACACCAACGCCACGTGGACAATCGTGGCGCCGCCAAACCTCACCACGATCACCGCGCCCGTGCTCCCCGCATCAGCCGTGGGGTGGACGCCAACGAATGAACAAGGCAACGAGACGGTGACCGTCACGGTGATGTCGGGGGACGGCATCACGGGCTACGACCAGTTCCGGCAGTTTGCAGGCGTGATGCCTCCGCCGAACTACGACTACGTTTACAACACGGTCGTTCCGCTTCTCCCAATGAACGGAACACTGACCCTCACCGTCGTCGGCCCATACATCGAGTGATGGCTCGCACGTCGCGCAACCGGCTGCGCATCACCGTCGCGAGCATCGCGCTGCTCGCGCCCGGGCTCTCACACGCTGACGCCTCGACCGGCACGCTCGACGTCGCCACCGGCGACAACCAGGGCACCGTGACGATCGACGGGAGGAACGTCGGCGATGGCGCGTACCGTGCCGACGTCGCTCCCGGCGAGCACGACGTGAAGGTCACCCGCCTCGGCTTCAAACCGTTCCACAAGAAGGTCACGGTCGAAGTGGGCAAGGTGCTCTCCGTGGGCGTGACGCTCGAGCACGAAGAAGCAGCGCCTCCGCCCCCGCCGCCGCCTGACGTTTACGGTGGGCTTTACGGCGGCTTCTTCCTCGGCCCGTCGTTGTCTCCCACGGGCTTGCACGGGACGCTCGACGACTCGTGCAACCTCATCGGTGCGGTCTCGTGCAGCACGTCGGGTCCGACGGGCGGCGTCCTCGCCGCGAACATCGGCTACACGTGGGACCCGATCGGCGTCGAGCTCTTCGGCGTGTTCGGTGTCGATACGACTGCACCGTCGGCGTCGTTCAACGGCGTCGTGCAACCCGGCTCGAACCCCGTGCTCACGGGGCCCGCGCGTACGGAAGACTTCACCATCGTTCGCGCGGGCGGGATGTTCGCGTTGCGGGCGCGCGCCACGATCGACGGGAGCAAACTCCGCCTCGCGGTCGCTGCCGGCCCGGGCTTTGGCTACCACGCGATGGGCATGGAGCGCGTGGCGACGACGACCGACGGGACGATGACCGACAAGTTCGCACCGCCGCTCGTCACGTACCTCGCGCCCGCCGTGTCGTTCGAGGTCACGGCGAGCTTCAGGTTGTCGAAGAAGGTCGCGGTGACCGCGGGCGTCTCGAGCTGGCTCGAGAACGCCGGGAATGTCACCACCCAGGGCGCTCCCGACCACTACTTCCTGCCGTCGGGCGTGCCGCTGCGGACGCCGTCGTACACCATCGTGAGCGGGACACAGTTCTATCTGTGGCCGTTCGTCGGCATGCAGTTCGGGCCGTAGACTCAGGGCACCTGCAGCTGGACGAGGATCTGGTTCGAGTAGGCGGGGCTCGTTTGGTTGCGCTGCGCGTTGATGATTTCGTTGTCGGTGATCGCCGCTTGGATCGTGGTGCAAGCCGCGCCGCACACGCGAAGGTGGAGCCCGTCCTGATCGATGCCCCACCCGTTGGCTGTCGTCGTCGCTGCGGCGTCGCTGCACGTCGAGTCCGGGGTGAGCGTGATGGGCCCGAACGGCCCCGGCTTGAGCGTGAGCGTCCCGGTCGTCGGGTCGGTGAAGCTCGACGGCTTGTCGTAAACGCACGCACCGACGCTCGACACGATCTGCGCAAGCCCCTGGGCTGCAGCGACCCTCGCGGAGTCTGGATCACTACCCGTTCCGCCCTCGGCAGAGAAGACCGTGGCGCCGCTCGCCGTTGCAAACGTTGTCGCGGCCGTGATGCGTGTTTGCACCGTCGCCGGGGCTTCGAACGCGTTGCGGAGCGAGAAGATGTACGTGTCGATGCCAGCCACGCTCGCAGCTTTCACGGCGCTCGCAGCGTCGACCGGCCCGCAGTTGGAAGTGGCGGTCGGATCCAGCAAACGATTGGTCGCGAGGACGATGGCCCTCTGGTTGAAGGTTGCCGCGGGGGCAAGGAAGTTCACGCCATAGGCTCCGGTCGCTGCGAGCAGCGCGTCGAGCGCGAGACCGGACGTGGCGACGGGCGGCATGAGCAGCGGTGCCAAGATGCTGGGCATCGCCGTGGGATCGAACGTTGCGAACGTCCCGTTCCCGTAGGTGGTGGACGTGCACTCTTGGCCTGGGTCGGGCACGCGGCGCACGGCCACGGTCGTCGTCATGAAGACGGGATCTTGGAGCGCAAGCCCGAGCGCCACGTCGAGGTTCGACGTGGGGTCGATCGTCGGGCCGAGGTAGTCGACCATCGAGTTGTCTTGATCGACGAGGATGTAAACGGCGCTCGGCGCGGGCGCGAGGGTCGTCGTCGTGCTGTCGCTCGCGCAGAGCGGTTGGTACGCGTTCTTCGACACGCACGTGGTGCTCGCCGCGACGCTCAGGATCTTGTTGACCCCCGTCCCGGAGCACAGACCGGGCGCGAGCTGGAATTGATTGGGGTGGTTCGTCGGGTCGGGGATCGTGAAGCCCTCGACGGGATCGACGTCGAGGACCTCGGCGCGGTATCGACTGTAGATGACGCGCACGTTCATCCCGACGTGCTCGAGGCTCAAGCCCGAGGGCACCTCGTAGAGGCACTGCGTGGGGTCGACGATGTTCACACCGACCGCGTCGCCGAGGCAGAGATTGGAATCGAAGCACGTGCTCGACGTGCCGAACAGCAGCGCGGGATCGTAGTCCGGCAAGCCCGTGACCGTGGACGACTGGCAGATGCCGCCTCTGCACGTGTCGGTACCCGTGCAATTCACGCCGTAGCAAGAGTACTTCAACGCCATCGGGACGTAGAGGTTGCGGAGGCTGATGTACGGCTGCACCGAGCGGCGAAGGATGCGCGCGTTGGGTGGTGGGCTCGAGGGGTCTTCGGTGGAGCTGTCGGTCGCCGACACCATCGGGATGGTGCAGTCATCGAACGTCGACTCGCCTTCGACGCGCGCCTGGCTCACGGTGAACGCCATCACCGTCACGGTGACCTGATCGTTCGGGTCGGTGGAAGGGTCGGGCGCGAGCGCGAGCGACTGGGGGAGACGCGCGACGCCGTCGACGACGGGGTACGTCTGGCAGAACCCTTGATTGCCGCCCGACGATGCCGTGATGCGGACGCTCTGCACGTCGTCGGGAACGACGATCTGCGACGTAATGCCGACCGTGAACTGCGTCGCCACGGTGTCGTCGCCGCACGCGCCGATCACGAACGCGGCGATGGCTACAGAGGTGAGCGTTCCGAAGCGCATCTCTCTCCTAGAAGTGGAAGCCGTGGAAGCTCGTCGTTCCCCACCCGGTGCCCGCGGCGAGCGTGCCGGGCACGGGATCGTGCGTCGCTGCGATCGCGACGGCGACGCTGACGGCGACAGCACCGCCGACGATCAACACGCCAGCGAGTGTCCACCAGATCCACGTCTTCTCGGGGTTGAGCGTGACGGGAAGAGGCCGATCCTGATCATCCGCGAGCTGGATTTCCTGCGTCAATGGGTAGAAGCCGTCCTTCTTGACGATGACTTGGTGGCCTTCATGTGACGTGAGCGGGCCCTCCCAGTGCGTCATGCCGACACGCATGCCGTCGACGATGATGATCGAGCCGTCTTGCGCCGAGACGCGCAGCAAACCCTCGTGCCGCCGGTGGGCGAGGCCGACCACGAGCGAGACGCTGTCCTTGTATTTCACGACGAGGGGCGAGCGCCCCGTCACGTAGTCCTCGGCTTGGGCTTGCACCTGGTGAGAGCCCTCGACGAGCTCGCCGTCGAACGGCGCGTTGCCGAGGTCTCTACCGTCGATGAGGATGGTCGCGCGCGTCGGGCCCGTGACCTCGATGCGCGCGTGGCCTTTACGCTCGACAGGCTGGAGCTCGAGCTTCGCCTGCGCGACCGTGCCGCCAGCGACCATCACTGTGAACGTCGTCTCGGCGAAGCCTGGCTTGGTGAGCTTGAGCGTGTGCGGCCCGACGTCGATGGGAATCGGCTGGCTGAAGGGTGTCACACCAGGTTGCGCTTCGTTGTCGACCGTGAGCGAGGCGCCTTCTTCGTTCGCCGTAACCGAAACGGCAGACACGAGGGGCTCCACGGTGGCGAGCGCTGCGCGGACCTCCCGCACTTCCGTGTCGGGCAGCTTGCTCCCACCCTCGGTGAGCTCCTGCCGGAGAGCCAACAGCGCCTTGAGGTAGTGGTTCTGATTCTTCTCGCAGGCGGCGAAGTTGAAGAGCACGCGCGGGTTGTGCGAGAGCTCGTAGACGTGATGGTACTCCGTCGCGGCGGCGGGCCAGTTCTGCACCTCGAAGAGCGCGCGCCCGCTGTCCCAACTCATGCGAGCGGCTTGCGGGAGCTCCTCGCGGATGCTCTTCGGTGCAGCCCTGGCAGGAGCTGCAATGGCGAGAGCGGCGAGGAGGAAGAGAACGCGTTTCATCAGTTTTGTGGAGCGTTACCCCAGCTATGGAGGGCAGTCGTCGCAGCTGTATTTGTAACATGGGCCGTCGCCGTGGGGGGTCTTTGAGTCGACGTCGGCGGACGCGGCGCCTCGCTCGTGACGGCGGATGGCATGGCCGAAGGAACGGCCGACGGTGTGACCGATGGGAGAGGAGGCGCGACGGGGGCGGTGAGCACCACATCGGGGTGAGCGTTGCCGCGCGGTTTGATGAAGTACACGGCCGTGACTACGCAACCCATCGCCAAAGCAACGCCGGCGACGACTGCGACCGGCCATCGCTTCGGTGAGGCGCTCTCCACACGCACTGCTGGACGATCCTGCGCGCTCGACAGGTCCGTTCGAACGGCTGGCGATGCTGACGTGCGTGCGGGGGCCGTCACCGGTGGAAGGACGGGGTTCGACGTAGGCGTTCCCATCTGCGTCGCGGCCGTCACGTCGGCTGGGTCGAAGCCCGGCGCAGCGTGAACGAGGACGCGCTCGGCCTCGCCCCGAACGGTTGCTGGCCCCCGCGCACGTAGGTGAGTGATCTCGATCGCGCTTCGGCCATCGCAGTATGGAACGAGCGCCTCCGCAAACTCGCGCGCGGTGCCGAACCGGCCAGCTGGATCGCGAGACAGTGCCTTGTGGACGATCTCCGCGAGCCCCTTTGGCAACCCCGGGCGCCGCTCCGCAATCGGCGGCGCATCCGTCGTGAAGAGCCGGTAGAGGACGGCGGTGAACTCACCGCCCTCGACCATGTGCGGGGCCTGCCCGCACAAGAGCTCGTAGAGAATGACGCCTGTCGCGTAGATGTCGGTCCGCTGGTCGACGTCACGCGACGAGCGGGCCTGCTCGGGTGACATGTAGAGCGGCGTCCCGAGCGCCGCGTTCGTTTGCGTGACGGACGCCTCGCCTTCGCGCGTCACCTTGCTGATGCCGAAGTCGAGCAGCTTGACGAATTCGTTGTCGCCCTCGTGGTTGACCAAGAAGGCGTTCGAAGGTTTGAGATCGCGGTGGATGATCCCCGAGGCGTGCGCGACCTCGAGCGCGCGGAGCACTTGCAGGACGATGTGTGCGGCTCGCGGGACCTCGATGCCGTGCGGCTCTCGCTCGAGCAGCTGCGCGGCGTCGTGCCCATCGAGGAGCTCGAGGACCAGATAGGGATTGCCGCCCGGAAGCTTCCCGACGTCGAACACCTGGACGACGTGGTCACTCTTCAGCGCCGACGCGGCCACGGCTTCGTTGATGAATCGATCGACCGCGCCCGGGACGTAGGTGACGGCCGGCGACATGAACTTGAGCGCGACGGGAGCCTTGCGAATAAGGTGCATCGCGCGCGCGACCGCGCCCATCCCACCCTCTCCGATGTACCGCTCGATCTTGTACTTGCCGTCGATGACCTCGCCCGGCTCCGGATAGGGTGAGGGCTTCTCGCTCGACGTCATCGGTCCATCAAGATATCCGAATCGGCTCTCAGAAGAGCACGTTCAACGACACTGTCCCGCCGTAGACCCAGCCCTCGCTGCCGAACCCGGGCCAACCGGGGTTGTTGGTCTGGAGGCCTTGCGCGCCAACGATGGGATCGCCGGTCGTCGACGAGCGCGCATCATCCGGGACGTCATCGGGGATCTGACGATTGTCCTTGGTGACGAAGCGCGGCGCGAGCCGATACGCGATGAGCTGAAAGCCGGGCCGTAGTCGCACGCCACCAATGGTGGCTTCGATGTCGCCACCGAACGCGACGCCGTACCGATCGCTGTCGACGTAGTTCGATTGTCCGGTCTGCGGTGGGACGGGCGTCGGGGCATACTGCCAGTCGATGAACGCGCGGAGCTTCTTGTACTTGTGGCGCAAGCCGATCGAGTAGACGAGCGTGTCGTGGAATCCGAGGTTGGAGTTGTATTGGTTGTCGTAGATCGATGGGCTCTGGCCGTGACGGTCGAGATAACTCGACCAATTCATCCACGTGAGCTGGGCGGCCACGCCGAATTGGTAATGGCGCGAACGGATGACGTCGAACTCCGCACCGACCGACGCGCGCCAGGGGAGATAGTCATGCACCTCCTGCTGCGTTCCCGTAGCCACGGTGCCATTGGGAAGCGTCGAGACGATCGTCGTGTCGATGACGAACGACGACGGGGCGTGGATGACGGCGCCGACGCGCGCGCGATCCGTGGGCGTCCAATACACCCCGGCGTGGGGAGAAAGCGACGCGGTCACCCCGATGCTGTTGTTCACAAGGAGCTGGCTGTAGTCGGTCGCCGAGGGCACGTACGACGATGACGTGGCTTGATTCTGCAAACCGAGCGTCGTGCCGATGCCGAGCGAGAGCGACTTGAGGAGGCGAAAGCTGCCCGCGACGGCGATCGACAGCGCGGTGAGACGATCGCCGTAAAGCTCGGGGTGCAAGCTGTCTGAAAAGAGCGCTTCTCGCCCGTCGCTGTAGAAGGCGTTGGCCGTCGTGAGGTTCGCGATCGGCAGCATCAGGTATGCGCCGACGCTGAATCGATTCTTGATGAGGTGCTTGACGGCGCCGAGGACGAGGTAGGGCCGAGTCTGTCCGCTCGACCCTGCGGCTTGCCTCGGGCGTGCGGTGAAACATTGGCTCACCGGAGTATTTTGTGGGCAGTTGCCGTTCTCGAGCCACTGCGTCGGAACGACGGTGTTGGGGAGCTGTGTCGGGTTGCTCGGCGAGCCATAGATGATGTCCCGGGCACCCACTGCCAAGGGCACATCAGCGCTCGGGTTTCGGCCGTCGAGCGTCAGGGAGATCTGCTCGCTCAACACAGCGACGCCGACATCGAGGCGATCGTCGGCATCCTCCATCATCGCGGGGTTGAAGTACGTGGACGCCGAGCTCGGATCGCTGACGACCCAATTGAACCCACCGAGGCTCGTGGCGGGACCCATCGTCTCGAACAGGGGCGTCGCCGATGCGCTCGTGGTCGCGAGGAGGCACGCGAGCGCCAGTTTGGTTCTCATGGCGCCGACAACGACGGATCGTGTGGTAACGCGATGCGCACGTTCGCGCAGGTCTCGAGATCCGCCTCGATGCTCGGGGATGCCGCGGTGCCGGGGTCTTGCACGACGACGGCGGCGACGCGTGGGCTGTCGAGCGTCGTCCCCAAGTAGCGCATCGTGATGCTCGGAACGAGCGTCGTCGGATCGGTGTGGCCCGGCGTCGTGATCAGCGAACACACGCCCGGCATCGACGGGGAAACATACCCGCATTGGATCACCTCCAGCACGCTCTCTTGGAGATCCCAATCACCGTGAACCGTGAACTCGATAGAGCTCGGCGGTACGGTTTCCGTCGCGGATGTTGCGTACTCCTTGTAGTCGCGCTGCGTCGATTCGCGAATGCCGTTGGCCAGGCCGCCCGAGACCTGGAACGCCGCACCTGGGTACCCATCCATGTCGGTGTCTTCCTGGTACTGGAGATGCTGTCCCGTGGGATTGAGCGGGTCGTCCTCGTAGGGGAGGGGCGTGAGGCTCTCGAGCGTGGGGTCCGTGGAGAAGTCCGCCGGCACGAGCTGAACGGTCCCTCCCCGCACGCGGTAGAAGCGATCGAACGAGAAGGTGCAAACGCTGTTCGCTTGCTGAAAAGTCCCATACCGAGGGTGCGCTCCGTTGATCGACGGATCATTCTCGTAAAGGAGGCCCTTGAGCGTCCCCGGCGTGCAATCGACCGTCGCGCTTCCCGTCACGTGAAAGCCGCAATGAAGCGCCTCCTCGATTTGGAAGACGCCGTTGGTTTGCGAGAAGCGATAGAGGTACCAGGTGCTTGCGGGCTGGGGTTCGTTGAGGACCCCGTCGCGGACGGCGTCGTTCTCGCGCGCAATCCACCATCCGGTCATGTCGCAACCCGTTGCGCTCACCAAAGACGGGTTCTCACAATCGGGGCCAGTGCCGATGATGCCGTCGCCGCACGGATAGAAGCACGTGTTGTTCGCATCGCACTGCCATCCCGGCGTGACCGCGCAATTGGTGCAGCCGGGGCCCGTGTTGTCGCAAGCCTCGTTCGGATCGACGACCCCGTCACCGCAATACCCCGCCGTCGGCGACGGAAGGACGACGTCGTTGGTGCACGCGGACACAATCACCGCGCTGACGGCGATGGTGGCAGAGGTGGAGACGCCCAAACGCGACACGGCCTGCGGCTTATATCAGATTGCGCGGTCCGCTGAAGCCGTGGCCGCGCGGTCCCACCGTGCGAGCAAGACAAGAGGCAAGAGGCACGTGATGGCCGCGAGCGCGAGCACGTTACCCTTGCCGATCTTGTCCGCGAGCGAGCCACCGAGCTGCCCGCCGAGGCCAATCGCCACGGCATTCGCGCTCGTGAGAATCGTGTAGTGGAGGCCCGCGTCCGCCTTGCGAGTCGCCGTCATGAGCGCGGCGAAGAGCACCGTCGTACCGAGGCCGCTCACGAACGATTCGGTTGCTAGGCTCAGCGTCGTCCACCCGAACGGAACGCCGAGCTTCACGGCGATGACCAGCGGAACACACACCACCGCCTGGAGGATGCCAGCGAGGACGAGCGCGGTGCGCTCTTTCATCAACCGATGGAGCAGCCCGCCGAGAGCTGCGCCGACGAGCCCGGCAGTCGTACCGAGCGTGACTGCAGCGAGACCGATCTGATCATTGGTCCACTTGGCATCGACGAGCATCGGCTTGATCAGCACCGTCGCCATGTGAAGGCCCAGCTTGTACGTGAGAGCAATGACGATGACGGGCCACGCCTCGCGCGAGACGAGGTGCATGAAGAGCTTCTTCACGTCGAAGCGCAGCGCCGCATTGGACTCGGGTACGTCGTCCCTCTCGCGAAGCAGGCGTGCCGCTGGCGTCGCAAGGAGCACGAGCGAGCCGCAAACGAGCACTGCGGCGCGCGGCCCGAGAGGCTTGATGAGAAGAAGGAGGCCCGCGCCGCCCGCCAACATCCCGAGCCGGTACCCTGCGACTTGCGCGGTGTTGCCGAACCCGAGCTGCTCCGGCGGGAGCGACCGCACGGCAAGCGCGTCGACGAAGATGTCCTGGGTCGATGCAAAAAGCGCCGTCAGAAACACGAGCCCAAACCACAGAAGGGGAGCCTCCTTCAGCGGCGCGATGGCGAAGGCGGCGATCGACGTGAAGAGAAGCGTCTGAAGGACGAGCAGGATGTCACGCGATCGTGCCCGGACCGTCGGCCGGTCCGCGATCGTCGACCAAATGATCTTGAGCTGCCACGGCAGCTGCAGCCACGAGATGGCTGCGATCGTCCCGAGCGAGTAGCCGCTCTGCCGAAGGGCGACAGGCATGTAGTCGCTCGCGAATCCAAAGGGCACGCCTTGCGCCGAATAAAGGAGCGACAACGCAAAGAGGATGCGCCAGCCCGATCTGCGCCTCCCGGCATCCACGGGGCGATGGTACGCTGAAAATCCCCGTCTATTTGGTGGGCAATAGTTGAAAGTGGCTTTCATGTTCAGTAAGGTCACTGGAGATGAAGGTGGCTGCACTCGTTGGGCTTGTGCTTTTGACGGGGTGTTCCAACACCAGCCCGCCGGTCGACGCCGGTGCTGAAGCGGGTTTACAAATCGTCCTTGCGTCCGCGATGCCGTCACGCATCACGGAGGGAAGCGCGTTGCCGTTGAAGGTCGTGATCGTCGCGAGTGATGGCACCACGCAGGACCTCCCCATGGGGACGAACGTCACGTGGACCTTGCCGGAGACGGTGGTCGCGGCCGACCCAACGGATGCAGGCATGAGCGCGCTTCCGGCGGAGGCGCCGCTCGGGTTCTTCATCTCGAATCCGTATCGACCCGACCGAACCGACTACAACGGAACGCTGTTCGTCGTTCAACAGGGAGCGTCGACTTCTCCGAATCTCGTGGTGACAGCGACGGTCGGGAACATGGGTTCCGTCACGGCACAAGTCCCGGTGTACCCCGTTCCCGTCGGTGATCCCACGAACGGTGCGGCGCTCTATCAGGCGTTGCAATGTGGCACGTGTCACGGCGCGACGGGTGCCGGCTCGCCACCGCAAGGCGATGGCACGTACCTGCTTGGGGACGCGAGCTTTACGTATCCGGCACCCGGACTGAACAACACCACGGACGACGCGGGGAACCCGAACCTCGGTGCTGACCCTACGTGGAACGCCGCGCTGCTCGGCATGGCTGCGCAAGGAAGCATCGACAATAGCGGCGTCGCGCTGAGGTTGCCGATGACCGACTACCTCGGCGCTCCCAATGGTCTGGATGGCGGGACACTGACGTCACAAGACTTCGCCGACATCTACGCATTCCTCGTGACACAGACCGAGTGAAGCTCGGCTAGCAACGCGTCGTTCGAGCTCAGAGCGCCTCGACGACGACGCGATTGCGGTCGGCGGCTCGTTCGGCGGCCTCGACGCTCGTGACGTCGTCGAACCCTTCGAGATCGCGACGGCGTAGACCGAACGCATAGAGGAGCGCGGGTGACGGCTCGAACCCGAGATCGTCGGCGTTCACGAAGAGGCGCCCGAGCTGCTCGGTATACGCGCGCGCAAGTGTCGTGAACGGAATGTTGTCGAACTTCTTTGCCCGACGCCTGCTCGCCGCGGCCGAGGCCGCGAGCGCGAACGACAGCGTGTGGTAGACGGCGCGCAGCCGTAGGCGACTCTCGAAGCCCATGGGCGCTCCGCGCCGGAGCACTTGATCGTGCTCGAGCACGCGGCGGAGGAAGTGGACGTTGAGCGGGACGTGAAACGACTCGTCGCGCGTCAGTATCGTGAGCATGTGGCGAATGGCTGGGTGCGGCTTTGCCGTTCGAAGCGCCAAGCGGTAAGTCGTCGAGCCAATCGTCTCGAACATCAGGTTGACGAGAACGATGGTCTCGGGACGCTTCGCGCGGGCGTAGAGCTTGTAGAACGTACGCGTCGTTGGCCCCATCGGGCGTGGTCGCTCATCGGGCCCACCAAGCCACACGAGAAACTCCGTCAGGAGCTGCCTGTGCCAGCCTTCTTCGTCTCCGTAGAGGCGCAGCGTTTCGGCAAGCTCCGGATCCCACGTCTCGATGTCGCCAGCGATCTCGTGCGCCTGACGTAGGCCGGACTCTTCCGCACGAAAGGCTGCGTTGAAGAAAGCGAGGGTGGCTTGCTTCTCCTCCTCGCTGTCCCACTTGATGGGCGTCGAGAGGTCGAGCTTCTCGTCGGCCATCCGCTCGCGTCGTTGCTTGAGTAGCCGAAGCCAAAAGGAAGTCGGTCGATCAGACATCGCTCGAAAAGCTCCTCGTACTCACCCGCCGCGACGAGACGAGCGTTGCGAATAGCACAGCCATGCGCGTTGCGCGAGGCGTGGGTGTTCGCTAAAGAAGAGTCATGATGGTGGTGTTGCGGGCGGGCGACGCGATCCCGAGCGTGGCTGCTCGACGTGGTGAGTTCTTTCGCTGGATCAAAGAGGGTATTGGCGATGTGTGGCCGCACGGCTGGAGCGAAGTCGACCTCCGCGACCCAGCTGCGCCGCTGCCACACCCCCGTGCGGCGTCGGGCTTCGTCGTGACCGGTTCGGCGAGCAGCGTCACCGAGCGCGCTCCGTGGATGTTGCGTGCGCAGGCCTGGCTCCAGCAGGCCACCACGCTCGACGTGCCCATTCTCGGCATTTGTTTCGGCCACCAACTGCTCGCGGAGGCGCTCGGCGGCCGTGTCATGAAGAACCCACGTGGGCGAGAAATCGGGACGGTCAACGTCATGCTCGAGGAGTCGGCCGCCGCGGACGAAGTCTTTGGAGGGGTTCCACGTGAGCTCGCGGCAAACGCCACGCACGTCGACTTCGTCGCGGAGCTTCCACAGGGCGCGGAGCTTTTGGCGACGACGTCGCTCGACCCGCACGCCGCGTTTCGAATTCGCAGAGCCTATGGAGTGCAGTTTCACCCCGAGCTCGATGGCGACTTGATGCGCGGCTACCTCACCGCGCGGCGGGATGTCATCGTCTCGGAGGGCCTCCCGCACGCCGACATGCTCGAGCGCGCGCGGGATGCCCCCGACGCGATCGTGTTGATGCGCTCGTTCGCTCGATATGCCCAGAAAGCGCGCGGAACGACGCCGTCACTTTAGCGACGCGCGAGGTGTCTCCGCAGGCCTTCACCGTATGGAGTAGGCGTCCCGTCGTAGCTCGTGATGAGCGCTGGGCCGCGGTTGCAATCCCACGTGTTCCACGCCCACCCGAGGTACGAACCTCCGCGGCGGTCAGCCCATGTCATGTAATCGTCGACGAAAGCGTGGGCGCAGTCGTTCTCGCCAATCTCGCCAGCGACGAGCGGCACGGCCGTGGCGATTGCGTCGTAGCGCCTCGAGAAGCACTCCTCGTCGTGACAACCGGAGAAGTTGTAGAGATGAACCGAGGCAGCGATTTGACCCAGCGGATCGCGCGGTGCGTACTCGAGCCAGTGGGATAGGTCGCTCGAGTAGCCAAGGCCGGGCACGAGCACGATGTTGCGCGCGCTCGTGCTGCGTACGGCGTCGAGCATCGCTTGGGTGCCTGCTGTGCGATATGTGAGCGGCGTTTGGACCACGCACCCATCACGCAGACAGCGCCATGGCTCGACGCTCGCGCCACTCGAGGTCGAGCAGGCGATCGTGTCGAGGAATGGCTCGTTGAAGAGGTCGAAGACGATTCCGGGGTCGGCGCGAAAGGTCTCCGCTACGGAGCGCCAGAAGTCGACGGCGTGATCGGCATCGGCCATTGGGAGCTGACTGTCCGCGAGCGTGCCTTGGGGCGCCGCCCAATGAAGGTCGATGATGACGTAGAACCCACGAAAGCGAAGGTCAGCCACGAAGCGCGCAATCTCGGCGCGATACGTCACGCCGGTGAATCGCGCATCGAGCCCTTCGAGCCCGAGCCAGCAGTCTTCGTTGAGTGGAACGCGCACGGCGTTCGCGTGCCATGAGGTGATCGCCGACGTGAGCGCCTCGCCCTGAGGTCCCTCGAAAATGCCGGTACCCTTCACGCACGCGTATTCGGTGCCGGAGTGGTTGACGCCGAGCAGCCGCACCGTCGCCCCGCGATCAACGAGGCGATTGCGCTCGACGTGCAGCCCTACGGTTCTTGGAAGCGATGCATCTGCGGTCAAATCGAGGCGTGGAGCCGAGCTTGCCGTAGCGGCGCCGCACGCCGCGACGACGCCGATCCATGCGACAACTGCGCGCATGCGCGCACCTTACAACGGATTGCGCTTATTGGTAGACGGCGCACATGCTGTCGAGCGCGGTGAGCTGAATCTGGTCGGCGCAAACGCCCTGCGATTGCCCGATCGCCTTGTCACACAGGGCGGAGGTGCAGTCGGTCGCGGCGAGGCACGCATCGCCCGCCGCGCCGAGAGCGGTGCACGTGCAGAAAAGCGAGTCACAGCACGAGAAGCCGGCCATGCACGGCTGGTCGATGCTGCACGCCTGCCCCTCCGCGACCTGCGCGAGACAGACCAGCGACATCGGATCGCAGAAGTACGGTCCCGAGCAGACGTCGGCTTCGCCTGGGCATGGGCCGCCCGCCGGGATGATGTTGGGCACGAGGCACTTGCCTTGCGTTTCTCCGAGGGGGATGAGGCACCGAAGACCATCCGCAAGAGCGCAGTCGTAGTCGACCGTGCACTGGGCGCGCGCGGCACCCGGGCCGCTGAACACGGGCTCGCAGGTGGTGGCGACGCTGGCAAGCGCATCCGCCGTGAGCGTTGCGGTCGCGTAGGCAGTGGCGACGGCTTGAAGGCACGCGGGGCCGGCTGTCGGCACGTAGACCGTGCCTTGCGGAGCGGCTGCCTGGCATGCGGCAGCGCGCTGGGTCACACACGTCGCGGTGTCCTTCACTTGGCACGACGCCACGACCTGGGCGTTGCACTCGGTCTGCGCGCGCGCCTCGCAAAAGGACGTGAGCGTTGCACACTGGGAAGCTAGGCTCTCGGGGCCCGCACATCCGAACGCGACGATGGCAGCAGCGGCGAAGGGGACAATGAGGATTCGCATGCCGGCGATCCTGCCCGCTGTCCGCGGCGCGAGCACCTGAAACGAGCTGAAATCACGGCATTGGACACGGGTGTCCACCCCACCGGATTTAGGCTGTTTTAGCGGTGGTTCGCCGTCGACCGGTCCATCGTCTCGCCCATGAAACGCTACATTCTCGTGGTGGTCGCCTTGCTGATCGCGTGCGGCTCGTCGCCCAACGGTTTTGGTAGCGACGCCGGGGGCTCGGACGGTGGTGGCTCGCCGTTCGGTGATGGTGCGGCGATGAGCGATGAGTGCGTCGCTGCAGAGCAGGCCGGAGCGTCCATTGGTTGCGAGTACTTCGCTGTCGAGATGGACGGCGCGTGGGCGGCGGACAATGGATGCTTCGTGTCGTTTCTTGCGAACACGTCGACGTCGTTGGCGCAGGTCACGGCGAGCTTCCAGGGCGTCGACGTCGACCTCTCGGCGCACGCCGCCATACCGCACGGTGCCGGCACCACCCTCACCCTCGATCCATTCGATCCAGGCACTGGCATTCCGCCAGGTCAGGTCGCGATTCTGTTTCTCGCAGGTCCACCAACGATCGGGACGCCGCGCAGCCAAGGTGACTTCGACACACCGGTCGAGTGTCCGATGCTGCCCGCCTTCTCGACGCTCACGCAGCTTCACGGGACGGGGATGGGACGCGCGTTCCACATCACGACGACGGCGCCGGTCGTCGCGTATCAAATGCTCCCGTATGGCGGGGGTGACGCCGCCGTGACGGGTGCAAGCTTGCTCCTTCCAACGAGCGTTTACGGGACGAACTACATCGCCGTCGACGCCTATGGCGGAAGCCTGACGAGCGGATCGAGCAGCACTTCGATGGACATCGTGGCATCGCAAGACGGCACGAACGTCACCATCCTCCCCAACGTGGACATCATGGCGGGAGGTGGCGTTCCCGCGGCGACCGCGAACACGCCGGCGACGTACATGCTCAATGCGGGCGAGACCTTGCAGGTCACGCAGGTCCAGGAGATCACAGGGAGCCCGATTCAATCCGACAAGCCCATCGGGCTCTTCGCGGGCCACCCCTGCCTCAACGTTCCAGTCGGTCAGCCGTACTGCGATCACGCCGAGCAACAGATCCCACCGGTGCAGGCGCTCGGGCACGAGTACATGGCGGTCACGTACCGCCAGCGTGCACAGTCGGCGGAGAATCCACCGTGGCGCATCATCGGCGCGGTCGATGGCACGACGCTCACCTACTCCACACCCGTCGGCGGACCCAGCAGCGTGAACCAGGGTGACGTGCTCGAGTTCGACACCGGCACACCGTTCGTCGTGCAATCGCAAGACGCCAACCACCCGTTCTTGTTCGTCGGCTACATGACGGGTGCGAGCACCGTCACCCCAAGCGACGGGTACGGTGACGCTGACTTCGTGCGCGCCGTGCCAACGGACCAGTACCTGTCGCAGTACGTCTTTTTCACCGACCCGACGTATCCCGAGACGAACCTCGTCATCACACGCAAAGCCACGAACGGCGCGTTCGCCGACGTCACGCTCGACTGCGCGGGAACGCTCACAGGGTGGCAGAACATCGACGCCACCCACCAGTACACGCGCATCGATCTCGTGCGGCATGACTTCCAACCTCAGGGCAACTGCAACAACGGTCAGCACCAAATGCAGTCGACCGCACAGTTCGGCTTGACCGTATGGGGTTGGGGCTCGCCCGAGACCACCACCTGGACGGGCTACGTCTCGTACGGATATCCCGCGGGTGAGAACGTGCAGACCCTCACGAACGTGGTCGTTCCTCCAACGCCGAAGTGATCGCGCTAAGGCGCGCGGCGGAGGATCCCCTTCTCGCCAGCGATCCAGGTTCCGAGCGGTCCTTCGGTGACCGCGCGCAAGTCCCAGTCAATGCTCGTTGGCTCCCGCGTCGGATTGCCCGTGACGCGGAGGACGATGCCGGATGCGCCGGCGACGAGCCAGCTCGTCGTTCCGACGGATGCGGACACGGCGAGCAAGTCGGCGTCTGTTCCGCTGGGTGTCACATGCCAGCCAACGTCAGCGAGCCGCTCGAGAATCGTTCCGTGGGCGCCAACAGCGATGGCTGCGTGGTCGTCGCATGCTGCGGCGTAAAGCGTCGCGGGCGAGATCGGCGGTTGTGGCACCCACGCTGCCATTCCACCCGAACTGATCGTGCCACTCTGACCAACCACCCACACATCGCGCAGTCCGGCGCATGCGCCGTAGAGATCACTCGTCGTGCCACTCGACTCGACTCGCCACACTCGCTCGCTGGCCCCGCGGCGAAGGATGGTGCCCCCATCCCCCGCAGCGATTGGACCGTATGAGGTGTAGACGACCGCCCGCAGGGTGCGCTTCGTCGGCGAAGCTGCGAGGTGCCATACGCCTCCGTCGAGCTCCACGATGACGCCGTCGTCACCCACGGCAATGGCCTCGTCGAGTTGCTGGGCGATTGCCCGCAGCCGCACGTGAGTCGGTGATGCGTCGGTCGTCCAGGCCTCGCCGGTTTGATGACGCAGGATTGCGCCTTCGTCGCCGACGGCGAGCATGAAGTCCGCCCCGCTGCTCATCGCGTCGACGCTGCGCGAACCGACCGGCGTCTGATACCGCGTGGGTGCCGTGCTTGCCGCATCGAGCGTGAGCGCAGCGTGGTGCGCCTCGTCGTGGACGATGTATCGGGCGACCAACACCGCGATGAGGCTCACGACGACGAGCGCACCGATGCCCCGCGCGCCGCGTGTCGGACCCCGACCGTCAGCCACGTCGTGGCTCGATCGGTTTGGGGCACCGGTCGTATAGCTTGCAAGCCGCACACTCCTTGCCGCGCCAGATGCGGTCGAAGCGCGCCTGCGCAGCGTCGAGCATGAGATCATCGTCGGTGAGGATCCCCATCTCGAAGTTTCGTCTCGCATCACCCTTCGCGCCGAGGCCCGCTCCTGTGAAGTTCGCGCTCCCGAGGTAGAGGTGCGCGCCGTCGACCGCGATCATCTTCAAGTGGACGCGCGGGCACATGCGCATGTGGGCGCGCACGCCTTTCTCCCGAGCGAGCGAGCGCGTCATCGGCCCTGACGGCGGCGACGCGTGAAGGAGACGCACGTCCACGTCGCGCTTCACGAGATCATGCAGATCGGTCGCGATCGAAGCATAGCGGCCACGTGCGCGGGCGCGCGTCCCGATGGGCGCTTCGACGAGCAGCTCCTTCAGGTTGGCCGTCGCGATCCACACCGCGGTGCGCGCGCCGCGCAGCAGCGATACGAGCGTCTCGTAGTGATCGCGGTCGACGAGCAGTCGAATCCGCGCCAAACGCTCTTCCATGCTCGTAGGGTACGCGAATGGAGGTTGGCGTGTGGGCTTCTGCGGTAGGATGCGCGACGTGAGCCGTCTGCGTATCGCCGTGATCCACGTTGCGGTGCCGCTCGTGCTAGGCGCCGCGACCTACGTTGCGCTGCGGTCATGGGTGCCGCTCATCGGCGTGCACGGTGCGCTGTTCCGCAGTGCTCCGGCGCTCTTGCGTGACCACTTCGCCGACGCGGCGTGGGGTTGGGCCCTCGGCGGCTTCGTGTCGGTGATGTGGCTCGGTGAGAAGCGTATCTACCTTGCTCTGTGGACGGTCGCTGCCGTGATGCTCGCAGCAGGGCTCGAGCTCTTGCAGGCGGCTGCCCGGTGGGGGACGTTCGATCGGGGTGATCTCGTCGCTCAAACGGCAGCCGTGGCTCTCGCTGCGATCACGATTGGAGGAATGCATCGATGGACATCCGCAAGAGAAGCGCACTGACGGCCCTCGGCCTCGCCGCCTTCGGCGCGCTCGCCGTGGGATCCATGCGCCGCAGCTCGCCAGTGAGCAGCGACGCGGGAGTCACCGTCACGACGACTGCGGTGACGACCGCGAGCGCTGCACCGACCGTCGACCCAGCTGACGTGCCCGACCCGGTCGCCGATTACAAGAGCATCGACGACGCCAAGCTCGACGGCAACAAGGCGCTCGGCAAGACGCTCTTCTTCCGGGTCTGGCGAGGAACCACCGACGCGACGACCGTGACGCTCTATGGGTGCGGCAAGCTCGCGGGGGGCTTGCTCACGGCGACCTACTCGATCGACAAGCGACCGCTCGTGAAGGCGATTCCCGCGACGATTCCTTCCCAAGGTCACTGCCCTCGCGTCGTTATCAAGCTCACGAAGAAAGAGCCGTACACGAACGACTTCAAGGGCGAGCTCCAGCAGATCATGGACGTGACCCCCGCTGACGTGGACCCGCTCCCCGCGGGCGTAGACTACGTGTCGATGGACGACGTCAACATCGACGGCAAGAAAGCCGCCGGCAAGATCGCGCAGCTACGCGCGTACCGCAGCGATCTCGAAGAGAAGAAGTTCACCGCGTACCCTTGTGGTCGCTCGGGCGGGGCGGGCTTGAACTTCCTGTACGTGACGTTCACACCCGCTCAGAAGGACGTCGTGAAGGAGTTCTCGAGCTCCATCATGACGTGTGAGACGATCAAGGTGAAGCTCACCACGCAACAGGCGTACTCGAGCACGTGGAACGCGCAAATGCTCGAGGTGGTCAAGGAGTGACGATGCTTGCGCTCTACCTCGTACGACACGGACAGACCGACTTCTCACGCGAGAATCGCTTCTGCGGTTCCATCGACCCACCGCTGAGCGACGTGGGCAGACGAATGGCCGACGCGCTCGGCGAAGCTCACGGAGGCGCGCGCTGGGATGCGATTTATTGCTCGCCCAGCCAACGCGCGAGAGAGACGGTCGCGCCGCTCGCGAAGCGCGCGCGCGTCGAGCCCTCGCTCGACGAAGGGCTCCGCGAGATTTCTTACGGCGACTGGGAGGGCATGAAGCACGAGGAGGCGAAGGCGAAGTTTCCGGAGGCGTACGCATACTGGGCGCAAGATACGGCGAGTCGGGCGACCCCCGGCGGCGAGACGGCGTTCATGGTCGCGTCGCGCGCCGCGCCCGTCATCGAACGGATTCGGCGTGAGCACCCAGAAGGTCGCGTCCTCGTCGTGTCGCACAAGGCGACCGTACGCATCCTCGTCTGTGCGCTGCTCGGCATGGACGTGCGCCTCTTCCGCGATCGCATCGGCCAGCCGGTGTGTGCGCTCTCCCGATTCGAGCTCAAGGCTCAAGGTACGGCGATGCTCACGATGCTCGGCGACGTCTCGCACTTGCCACCCGAGCTGCGCGAGGCCGAGGGTACCTGACGTGCACGCCTTTCACATCCGCGGCGGCCGACTGATTGACCCGCGGCAGGGCGTGGACGACGAGCTCGACGTGATCATCCAAGAGGGGCGCGTCGCCCGCATCGGTAAGGGCCTCGCCACACCGACTGGGGCGCTCGTGTGCGACGGGCGCGGGAAGATCGTGTCGCCAGGCTTCGTCGATCTCCATGCCCACCTGCGCGAGCCGGGCGAAGAAGGGAAAGAGACGATCGAGAGCGGGTCTCGCTCGGCCGCATCGGGCGGCTTCACCACGGTTTGCGCGATGCCCAACACGCAACCGCCGAACGACTGCCGCGCAATCACGATGCTCATCCTAACGCGTGCGCGTGAGGTCTCTGGCGTGCACGTGTACCCCATCGGTGCAGTCTCGCGCGGGCTTCTCGGCGCCGAGCTCGCCGACATCGGCGAGCTGAAGGAAGCGGGCGTCGTCGCGCTCTCGGACGATGGCAAGTGCGTGATGAATGCGCGTTTGATGCGGCGCGCCCTCGAATACGGCCGCACCTTCGACTTGCCCATCGTTCAGCACGCCGAGGATCATCACCTGTCGGATGGCGGAGCCATGAACGAGGGACCCTCGGCGACGCGCGCCGGCATCCCGGCTCAACCTGCCGAAGCCGAAGAGATCATCGTCGCGCGCGATCTCATTCTCGTGGAGATGACCGGCGCCCGCTATCACGTCGCGCACGCATCCACCGCGCGGACCGTCGCGATGGTGCGCGAAGCAAAGGCGCGGGGTCTGCCGGTCACGTGCGAGGTGACGCCGCATCACCTCGCGCTGACGGACGAGGCCTGCGCCACATACGACACGTCCACGAAGATGTACCCGCCGCTTCGCACGCGAGCGGACACCGTCGCGCTCGCGCAAGGTCTCGCCGATGGGACGATCGATGCGATCGCGACCGACCATGCTCCCCACTCCGCGAACGCCAAGCACCTCGAGTTCGACTGCGCGGCGTTTGGGGTGATCGGGCTCGAGACCGCGCTTCCCATCGCGCTCTCGCTCGTCTCGAGTGGAGTGCTTTCCCTCCCGACCGCCATCGAGCGGCTGACGTGGGGCCCTGCGCGCAGCTTCAAGCTCCACGCGGGGACGATGCCAGAAGGCTCGGTCGCGGACGTGGTCGTGATCGACCCCGACCTCGAATGGATCGTGACCGCGGAAGACACCGCATCGCGCAGCAAGAACACCCCATTCCTCGGCCAGAAGATGCGTGGACGTGCCGTGCTCACCATCGCGGGTGGCAGAGCCCTTTGCGACCGATCCAAGGTGCTCCCATGATGACGCACCTCCTCGGGATCGAGCCGCTCGACAAGACGACGCTCGTCGCGCTGCTCGACCGCGCCGATGCGATTCACGAGGGGAAACCACCGAGTGACGCGGTAGCCGGTCGAACGGTGGTCAACCTCTTCATGGAGGCATCTACGCGCACGCGCACGTCGTTCGAGATCGCCGCGAAGCGTTTGCGCGCCGACGTCGTCAACGTGTCGGAGTCGTTTTCCTCTTCGAAGAAGGGCGAGACGCTCCTCGATACCGCCCGCAACATCGACGCCATGCGCCCGTCGGTCATCGTGCTGCGGCATGGCTCGTCCGGCTCGCCTGCCATGGTCGCCAAGCACGTACGCGCACGGGTGGTGAACGCGGGGGACGGCACGCACGAGCACCCCACGCAGGCGCTCCTCGATTGCGGCACGATTCGGCAGAAGAAGAAGCGCATCGAGGGTCTCACGGTGACCATCATCGGCGACATCCTCCATAGCCGCGTCGCCCGCTCCAATCTGCACGCGCTCGGCAAGCTCGGCGCCATCGTTCGCGTGGCCGGCCCGAGGCCGCTCCTCCCGCGCGGCATCGAGGCGATGGGCGCGCTCGTTTACGACCGCGTCGAGCCCGCCCTCGAAGGCGCCGATGTCGTGATGGTGCTTCGCCTCCAGCACGAGCGCATGACGGGCGGATACGTCCCGAGCTTGCGTGACTACAGCCGGTTCTTCGGCGTCAACGGCAAGAACATCCACGCGGCCAAGCACGACGCGATCGTGATGCATCCAGGGCCGATCAACCGAGGCGTGGAGCTCTCGAGCGATGTCGCGGACGGACCGCGGTCAGTCATCCTCGAGCAAGTCGCGTATGGCGTGAGCGTTCGAATGGCCGTGCTCGAGGCCGTCGCAGTGACCTCCTGAGAGGCCGTCAACGCGGCGGATATTGCTGCGGATATTGCGGCGGGTATTGGGGCGGATAACCCTGCGGGCCCATGCCGTCGAGCGTCGCGACGATCTGATCGGTGGGCATGCCGCTGTCACCCATCTGGAATGCCTGCGCGCTCTTCTCATTGATGTAGACGATGAGCCCGTAGATCCCGACCCCGAGCGCCGTCGGAATGCAATAACAACTTGCGAACGAAAGCAGCGACGAGCCGAGGCCGATGAAGCCAAGCGTGCGGCTCTTGAAGCTCACGTTGCGAATGCCCGCGACGACCTTGAGGATGCCTCCGAGCACGGTCGGTATCCCCATCGCCAGGTAGATCGCGCCGAAGAGCTCCGGCGGCGGTGCTGGCCCGCCGTGCGTCGGCGGTGGTGCGCTCTTGAACAGCTCCATCATGACGGGCCCCATCACGCAGAGGAAGATGCCCATCAGACCTTCGAGCGCACCCTCGACCATCATGAGGATCGCGACGATCTTGATTTGTCTATGCATGCGCGACCGAGACTACACCACCTTCGACGGGCCAGCGCCGAGCTGTGCCAAAACGCGTTGTTTGATCTCGTCGCTCGTCCACGCAGGGAGCGTTTCACGCAGCGCAGCTTCGTATTCGCGCTCGTCGAACGTCGTGACGTCTGCGTGGAGCATGCGTTTAGCGGCTGCATAGGCCGCGCGCGGACGTGCGGCGAGCTCGCGAGCATGCTTCTCCGCGACCCCTCGCGTATCCTCGGCGAGCTCGTCGACGAGGCCCAGTCGAAGCGCATCCGACGGCGTGTGGAGCGCTCCGTTCAGGATCACCTCGTGGATCGAACGTGGGGGGACGCGGTGGGTCGCGATGCGAAATATCTTCGGTGGGAAGACGAGCCCAAGCGCGACCTCGTTGAGACCAATCCGAGCGCGCGCGTCGGTCGTCATGACGCGATAATCGCAGCACAGAGTGATGACACAACCACCCGCGATGGCGTGCCCGTTGACGCACGCCACGGTCGGTGCGGGGTGATTGAAGATGCGATCCATCAACGTCTCGACGAGAGCGACGAACCGCGCCATTCCCGGCCCATCGAGGCCAGCGATCTCTTTCAAATTCAGCCCGGCGGAGAGCGCGTCGCCCGCTCCCGAGAACATCACCGGCTCTCCGCGTGCGTCGTCGAGGCGCCGGAGGATCGACTCCATCATCGACGTGCCGAGGGCGTTCTTGCCCGGGCCGTCGAGCACCAAGTCGTAGAACGTCATGTCTTCTTACGTCGTCGCACGACCGCACAGAGGCCGAGGAGCAGCGCGGCGATCGCCCCGCGTGGGCTCGAAGGAGAAGCCATCACGCAGCCACATCCGGACGATCCCGACACCATCTCCTGGTCACCGACCTCGGGGCCCGCTTCCGGAACGGGGTTCGCGACGCACGCGTGCGCCGTACATTGCTGCGTCGACAGGCATTGCGCGTTGTCGTTGCACGCGACGCATTGACCTTTCATTGTGTCATTCGAGACGTCGCACACCTCCGCGCCGCCGCCCGATCCACCGCACTCGGAGTCCAAGGCGCACGCGCGGCACATGTGGCTCGTCGCGTCGCAAACCGGGAGCGACGTCATCGGGCAGTCCGTGTTCTTCTCGCAGCCGACGCACGTGTAGGTCGGATCGTCGCAGACAGGCGTCGTGCCGGTGCAAGCGGTCTCGTACTGCGACGTGCACAAGACGCACTGGCCAGCCTTCGGCCCGCTCGTCGCGCACGCGTTCGTGCACGCGTTGCCGCTATCGAAGCTGTTGCACGGCCGGCACGCGGGTGGAATCAGGACGCCGTCGCAGATTGGGATCTCCGCGACGCACGCCTCGGCGTAGTTCGACCAGACCTTCTGCACGGTGTAGGTGGCGACCGTCGCGCTCGTGCCTTCGCAGATGTCGGCGGCCTCGAGCGAGTCCCACGCGGTGTCGGCGAGCGTCACCCAAGCGAGCGGTCGCGCGCTGAGGTTCGTCATGTTGTACTCGACGAGCCCGACCTCCGTGTCGGTGATGGCTTCGGCGAGCTCGTGGGAGTGGATGATCGTCGACGTGCCGAACGAGTAGCCGCAGTTGGGGTGCACGCCGTAGGGCACGCTCATGCCGTTGTACTTCACGGTGAAGTGGTAGGCGCCGAAGCTCGAGCACGATTGGATGTTGAGAAGCGTGATGGTGATCCCCGCCGGGAAGTCGAACATGTAGAGCGAATTGACGTTGCCGTTCGCGTCGAGGGTGGGGGCGGGGAGCGCTGCGCTGGTGAGCTGCGCGACGAGCTCCGCTTGGATGTCGGTGTCGTTGAGGGACGTCGACATGTTCGACGGCGTGATGACGTAGTTGCCGCCGAACGTTCCGCGCCCGATGTGCTGATTGCTTCCTGGCTGGAGATCGGCAAAGCCCGTGAGGCCTATCGAATCGTATTCCGTCATCCAATCGATGAACGGGCTCGTGACGATGGCCGTGTAGAAGCCCTGGAGCTGGGTCATGTAGGCCGAGTCGACGGTCGAGTTCCAGGAGATCTCGACGATGTTCACGTTCGAGATGACGCGGCCGCCGTAGTACTTGAGACTGCCCGTGAGTGGCACGGTCGGCATGGTCGGAACCTTGCCGCTCGTGAGCTTGTAGACGCCCGCCGCGGCGGGCGCAGAGACGAAGAGGATCGCGACGGTGGCAAGAGCGACGAATCGTGCCCGCATCGACAGATGCTATATCGAAGCCGACGTTAGTGGTGCCAGAAGAGGTCGTAAACGAACAGCACGACCTCTACGAAAACCAACACCGCCACCGCGACCTCGAGCCTGTAATTGCGGCGCTCCTGGGTGAGCTCGACGAAGAGCTCGAAGTTGTCCTGGATCATGCGGAGCTTGAGATCGAGCGCGCGGAAGCGGTCGGCGATCTCGAACTGCGTGCGGAGGCCACCGTAGATGCGGTCGAGCGTCTCGTCCTCCCAGGCGAGCTGCGGCGTGTCGAGGAGCGACAGCGTGAAGACGACCTGGTTGTGGGTCGACATCCCGCTGCCCACGAACTTTAAGAGCTCGCGCGTTCGCAGCGTGAGCTTTCCGGTCTGTGCGAGGTTCTCCGACACGTCTTTCAGGCGCACGAGGACGAGGTCGACGTCCTCCTCGTAGTATTCCATCGCAGCCGACTGCGCGACGACGAGCGCCACCACTTCGGCCAGGCGGTGGTTGACCTCCTTGACGACGACGCGGTCGAAGCGCATCCCCGGCTTCTCGTCGTCGCTCACCTCGATGATGGCTTGCTCGGCGATGGGCGGGTGGGGCTCGGGACCAACGTGCTTGAGGATCGCCGCCATCACCGTCTCGCGCGTCGCGTCATCGACGCCGACGAACGCGACGGCGCCAAAATCGTACGCGACGATCCAAGACGACGCGCTGCACTCGGCGACGACCTGCGTCTTCGTGGTGCGCACCTGGGCGCCCGCCTTCTCGAGCAGGGGCCCGAGATCCTTCGGCGACAGCGTCGACGCGAACGAGAACGCGCGAACGGAGATGGTGCGGCCCATGGAGTGCCCTTCGGGCTAGCGGGCTACTTGTCGCTGGTGTGGCACTCGTGGCAGCCGAAGCCCGTCTTCGTCGCCGGATTGTACGGATCGACGCCGAGCAGCGCTGCCATGTCGGGGACGACCTTCTGCATCATGAACTTCATCGAGTCGGGCTTGTCGGCCATCAGCTTCTTGTGGCCGTCGGGCGTGCTCGGGAGCACGGGCAGCTTGGGGTTGGGCATCTTGAACGTGCCCGCTTTCGCGCCATCCCCGTGGCACGTGACGCAGTTGATGTCGCCCCACTTCTTCGGGTCGGCGGCAGCGAATTCGTCGTGCATCTTCGGCATGACGGTGTTCTTCATGAAGGCGAGGCGCGCACTGTGATCCATGTCCTTCCAGGCCGTCGTTGCCGTGGGCGCGGCGCTCGTCGTCGCGCTGGCGCTGGCAGTGGTCGGGGGCGCTTCGGTTGATGCCGACGCGGAGCCGGCTTGAGGGGTGTTGGTGGTCTCTTGTCCACCGCCGCAAGCGACTGCCGCAGGCACGCCGAGCGCGATGGCCAATCCAAAACGTGAGATGATTTTGCTCAACATGGAGCGGACCATTACCACACATCCGAAGCGGAAGAGTCGCGCCTTGTATGCGCTGCTCGTCGTGGTGCTCTTCGTTTCCAGACCCGCGTGGACCCACATGCGTGCCGCGGCGCTCCTCCTGCGGTTCTCGGAGGACGGCGTCTCGCACGGTTTTGCCCGGGTCGGTATGCACGACGTCAAAGAGGAGGACGCGCAGATCGACCTCGGCCTCGGCCGCGGCGCTACCCCCGGGCGTGGGCGCTATTACATCCCCGAAGGCGTGCGCGATGCTCCGGGGATCGTCGTGTGTCACGGCGTTCATCACTTGGGGATGGACGAGCCGCGCATGATGAAGTTCGCGCGCGCCATCGCGTCGAC
>Ga0302325_10006106_pt1 | contig 27206 bp, 20 predicted proteins | sample Palsa_T0_2_FD_201948 | JGI IMG/M metagenome (GOLD analysis project Ga0302325, IMG submission 201948) | Peat permafrost microbial communities from Stordalen Mire near Abisko, Sweden - Palsa_T0_2 | ecosystem: Environmental > Terrestrial > Soil > Palsa > Peat permafrost | place: Sweden: Abisko... | reverse complement strand
ACAGGCCGGCCTCGATCCGCTTGGCCAGGTCAACCTCCTGCTCAGCGGTGAGCAGGCTGGTCCGGCCGATCGACTTGAGGTAGGTGTGCACCGAGTCGCCCATGGCGGGCGTCTGGTCGTCGAGGTCAACACCGTCGGCGAACGCGGCCACATCGGCCTCGATCGTGGCGGCGGCGTCCTCGTCGAACTCGCCGTCCGCGGGAGCGGGACCGGTCTGCGCCGTCACCGGCGCGGAGGCCTCTTCGACGGCCTTCTTGGTCCTGGTCCGCTTCGCGGGGGTCTCCGTCGGAGCGGCGGCATCAGCGGAGCTGACCGTCGCGGCGGGCGCCTTCGCGCCTGCGGCGGCCTTGGCCGGAGTGGCCTTGGTGGCGACGGTCTTGGGCTTCGCCCGCACCGCCTTCACCTCGGTCTCCTCATCGGCCAGCCGGACGCCGGCCTCGCTCAGCTCACGGAGAATCGAACGAGCCTCGCCGGGTGTCAGTCCCGCCTGCTCGAACGCCGTCCGCAGGTCCGAAAGGGACAGGTGACCCTGGCTGCGACCGCGCTGGATCAGGTCATCAACGCGAGACGAGCTCGCCTCCTCGTCCTGAGCCGAAGCGGCAGTTGCGATCCGCGGCATGAGACACCTCCCTCCATCTGTTGCATGTGCGCATACGATGCGCTTCATTGCTTACCAACACGACTTAACGACTTCCCCGATGACAAGAAGTAACCCCGCCCGGTTTTACCGACTATCGCGGGGGGCACTCTTAATTAACGCTCCGCGCCCGAGATTGTTCCCGCTGGCGTAACGTTCTTGCCTTCTTCAGGGCTGCCAGGTCCGGCTTGCCGCTCGGGAGAACCGGTATGGTCTCCGTCAGCTCGACCTCGCTTGGGCTAGCGTAACGCGGGAGCGTCTCACGTACATGGATACGTAGCAATTCTAGACCAGGCGGATCAGTCGGGTCCGCCGGGACTACCACTGCGATGACCCGTTCGCCCCACTCGGGGTCAGGACGGCCCACCACGACGACCTCCCTGACCCCCGGGCAGCTGGACAGCGCGGCCGCGACCTCACCGGGGATGACCTTGTGGCCGCCGGTGTTGATGACGTCGTCGGCCCGGCCCCTGATCACCACCCGGCCGTCTTCCGTCACCGAGCCGAGGTCGGACGTCACGAACTCGCCGCCGTCGAGCACCTCCGACGTCAGGTCCGGCCGCCGGTGGTACCGGTTCATCAGCACCGGGCCGGAGATCCGCAGCCGCCCCTCGTCATCGGCCCGCACCCGGACCCCGTCGAGCGGCGCCCCGTCGTAGACGCACCCGCCGCACGTCTCGCTCATCCCGTAGGTGGTCACCGCGTTGATCCCGGCCGCCCGGGCCCGGTCGAGAACGGCGGCCCCGGCCGCCGCCCCGCCCACCAGCACCGAGGAGAACCCGGCGAGGGCGGCCGTCCCGCCCGGCTCGTCGAGCAGCCGCACCAGCTGGGTGGGGACGACCGAGATGTGCGCGCAGCCGGAGGCCGCGAGCGCGCCGGCGGTGGCGGCCGGAGCCAGGCCCAGTTCGGTCCCGGAGAGCAGGGACCGGACCAGGACCTGGACTCCCGCCACGTGGGAGGCGGGCAGGGACAGCAGCCACCGCTCGCCCGGGCGGGCCCCGACCCGGGCCAGCGACGAGCGGGCCGAGTGGGTGAGCGCGGCCGCGCTCAGCTCAACCCCCTTCGGCTCGCCGGTGGATCCCGAGGTCGTGATGATGACGGCCGTGTCGGCGGAAATTCCAGGCGATATCGAACGGACCGTTGCTTCGCCGTCAGTGCCAATGACCGCGCTCGGCTGGAAGACGTCGATGAGCTGCCTGATCTTCTCGGCCGGGAGGTCGGCGTCCAGCGGCAGGACGGCCGGCCCGGTCCCGTCGAGCGCGCGGGCGAGCGGCTCGACCAGCCGGCCGGCGCCCGCCACCCCGGAGATCAGCACCGCGTGCAGCGGGCGGCCGCCGTCCTGGCCGTCCTGGCCGACCCGGCCAGCGCGGCGGGTCGGGTCGGGCTCGCCCTGCTGAGTACGGTCGTTGGCCGGAAGCGAAGTCACGGACGTTAAGGTTAGACCCCGGATTAATCGGAGGTTACGAGTGAGGGAGCGACCATGAGGGAGTGGCGCCGGTGACCCGGCCGGCCTCGGTCGTCCCCCCGTCCGGGGGGCTCGGCGAGTTGCTGCCGACGCTGCGGGCGTTCGCGATCCCGATGCGGACGAAATTCCGCGGGATCACCGTCCGGGAAGGCGCGCTGATCCAGGGGCCGGCCGGGTGGGGCGAGTTCTCCCCGTTCGCCGAGTACGGTCCGGCCGAGTCGGCCCGCTGGCTGGCCAGCGCGATCGAGTCGGCCACGGTCCCGTGGCCCGACCCGGTCAGGGACTCCATCCCGGTCAACGTGACCGTGCCCGCGGTCGGGCCTGAGCGCGCGTATGAGATCGTCGCCGCCGCGGGCTGCCGGACGGCCAAGGTCAAGGTGGCCGAGCGCGGTCAGCGCGAGGCCGAGGACGTCGAGCGGGTCGCGGCGGTCCGAGACGCCCTCGACGCGGCCGGCCCAGGCGGCCGGATCCGGGTGGACGCCAACGGCGGCTGGCCGGTCGACGTGGCCGCCCGGCTCCTGCGTCAGCTCTCGCGGTACGGTCTCGAGTACGCCGAGCAGCCCTGCGCGACCCTGCCCGAGCTCGCTGAGCTGCGTCGACTTGTCGACATTCCGATCGCGGCGGACGAGTCGATCCGCAAGGCGGAGGACCCGCTGAAGGTGCGGGCGGCCGGCGCGGCCGACATCGTCATGGTCAAGGTGCAGCCGCTGGGCGGGGTCCGGGCGGCGCTCCGGGTGGCCGAGGCGTGCGGGCTGCCGGTGGTGGTGTCGAGCGCGGTTGACTCGTCGGTCGGCCTGGCGGCCGGCGTCGCGCTGGCGGCCGCCCTGCCGGCCCTGCCCTATGCCTGCGGCCTGGCCACGATGTCGCTGCTGGCAGGCGACGTGACCGCCGCGCCGCTGGCCGAGTCCGGCGGCGAGCTCCCGGTCCGCCGCCCGGCGGTCGACGAGGCGGCGCTCGCCCGCTGGGAGACCGACCCCGGGCCGTGGCGGCAGCGGGCGCTGGCGGCGGCCGCGTACCTCGCCGAGTCCCCCGAGACGCCCGCTCGTGGATAACAGCGAAGACTTTTCGCGCGTATTAGGACGAATTATTTTCGTCAAGAAAAAAGCATTCGCGATCACGGGGCGATGAGGCGATGCAAATCGGAATAAGCGAAGATAACAGCAAGAAGCGTGAAGCGGTTACCTGCGAGCGCGCGAGGCTGGATGGGAGGGACGGCTGGTGAACCCGTCGACGGCGTTCGCGTCGGTGCTGGCGGACGAGCTTGCCCGCTGCGGGCTGCGTGAGGTCGTGCTCGCGCCGGGTTCGAGGTCAGCGCCGCTGGCGATGGCGTTCGACGAGCTCGACCGGGCCGGCCGGATCCGGCTGCACGTGTGGATCGACGAGCGCTCGGCGTCGTTCACCGCTCTGGGGCTGGCGAAGGCGAGCGGCCGGCCGGTCGCGGTGGTGTGCACCTCGGGGACGGCGGCGGCCAACTTCCATCCGGCCGTCATCGAGGCCGACGAGTCGGCGGTCCCGCTGCTGCTGCTCACCGCCGACCGCCCGCCGGAACTGCGCGGCACCGGCGCCAGCCAGACCGTCGACCAGATCAAGCTGTACGGTTCCGCGGTCCGCTGGTACGCCGAGTCCGGCGTCCCCGAGCGGCTCCCCGGCATGGCCGGCTACTGGCGCTCGCTGGCCGGCCGGGCCTGGGCGCACGCGGCCGGCGACCTCGGCACCCTTCCCGGCCCGGTCCACCTGAACATCCCGCTCCGCGACCCCCTGGTACCGGACGCGCCGCCGGCGGCGTCGGCCGCGGCGGCCGACGACTGGCCGGACTCGCTGGCCGGGCGGGCGGGCGGCGCGCCGTGGACGCGGACCGCCAGCCGGGGCGCCGTCGCGGCGCCGCTGCAGCTGCCGTGGGCCGAGCGGGGCGTGGTGGTGTGCGGCGACGGCGACTACGACGCGGCCGTGCTGGTCGAACTGGCCGAGCAGGCGGGCTGGCCGGTGCTGGCCGAGCCCTCGTCCGGGGCGCGGCACGGGCCGAACGCCCTCGTCGGCTACCAGTACCTGCTGGCGTCGCCCGAGTTCATGGCCGCCCACCGGCCGACCGTGATCATCTCGGCCGGCCGGCCGGGGCTGACGCGCCCGCAATCGGCGCTGCTCCGGCTCGCCCGCACCGCGACGCCGCCGGGCGCGGGGTCGGCCGGCCGGCCTTTGGCCGGCGCGGGGTCGGCCGACGCCGAGGCCAGCACGGCCCCGCCGGTCAGGCACATTGTGATCGCCGCCGGACCGGGGATGTGGGCCGACCCGCAGCGGGCGGCGACGGACGTGGCCGCCGCGGTCAGGCTGACCGGGGTGCCGGACCGCGCGTCGTCCCCGGCCGACGGCGCGGCGGCCGGCGGCTGGCTGGGCGACTGGCGCCGGGCCGACGCGGCCGCGAGCACGGCGTCGGCGGCCGTGCTCGACGCCTGGCCGGGGGGCGAGTTGTCGGAGCCGGAGGTGGCCCGGGCGGTTGTCGCCGCGCTACCGGCCGACGCGTTGCTGTGGTGCGGGAACTCACTGTCGGTGCGGGATGTCGATCTGGCGCTGCCGCCGCGGGCCGACGTGCGGGTGATGGCCAGCCGGGGGGCGAGCGGGATCGACGGAACCTTCTCGGCCACGGCCGGGGCGGCGCTCGCCCACGCGGCGGACCATCCCGGCGCGGTGGCGTTCGCGCTGATTGGAGACCTGTCCCTGCTGCACGACGCGCCCGGGCTCTCGATCGGGCCCGGGGAGCCGCGGCCTGACCTGTGCGTGGTCGTGGTCAACAACGACGGCGGCGGCATCTTCGAGGGGCTCGAGCCGGCCCGGTTCGGCGGCGGCGTGTCCGGTCGCCTGCGGGCAGCCGGTCAGCCGGACGGGCAACCGGACGGCCGGGAGGACCGGTCGCAGGGGCCGGGCACGCCGAGGGCGCAGGGAGGGCCGGCGCTCACGGTGTTCGAGCGGACGTTCGGCACCCCGCATGGCGCGTCGGTCGAGCATCTGGCGGCCGCCTTCGGCATCCCCTACACGCTCGCGGAGCGGCCGGGCGAGCTCGCCAAGGCGGTCGCCGCGACCGTCCCCGGCAGCGGTCTGCGCATTGTCGAGGCGAGGACTGGCCGGGCGGCCAACGCTGACCTCCGCGCCCGCACGCGCGCGGCCGCGCTGGCGGCGCTGGCGTCGCCGCCCCGGTAGGGACCTGCCCCAGGGGCTTAGCTCGTCCAGCGGCGGCTTGCTGAGCTGCTGACGGGTGGCTCCAGGCGACCCGCTGGGCGTCGGCTAGCTGCTGACGGGCGGCGGGGGCGCCAGGCGCCAGTGACCGGGGCGGCTCGCGGCGACTGCGGCGCCGCTGGCAGCCACCGCCAGCAGGGCTGTCCCCAGGCTGAGGGCGGACAGCGGGCTCACGTTCAGGACGAGCCACGCGGCGCTGACCGCGCCCGCGAGCATGGTGGCGACCACCAGCAGGCGGCGGCCGAGATCGGACAGCGCTGACCGGTCGGCCCGGTCGGCCCGCCCGCGCTCCCTCATCACGGCCCGGAAGTCCGCCCCCAGGCCGGTCAGCAGCATCGTCAGCACCGTGGTGGTCATGTCGGGGACCGCGAGCTTGCGCGCGACCGCGTTCTGGACCCCCATCGCGATCGCGAGCAGCGCGGCGACGCCGTCGGCGACGTCCGGGCCGAACGAGCCACTGACGGCCAGCGTGCCGTGGCTCACCCCGGGATCGCCGGACAGCCCGACCAGGAGCAGAGCGGCGGCGGCGAGCACCAGTTCCGCCCCCGTGCTGGCCCGCATCAGCATCCCGCGGTCGCGCCCGGCCCAGGTGATCATTCCCCCGCCGGCGGCCGCGCCGTCGACCACGCCGGTGACGGCGGTGAGGATCAGCAGCAGGCCGGGCAGCGGCCCGAACCTCGAGTGGGCGAGCAGGGATCCGGCCACGCCGCCCCCACCCGGACGGACTGGCTGGGCGGCGGGGGACTGTTCACCCTGGGTGCCGTTCACGTGGTTCCCTTCCCTGTCACGGATGATCTGATCTTCGCGCCTAGTCGAGTGATCGGGCGTCACGCGATCGGGTGATTCGCGGGTGACGGCGCGAATCACCCGATCCTCATGACGTCAGCCTGCCCGGGCAAGCGCACGATGGGATTGGACGGATGACGATGATCTCGCGCCTTCCATGAAAGGGGATCTGTTATGACGGACCGTCCAGCCGACAGTCCGGTGCAGGCCGTGGTGGCCGGCGGCAGCCTGGTCGGACTCTCGGCCGCCATCGCCCTGTCTCGGCTGGGCGTTGGCGTGACCGTGGCCGAGCGCAGCCCGGCGCGGGCGGTTGACGGCGGCGGCGGGCTGGGCGTGGACGTGGGCCTGCTCCGTGAGGTCACCGGGATCGACGAGGACCCGCCGGTGCAGCACGGGATCGACCGCGACACCACCGCCTGGCACCTGCTGCAGAGCTGGCTTGAGGAGCACGCCTGGCGGCTGCCCGGCGTGACCGTGCGGCGCGGAACCGACGTGATCACCGCGAGCCCGGGCGGCGAGCAGTCCCGCGCGACCGTGGTGACCGATGAGGGGACCGAGGACGCCGACCTCGTCATCGGCGCCGACGGCGCCCGCAGCACGGTGCGCGCCGCCGTCGACCCGGAGCGCACGGATGCCCGCTATGCGGGGGTGCTGCTGTGGCGCACCCTGGTCGACGAGACCGCCATGCCGCCCGGCGTCGCCCTGCCCCCGGACGGCGAGCCGTCCCGCGAGATGTACGCCGGCCCCTACCGGCTGGTGACCTATCTGGTCCCTGGCCCGGCCGGGGAGACGACGGTCGGTCGCCGGCGCCTCAACCTGGTCTGGTACGACCCCCAGCAGCGTGAGCTGCTGCACGAGGCCGGCCTGCTCGACGGCGAGACGGTCCGCGGCAGCCTCGCCCCCGGCGCGCTGCCGGACGAGGTCCGGGGGCGGCTGGCCGCCTTCGCGTCGGCCCGTTGGCCCAGCCCGTGGCGCGAGGCGCTGGCCCTGGCGCTGGAGACCGGCGCCGTGTTCGGCACCCCGATCGTCCATTACCGCCCATCGCGGCTGGTGAACGGGCGACTCGCGCTGGCTGGGGACGCCGCCCACGCCGCCAGCCCGATGGTCGGCGGCGGGTTCAGGCAGGGCCTGTACGACGTTCAGGCGCTGTCGCAGACGCTGAGCGGGATCACCGCCCCAGGCGAGGTGATGAGCGCGCTCGCCCGCTACCAGCGGCTGCGGCTCGGCCCCGCCGTCGCCCACGTATCCGTCAGCGAGGGGGCGACCGCCGCCTACCTGGCCCAAGCCGGCGCGTGAGCGCGGTGGGCATCCTCGAGGACGAGAACGCGGCCTACCCGGTCTTCACCGACGGCCAGCTCGACCGCCTGCTCGGTTACGGCTCGGCCCGGCCGGTCCGGGCCGGGGAGGTGCTGTTCTCGCCCGCCGATGACACCTACGACCTGCTGGTGGTGCTCGACGGCGAGGTCGAGGTGACGGAGGAGGCACGCGGCGGACAGGTGCGGTTCGCACCGCACGGGCGCGGCCTGTTCGTGGGCGAGCTGAACCTGCTGACCGGCCAGCGGCCGTTCCACACCGCGCGGGTCACGACCGACGGCGAGATCCTCGTCATCCCGCCCGACCAGCTCCGGGTGCTGCTCGGTCGCGAGACCGAGATCGCGGACGTGCTGGTCCGGGCGCTGATCGCGCGCCGCCGACGACGCCTGATCGGTGGCGACGCAAGCGCGCCGATCGAGGTCATCGGCGCCGAGCAGTCCGCCCCGGCGCTGGCGCTGCGGACGTTCCTCGGCCGGAACACCATCGCCTACCGCTGGGTCGACGCCAGCCAGGTAGCCGACCTCGATGACTACCTCGGCGGCGTCGGCGTCACCCGCGACGACCTGCCGGTCGTGATCACCCCGAGTTCGGTGCTGGCCCGTGCGCGCCCGGCTGACGTGGGCGCGGCGCTGGGCCTTGTGCGTCACGCGGCCGCTGACCGGCGCTATGACGTGGTCGTGGTCGGCGCCGGCCCGGCGGGCCTGGCGGCGGCCGTCTACGGCGCGTCCGAGGGCCTGGACGTGATCGTTTTCGACGGGACCGCGCCGGGCGGGCAGGCCGGCACCAGCTCGCGGATCGAGAACTACCTGGGCTTCCCCGACGGGATCTCCGGGGCCGAGCTGACCACCCGGGCCACCATCCAGGCGCAGCGCTTCGGCGCCCTCCTCATCAGCCCGTGCGAGGTTGACCGGGTCAGCCCGTCCCCGGCCGGCTTCGAGGTCGCGCTGTCGGACGGTGGCTCGGCCGAAGCGCGCACGGTCGTGGCCGCGTGCGGGGCGCGGTACCGCCGGCTGCCGCTGGCGAACTGGGAGCGCCTGGAGGGGGCCGGGATCTACTACGCCGCGACCGCGCTGGAGGCCGGGCTCTGCGCCGCGGGCCCGGTACTCGTGCTCGGCGGCGGGAACTCGGCCGGGCAGGCGGCGCTCTTCCTGGCCCGCCGCTGCCCGCACGTCACGATCGTCATCCGCCGTGAGTCACTGGCGGCGTCGATGTCGCAATACCTGATTGACCGTATCGAGGCGCATGACCAGATCGACGTGGCCGCCTCGTCGGTCGTCAGCGCGGTCAACGGCCGCGATCACCTCGAGTCGGTCGACCTGCGCGACACCCGGTCGGGCTGGATCAGGCAGTTCGGCAGCCGGGGGCTGTTCTGCTTCATCGGCGCCGAGCCCGCCAGCGGCTGGCTGCCGGCCGAGGTCGTCAGGGACGAAGACGGGTTCGTGCTGACCGACGCCGCCGTGCCGCCCGCCCGGACCTCGGATCGGCCGCGGCTGTCCTACGAGACCACGCTGGACGGGCTGTTCGCGGCGGGCGACATCCGGGTCGGGTCGATGAAGCGCGTCGCCGCCGCCGTCGGCGAGGGCTCGTCCGCGATCCGCTCCGTCCACCAGTACCTGGCGCAGTTCGCTGACCACGGCGCCGACTCTGCCGCCAGGCTCAATTCGCGCGCGCCGGACGGCAGCTAGCGGCCGGGGCAGACGCCGAACGTGAGGTAGTTCGGGCACGTCGCCGCGACCTGCCAGTCAAAGGACACGCTTGACGTCCCGCCCGCCGCGTTGGTAGCGGTCACGGTCGACTCGTAGGCCACCGGTCCGCGGGCCCCCGGCCGGGACGGCCGCGCTCGGCCCGGCCGACGCCGCCTTGCCCTTCCAGCCGCCGGGCCCGGCCAGCTGGTTGAGCAGCTGCGGTGAGTGCGGCAGCACGGTGATGGCCTTGCGGGCGGCCGCGAGCGAGCGCGCCGCCGGGGTGGCGTCGGGCGCAGCGCTGTCGGTCGGCCGCGTCCCCGAGGCGGGCGTGCCGGTGTCGGCTCCCGTCCGCCCGGACCCAGTCGCGTCGGCCGCTGTCCCATCAGCCCCGGACCCGTCGGCCCCCGACCCGGACGCGGCCCCGGTCCACCCCGACCCGGTGCCGTCGACGCTGCCCGCCCCGTACGACCGCACGGTCGCCGTGGCCGCGGAGCCGACCGGCGTCGCAGCGCCCCCGCCATCGCTGCCGACGCCGCCGACGCGGCGTTCGCCGATCCGGCCGACTCGCACCCGACGGCCGACACTGAGCCGCCCGCCGCGGCCAGCGCGAGCGCGGACGCCGCGAGCACGCCCTTCGACTTGGTTAGCACGGCGCTAGGCTGGGCGGATTGATTGTTCGATAAGGAGCTTTCAGCTGCGGATGACCCGAGCGGGCTACTGAGTAGTCACGATGGGTGAGGCGATCCCCGTGGATCTGTGCGGAAACGCGACCGTGGCCGTCAGCGCCGCAGGCGCGCGCACGGGATGACGGTCGAGCTCGGGATCATCGACGGCGCCGTCGGCGCGGTGACCACGCCGCCGGGGTCGCGCTGGCAGGCGGCCAGCCAGCTGGCCGCGACGGGCGCCCACAGCACGCCGCCGGCCCGGCCGTTATCACTGCGGAAGTCGGTCACCCAGGCAAACGACAGTGCCACGACAAGGGCGGCGGCCGCCGCGGTGGCGCCGCGCGCCCTGGCCCAGCCCGCCCATGACGCACCTCCGAAGGCGGCTGCCTGCTCGTCCGGCCGGGTCCGCTCGCGCGCCCGACGGACGACGTTGTCGACGGCCGCGATCACGGCCGCCTCCATCAGGAAGATCGGCAGCGTGGTGTACCGGGAGCCAGGCTCGACGTGGAAGTGGATCGATTCGACGGTGACCCAGCGTGACAGCGTCGCCGCCGCCGCGGCGAGCAGGAACCCGCACCCGAGGGCGACCGCCGCCACCAGTCGCACCCGCGCGGGCTGGGTCACCGCGATCGCGCCGAAGACCGCCGCGAGCACGCACCCGACCAGCAGGGTGGCGCCGTTCCTGCCGACCGCGGCCTGCAGCCACCAGTCGAGATGCCAGCCCAGGGCGGGCAGCACCACGTCGTGGGCGACGAACCCCAGCACCCCGCCCGGGCTGGACGTCTGGTCGAGCCGGGAGTTGTGCGCGGCGTGGATGACCGGCACCTGCAGCAGCAGGCCCGCCGCCAGGCCGGCCGTGACCGCGTGCTCGCGGACCCGGCGCAGCGCCGCGATCCGCACGATCAGCAGCGGCGCCAGCGCCACCGCGAGCGGGGTGGACGCCCCCGCCAGGAACGCGATCAGCGCGGCCAGGGCCATGCCGCCGCGGCCGCGGGGCCGCCATAGGCAGGCCCAGAAGAGCGCGAACAGCAGGTACCACGGGGTGTTGACGCCGCTGTCGGCGATCTCGAGCGGCGCGACCGGAAGCAGCAGCACCGCCGCCGCGAGCAGCCCGCGCAGCCAGGCCGAGTGAATGTGGCCCGCGCTCGCGTGGAAGACGAATAGCGCCACCGCCGACGCGATCACCGCGCCCGCAATGGCGAACGCGGCCGCCGCTTCCGGCAGCGGCAGAAATGACACCAATTGCGCGATAAGCCGGGGGAGCAGCTGCAGATAACCGGCGTAGGAGGCAAACAGATGGCCCGGGGCGGCGAGCGCCTGGACGAGGAACACGGTCCGGTCCTCGGCCCAGATCGTGGTCAACGGCGACGGCCCGGCGATCCGCAGCAGCAGCACGACCGCCCCCGCCGCCAGTGCGATCACTGACAGCAGTACGCGCTGGGCGACCCGCCCGGACGAGGCGGGCTCCCGCTGCGGCGGCTCGGGGAACAATTCAGGCAATAGTGCCCCGGCGTTGGGCTGGGCTGCCTGATACCGCTGCCGGAGTGCCTGCTTGACCACGTCGAACCGCCAGTTCCGCGACTAGATAGATGACGGCTGAGACGGTATCGGCCACGCTCTATAGGCCGCCATCATTTCCCCGGATAAACTCCGGGTCGACCCTAATTCGTTATCGGCTAGGCCGCCGATATTCGGGTCTTTCGCCGGGCAATAGCATTATTAGCGGCAAATAGGGCGAGGCGCTAACGGGCACTGTCAGCGGCTGGCCGGGGCGGCGGTGCGGGGCCGCCGGGCCGCGTCGCCAGCCCGCCGGTCCATCCGCAGCGCCTCGGCCGCGCAGCCGGCCGCGACGAGGGCGAGCAGGCAAAACGCGACCGTGAAGGCCCCCTGCCCGGGACCCGCGCCCGCCGCGCCGCCCGCTCCGGCGCTGCCGGTGACGGCGCCGCCGATCCGCAGCGCAACCGTCGAGGCGGCGATCGCCAGCCCGGCCGCGAGTTGCATCGACGTGGCGGCGAGGGTGTTGGCGTCGCGCATCAGCTCGGACGGCATGTCGGCCAGGCCGACCGTGGTGTAGACGGTGAACCCCGTCGACCGGGTGACGCCGCTGGCCAGCGCGAGCAGGGCGATCAGCGCGAGCGGGGTCGAGGCGGTGACGAAGCCGAGCGCGGCGACCAGCACCGCCGTGCCAAGGGCGGAGACGACCAGCACCGACCGGAACCCGAACCGGTTGATCAGCGGCGTGGTGGCGGGCTTGATCCCCACGTTGCCTGCGAACACGAACGCGGTCAGCGCGCCGGACTTGACCGGCGACCAGCCGAACTCGGTCTGGAACAGCAGCGGCAGCAGGAACGGCATCGAGCCGACCACCAGCATGTAGCCGCTGCCGCCGAGCTGGGTGACCCGGAACGTGGGGTTGCTCAGCGTCCGCAGGTTGAGCAGCGGGTGCGGCGCCCGGCGCAGGTGCCAGAACGCCGCCGCCAGCAGCGCCGCCGACCCGGCGAAGCACGCCGCGGTCTCGGCCGCCGGCGGGGCGGACAGCGAGACCAGGTGGGCGGCGTAGGTGAGGCCGCCGAGGCCGACCCCCGTCAGCAGCATCCCGGTCCAGTCGAGCGGCGGCGGCACGGACTCCTCGCGCCCGGCGCCGATCAGCCGCCAGGCCAGCGCGAACGCGACCACGCCGAGCGGCGCGTTGATCAGGAAGATCCAGTGCCACGAGGCGTAGGTGGTGATCAGCCCGCCCGCCAGCGGCGCGATCACCGGGGCGATCAGGCCGGGCCAGACCACGTAGGAGGTCAGCCGCAGGATGTCGCCCTTGTCCGCCGCCGAAAGCACCATCATCCGGCCGACCGGCACCATCATCGCCCCGCCCGCGCCCTGCAGCACCCGGAACGCGACCAGCTGGCCGAGCGAGCCGCTGGCCGCGCAGCCGATCGACGCGCCGGTGAACAGCGCGATCGCGGTGAGGAAGACCACCCGGTTGCCGAGCCGTCTGGTCAGCCAGCCCGACAGCGGGATCAGCACCGCCAGCGTCAGCAGGTAGGCGGTCACGACCAGCCCGATCTCGGTCGCCGGGGCGTGCAGCGCCGCCCCGATCCGCGGCGCCGCGGTGGTGACGATGGTCCCGTCGAGCATCTCCATGAAGTAGCACCCGGAGACGAGCAGGGCGATTGAGCGATGCCGGGCGGTGATCACCTCACCCGCAACAACGCCGCCGGGTCCGTTATGTCCGAGAACGCGACGTCAGGGACCGTTCGATATGGGCTCGATATGACCGCATTTATGAGCCCGGGGGCAGACCGGCCGCTGCCGTACGATCGTCATCCGTGAAACTTCTCGCAGATCTGAGCCCGCTGCGGGAGTCGCCGGCCTTCCGCCGGATCTGGGCCGGGTCCACGCTGTCGGCGGTCGGCGGCGCGATGACCTCGTTCGCGCTCACCCTGCAGGTGTGGGACCTCACCCGGTCGACGGCCGCGGTCGGGCTGATCGCGCTGGCGACGCTGCTGCCGCTGCTCGCGGCCGGCCTGTTCGGCGGCGCGCTGATCGACGCGGTCGACACCCGGCGGCTGGTGCTCGGCTGCACCAGCGCCCTGGCGGCGGTGTCGGCGCTGCTGACCGTGCAGGCCTGGCTCGGCCTCGACCAGGTCGGCCCGCTCTACGCGCTGGCGGCCGTCCAGTCGGCGTTCGGCGCCGTCAACGCGCCGGGCCAGCGGTCGCTCACCACGGCGCTGCTGCCCGCCCGTCAGATGGCGCCGGCGCAGGCCCTGCAGCGGATCTCCTTCCAGGTCATGATGATCGCCGGCCCGGCCGTGGCCGGCCTGGTGGCGGGCGCGCCGCACCTTGGCCTGCGCGGCTGCTACCTCATCGACACGGTGTCGTTCGGCTGCGCGCTGTACGGCGTCGGTTCTGTCCCGAGGTCGCTCGCCCGCGAGAATTCACCATCAGGCCAGGTCGAACGGTCCCTGCTTTCCTCGGTCGCGGCCGGTTTCTCGTTCATCGGGCGGACCCCGGTGCTGACCGGGGCGTTCCTGACCGATGTCTGCGCGACGTTCTTCGGGCTGCCGACGTCGCTGTTCCCGGCGCTCAACACCGAACGGTTCGGCGGCGACCCGCGCACCCTCGGGCTGTTCACCGCTGCGGTCGGAGTGGGCGGTATGGTCACCGCGGTGCTGTCCGGGCCGCTCAAGCACGTGACCCGTCAGGGCGCGGCGATGCTGGTGGGGGCGGCGATCTGGGGGGCCGCGTTCGCGGTCTTCGCGGTCGCGCACTCGCTCTGGCTCACGCTGCTCGCGCTCGGCGTCGCGGGCGCGGCCGACACGATCACGGTCGTCGCCCGGGGAACGATCGTGTCGATCGTCACCCCGCCCGCGTTCCGCGGCCGGGTGATGGCGGCCGACTACGTGGTCGGCGCCGGCGGCCCGCAGCTCGGCTCGGTCGAGGCCGGCGCGGTCGGCTCGCTGACCACCCCGGTGATCAGCGCCCTGTCCGGCGGCCTGCTGGTGGTCGCGTGCACCGCCGCCATCGCGGTCGCCCTCCCGGCCTTCCGGCGCTACCGGATGGACGCCGATCACGGCCAGGAGGGCGACGGCCCGCCCGGGTGAGCTACGGGCCGATCATCGGGGCGACGTTGAACTTCGACTTCAGCAGGCCGAACTGGTACATCACGTCGGCCACCCGCTGGATCCTGACCTTGTCGATCGCGGTTGGGTAGATGTTGACGGCCATGACGGACGCGATGATCGGCGGGATCTCGCCGTTCTGCGGTCCCTTCAGCGACTCCATCGACTGCTCGATCGCGGACCGGGTGGTGTCGGCGATCTCCTGGCCCTGGGTGAGGGCGGCGACGAACGCCTTCAGCGTGTTCGGGTTCGCCTCCGCCCACGACTTGGTGACCACGTACCCCTGGATCGGGAACTCCTCGGTCGCGCCCTGGTTGAGGTCGGACAGGGTGACCACGCCGTACTGCTGCTCGGCGGCGGTCGCGAACGGCTCGGGCATGGCCGCCGCGGCGACCTTCCCGGCCGCGAGCTCGGCTGCCATCTCCGGGAACGGGATCGGCTCGGTCGGGAAACGCACCGAGGACAGCCTGATCCCGTTCTCGGTCAGCACCGAGGCGGCCAGCAGGTAGTTAATGTTCTGGGGCGCGTTGATGCCGAGGATGTGGCCCTGAAGGCCCGCCAGGGTCTTGATCTTCGAGTTCGGCATCGTGTAAATCGCCTGGGTGCCCTCCTGCATCACCGACCCCTCGGCGACGATCTCAAGCTGCTGGTGCTGGTCCACGTAATGCTGGATGTAGGAGACGTAGTTCCCGCCGGTGACGTCGTACTGGCCGGCCACCTGCTGGTCGATCACCTCGTCGCTGCTGACGGCGGGCGTGTAGTTAATCGTCAGGCCACGGGCCTTGAACAGCCCCTCGTGCAGGGCGACGAAAAATCCGGCCGAATCGACCGCGGGCACGACGGCCACGTTGAGCGTGGTCTTTTCTAGTCCGTTCTGACTAGTACTTGCTTGGCTAATTGTCAGGCCGCCGCAGCCCGCCAGGGCTAGCAGGGCTATCGCCAGGGGTGGCGCGAGAATGCGAAGGCGTGAGCGGAACAACGGGTATTCCTCCTGAGTTGCGGCCTGCAGGCGGTTATGCGGAATCGTAAAGCAGGAGGAATTACCGCTTTCGCGTTTTACCGTAAATAGTTGCATGCCGCCTATAAAGGGATTTATTGGCAATGACGATGCGCGACGCCAACAGGTGGATAGCCGAACATCAGCGTTGCGTGAGTTACGCAACGACGGTGAGGGCGGCTCAGCGGATAACAGCAAGAAGCGGCGGGCCGCGGTAGGGCAGGCGCCAGATCGGGTTGCATGATCATGCAGTGATGTGCATATAATTTCATCCATGACCAAGGTGCTCGCCTCCCTGCCTGTCGGTGAACGTGTCGGTATCGCCTTCTCCGGCGGCCTCGACACGTCGGTTGCGGTCGCGTGGATGCGCGAGAAGGGGGCGGTGCCCTACACCTACACCGCCGACCTCGGCCAGTACGACGAGCCCGACATCGCGTCGGTGCCCGGCCGGGCCGGCGCCTACGGCGCCGAGGGCGCCCGCCTGGTTGACTGCAAGGCGGCCCTCGTCGAGGAGGGGCTGGCCGCGCTCACCTGCGGCGCGTTCCACATCAGGTCCGGCGGCCGCGGCTACTTCAACACCACGCCGCTGGGCCGGGCGGTGACCGGGACGCTGCTCGTCCGCGCGATGCTGGCCGACCAGGTGCAGATCTGGGGTGACGGGTCCACCTACAAGGGCAACGACATCGAGCGGTTCTACCGGTACGGGCTGCTCGCCAACCCCGGCCTGCGGATCTACAAGCCCTGGCTGGACGCCACCTTCGTGGCCGAGCTGGGCGGCCGGGCGGAGATGTCGCAGTGGCTGCTCGACCGAGGCCTGCCCTACCGGTCAAGCAAGGAGAAGGCGTACTCGACTGACGCGAACATCTGGGGCGCCACCCACGAGGCCAAGTCGCTCGAGCACCTCGACGCCAACGTCGAGATCGTCGACCCGATCATGGGCGTGCGGTTCTGGGATTCCGACGTCGAGATCGCGCCCGAGGACGTCACGATCACGTTCGAGCGGGGCCGCCCGGTCGCGATCAACGGCAAGGAGTTCGCGTCGCCGGTTGAGCTCGTGTTCGAGGCCAACGCGATCGGCGGCCGGCACGGCCTCGGCATGTCCGACCAGATCGAGAACCGGATCATCGAGGCCAAGTCGCGCGGCATCTACGAGGCGCCGGGGATGGCGCTGCTGCACGCGGCCTACGAGCGGCTGGTCTGCGCGATCCACAACGAGGACACCCTCGCCGCCTACCACAACGAGGGGCGCAAGCTCGGCCGGCTGCTGTACGAGGGCCGCTGGCTCGACCCGCAGGCGCTGATGATCCGCGAGTCGCTCCAGCGCTGGGTCGGCACCGCGGTGACCGGGTCGGTGACGCTCCGGCTCCGCCGCGGCGAGGACTACTCGATACTCGACACCAGCGGCCCGGCGTTCAGCTACCACCCGGACAAGCTGTCGATGGAGCGGGTCGAGGACGCGGCGTTCGGCCCGGCCGACCGGATCGGCCAGCTGACCATGCGCAACCTCGACATCGCCGACTCCCGGGCCAAGCTCGAGCAGTACGCGGGCCTGGGCATGTTCGGCGGCGGCCAGGCGGCCCTGATCGGCGCGTCCGGCCAGACCACGCCGGACGAGCTCATCGGGTCCATGCCGGCCGGCGGCGCCGAGGCGATCGCCTCCGACGGCCGCGCGAACGACGACGAGCTGCTCGACCGCGCCGCGATGGAGTCCGGCACCGACTAGCCGCGATTAGGCGATGAATCCGCGTCGGCCGTTCCGTCTGCCTGTGTAGACAATGACACTGGCGGTACGAGAAGGGTCACGACGATGGCAGACGGGTTCGTATCGGTCTCACGGCGTATTGAGGCACCGGCGGAGCAGTTGTTCGCCCTGATGGCCTTCTCCGCCAACCACCCGCTGATCGACGGTTCGGGCATGGTCCGCAAGCCGGCGCCGCCGGTCACCATTTCCGGCGCGGGCGACGCGTTCATGATGAACATGCACCACGACCGGTTCGGCGACTACCAGATGCGCAACGAGGTGGTCGAGTACGAGCCCGGGCGCCGGCTGGTGTGGGAGCCGGCCCGGGTGGCCGGCCCCGACGACGAGGAGGACCCGCCCGCGCCCGGCCGGTATCGGTGGGGATTCGAGTTCTCGCCGGACGGCCCCGGCGCCACCATGGTCACCGAGTCCTTCGACTGCACCCGGTCCGATGGTGATCTGCGCGAGGCCGTCCGCGAGGGCGAAGGGTGGCGCGACGCCATGACCGCGTCGCTGGTCAAGCTTGAGCTGCTGGCGAAGGCCATGAGCGCGGTGTAGGGCAGGCGCCGAAATAACCTGTCGCGATCGAAGGCGGCGCCCGGTACTGTGTTCGACACAATTGACACAGAACCGACATAGGGGACACACTCCGTGACTGCCGATGCTGGACGGCTGCGCAGCCTCCTTGACCGCGTGCTCTCCGACGACCCGCTGGTCCGGGCGACTGCGATCCAGAGCGCGATATTCGCGTTCGGCACCGGCAGCTTCATCACCGGCGAGGCCGTCTACTCCATCAAGATCATCGGGCTTACCGTGGCCGAGGCCGGCCTCGGCCTCACCATCGGCATGGCGTCGCAGTTCCTGGTCTCCATCCCCTTCGGGCGCCTGGCCGACCGGATCGGCCCTCGGACGTGCTGGGGCATCGGCAACGCGCTGCAGGCAGTGGCGTTCCTGGGCTGGCTGTTCGTGCACGGCTTCTGGCCCTTCATCGCCGTGGTGGTCGGCCGCGAGGTCACCGCGCAACTGGGCCAGATCGGCTGGTCCACCTACCGGCTGGCGGCCTTCCCGCGCGAGACCAGGGTCCGCTCCGGCGCCTACAACCGGGCGGCCCTCAACGTCGGCTTCACCGTGGGCGCCCTGTTCGGCGGCATCGCGCTCGCGACCGGGTCGCTGACCGTCATCCGGTTCATCCCGATCCTGACCGCCGCCATCCTCCTCGTCAGCGCCACCATGATCAGGCGACTGCCGTCGGCGGCCGCTCAGCCTGCTGAAGGCCACGCCCCCGCTGTTATGCGGCCCGCTGCGGAAAGCGAGCTTCCTTCCGAAATCCAGCCTGATGAGGCTCCGCCCCCCGCCGCGGTCGCGCCCGGCGTCCCGCCGGGACGCCCGGCCATCAGGAACGCCGGTTTTGTGATCACCTCGTTCTTCGACGGACTGTTGTCGTCGCACCAGACACTGCTGCTGACCGTCATCCCGCTCTGGCTGGTCGCCGACACCAACGCCCCGCGTGTCCTGCTGGCCTGGCTGTTCGCCACCAACACAATCGGCGCGGTGCTGTTTCAGGTGCCGGTCTCCCGTACCGTGACGGACCTGAAGACGGCCATGCGGGCCGAGGCCCGGGCGGCCGCCTTCATGGTCGCGTCCTGCCTGGTCATCCTCGTCACCGACCACACCGCCATCTGGCTGACCATCCCGCTGATCTGGCTCGCCCACGTGACCGTCACCGGCACCGAGCTCTTCGAGTCCTCCGCCTCCTGGAGCCTGCAGTCGGAGCTGAGCGATCAGTCCCGGCTCGGCGACTACCAGGGAGTCGCCTCGGTGGCCAACACCCTCGGCATCATCTGGACCCCGGCCCTCTACACCTTCCTGGCGACCGACCTGCACGCCGCGGGCTGGCTGATCATCGCGGCGATCGTCGTGACGGCCGCCGTGGGGATCCGTCCCTCCGCCCGGATGGCCCAGCGCTACCTGGAGGAAGGCCCCAGCGTTCCCCAGCCGGTCCCCGCCGCGGCCGAAAACACGCCCTAGCTGATGACGCCGGCGGCGGTGACGGTGTAGAAGGTCACCGTCGCGCCCACCGTGACCCGGAGCTGCCACGGGCCGGCCGGCGATCCGCTGATCGCGTACGACACCGGCGTTGACGGGGCGGTCGGGACGAGCAGCGTGAGGATCGCGGCGGACGGCCCGGTGCTGGTCATCGTCACGACGTCGGCCGGAGTGCGCTGCAGCATCTGATCCGACACCCAGCCCTGGAACGGGTCGGTCTGGCCGACGGCGACCCCGGTCGACCCGGGCGGGATGACCTGGCCGGGCAGCGCCACCCGGGCGAGCGTCAGCTCGGCCCCGGGTGCCGACGCGACCGCGTAGGCGGCACCGACCTCGGTCACCGTCAGGGCTGGGGCTAGGTGCCAGAGCTGCTGGTAGACCGAGGTGTCCGAGCCGCCCGTGGCCCGGTCGAAGACGACCATCAGGTCCGGCCGCTGGCTGACATACACCGACCGGTAGCGGGGATCGCCGCCGAAGGCCGTGTCGTAGAGCTCGTAGAACTGCCCGTACCGCTCGACCCGGTCGGCCACCAAGGCGGTGGCCGCGCCGGACGCGAACGGTACCCCCGGCAGCACCAGCGTGCTCGCCGCCTCCGGCGACTGGAGCCAGGAACGGTACGGCGTGGCGGCGTAGCCGTCGTGCCCGGCGTCGACGATGAGGTCGCGGCCCCGTGCGTAATAGGTGACGCCCAGGTGGTCGTTGTGGCCGTGGATCTCCCGGCCCGGCCCGAATCGCAGCGAGTAGAACGACGCCGCCGGCGTCCATCCCGATCGCCCGAACACGTACCCGGCCTGCGGGTAGACCGCGACCAGGGCGTTGCCCGGGGGCGCCGTCGCCGGGCGCTCGACGAAGGTGTCGCCCAGTTGCACGAGGTCGCCGTCGGGCTCGGTCGCGGAGCCGAGGAACGCGGGCAGTTTCGCGATCCGCGCCGTGATCCAGCCGGGCAGCCGGTAGCCGCACGCGGCGAGCTCGGGCAGCGCGGTCCGCCACAGGCCGTAGACGAAGTTCGCGTACAGCGTCGCCTGCTCGTTGACCGCGCCCTGGGCGTCGATCGCGGGCCCGAGCGGGTTCGGCTCGAACGCGTCGGTGAGCTGCGCGACGGCGGTCTGCCGCCAGCGCAGCGCGTCACCGCCGAACGCGCCCGGCGGGTAGCCGCAGCCGATGCGGAGCAGCTTGATGTCCTGCATGAGGCCGTGGTTCCAGGCCCCCATCCAATGCGCCGCGTAGTAGTCCACGGTCGGCGCGATCTGGTCGTTGATCCACGACTGCCCGGGGAACGCCTGGGCGATGCAGACCAGCGTCTGCGGGTCCCGGCCTGACGGAGGCAGCGCCTGCAGCCAGCCGGCCGCCAGCTGCTTCGCCCGAGCCTGGTAGGCCCCGGCCTGCGGGCCGCCCGCCAGGTACGCCGCGACCAGGTCCTCGATCCAGCCGCCGGACCGGAAATCCTGCCCCCAGGTGGGGTCGTCGAACGGGTTGAGCTCCCAATTGACGTCCCCGTCCTGGTTCGGGTCGATGGTGACGGCGGTGAACGGCGCGATCGTCAGCCGCCCGGCCATGATCTCGTCCGCGGTGGCCGGGTTGAACCGCGGCAGCCCGCCGCACGCCCGAGCAGCACCGGGCGGGGGCGAGGGCGGAGGGCTCGGCGCAGGGGCCGTCGTGGGGTCGGCCGGCGGCGTGGCCGTCGGTGCCGCCGCCAGCTGCGGCACGATGATCGACGGCTGCGGGCGGACCGGTGCGACCGCGGTTCGCGCGGGCCGGCCGCCGGCCTGCGCTGCCGAGCCCGGCGGGTCGCCGACGGCGGCCATCGTCATGGCCGCGCAGCAGGCCGCGATCGCGGCCGCCAGGGCCAGTCGCCTCCCGCGCATAGGTCGATTATCCGCTCGAGCCGGGCGATCCGCATCGTGTCGGCTGAGGCACGCATCGTTCGGGTGATCCCGCCTTCTATTCCGAACGTGCCGGAGTGCCCGTGTCAGAAGGCGGTGCCTGCCTTGGCACGGTGGCGCCGTCGAGTGCGAGGCGCACGCGGCGCAGCAGGGCCGCCTCGGTGAAGGGCTTTTGCAGGATGTCGCGGTCCGCCGAGGGCATGCCGTGGAAATCCAGGACCTGCTGCGCGTATCCGGAGATGAACAGTGCGGGCAGGCCCGGGCGGACGGCGCGGATCCGCTCAACGACCTCGCCACCGAGCATCTCCGGCATGACCATGTCGGTGACGAGGAGGTCGATGCGCTGGGCAGGATCCTCGGCCCGGCAAATGGCGGCGGCACCGCCTTCGGCCTCGCAGACCTGGTAGCCGTTGCGGACCAGGAGCCGGCTGGCCATGGTGCGCAGGCTCTCCTCGTCCTCGACTAGCAGGATCAGCTCACCATGCCCGTTCAGGTCCACGTGGGGAGAGTCGGATTCGGTGACCATGGCGGCCGGCTCGGCGACGGGCAGCAGCACGTTCATGGTCGTGCCGAGCCCCTTCTCCGAGTAGATGTCGATGCTGCCACCGCCGGCGGAGACGATGCCATACACGGTGGCGAGGCCGAGGCCGGTTCCCCGGCCCCTTGGCTTGGTGGAGAAGAACGGCTCGAAGACACGCTCGACGGTCGCCTCGTCCATGCCGGTGCCGGTGTCAGACACCGCCAGCCGGCTGTAGCGTCCCGATTCCAGGTTCGGCCGCTGAGCCGCGTAGGCGGCGTCCACCTCGGCGTTGCTTGTGGCGATGGTGAGGCGGCCACCGTCGGGCATCGCGTCGCGCGCGTTCAGCGCCAAGTTCAGCAGGACCTGCTCAAGCTGGCCCCGGTCGGCCTCGACTCGCCACAGGCTCGGGTCGGCGGAGATGATCAGCTCGATCTGCTCACCCAGACTGCGGCGCAGCAGCTGCCCGGTGCTCTCGACCACCTGGTTCAGGTCGAGTATCTCCCGCCTGGCCGTGTCGCTCTTGGAAAAGGTCAGGAGCTGGCGGGTCACCCGGATCGCCTGCTGCGCGGCCGTCCTGACCTGCTCGACGTCGGCGCGGACGGGCCCCAGCCGCTCGTCCTCCTGAGCGAGTTCCTGAAGCTGTTCCGCGGTGAAGTCCGCATAGCCGGAAATGACGTTGAGGAGGTTGTTGAAATCATGAGCGACACCGCCGATGAGCTGGCCAAGGCTCTCGAGCCGGCGGGACTGCTGCACCCGCCGCTGGAAGCGCTCCTGTTCGGTGGCGCTCCGCAGCCGCTCACGCTCGGCCTCCATCGCCAGCCGCTCGGAGACGTCCCTGATCGCAGCGACGACCACTGTCCCGTGCTCCATGGGCAGCCAGCTCAGTCTGACCTCGCCAGGGAACGTGCTGCCATCCCGGCGCAGCCCGAATGCCTTGATCTCCCGGCCGGCCGGCCGGCCGCGCCGATCGGCGAAGTAGCTGGCGCTCTGCGCCGTCATGTTCTTCCGCCACTCCTCGGGCACCAGCGTGTCCGCCGGGCGGCCGATCAGGTCGCCGACGGTGTATCCGAATACCTGCACGGCCTTCGCGTTCGCCATCGTGATCGAGCCGTCTCTGGCCACGGCGACCATCGCGTCGGGGGCCAGGTCGAACAGGTTCCGCAGGCCCTCCGCGGCTTGCTCCCGTTCGGCCAGGCCCGCCACCAGCCTGGTCCGCATCAACTCGACGCCGCGGCTCAGGTCGGCGATCTCGGTGGGGCCTACCACGGGGATGCGCCGGTGGTACCGGCCGTCCGCGACCGCTGCCACCGCCTTGTTAAGCTGCCCGAACGGTCTGAGCAGGCCGCGCCAGACACCCACGACGATCTGGGCGGCGATGACCGCGACCACCAGGATCATCGCGATGAGCGAGCCGAGCAGCGTCTCATGGATGCGGTTCAGGGCATTGGTGACCTGCTGCTGCTCGTCGATGATCTGGGACTCCAGTGCCTGCGCCGACGTTCGGACGGCGAGGACCAGGGGGCTGCTGCGCTGGGTGTCGGCCTGGAGCGCCCGCGCGGCCGCAAAATCACCCAAGTCCATGTCCGCGAGCTGCGGGGCGGCGACGCCGGCCTGCCAGGTTCGGTAGGCCGTCATCGTGGCATTCAGGCGCGCCGTCATCGGCTGATCGCCGCGGGCGAGCGGGGCAACCCTGGCCTGGGCACTGCGGAACTCGGCGCCTTCCTCGCGGAAGGAGGCCAGGCCACTTGCGCTCCCGCTGGTCACCGCGTCTCGCAGCGACGCCTGCTGGGCCGTGAACTGGCTGAGCATGTCCTCCGCGCCGGCGGCCGCGGGGACCAGTCGATGTGACAGGTCCTGGCCGTAACTCTGGCTGCCCGCCGCCGCGGTCAGCGCGACGGCGAACGCGGCCGCCGCGAGCACTACCGCGACTGCCGCCTCGACGGTCGACCGCAGCCGTATTCCCATTCTCCGCGCCACCAACGGTCGGCACCCCCTTCCGCCTTGCTCGTCGGTCACGAGAAATACAAGGTTCGCAGGACGACGATGACGACGACCAGGACGAGCACGGCGGCGGCCTTCGCGACGAGGCCCCGCTCGTACCTCACCGCCGCGCGGATCTCCTGCCTGAAGATGTCGGGCTGCCGCCGCCCGCCTGGCTCGATCGTCATGTCGGGATCGTCACCTTTCCCGTTTTCTCCGTCTTGTCCCAGGTCATCTCAGCCCGCCGCAGCTCCTTGACGTAGGAGGCGAACGTGCAGGCGCACAGCAGCTGCCCGTAACCCGCGACATAGACCAGGAACACGCCGAGGGGACGGCCGGCCCACCTTGGCTCGGCGACCTTCGCCAGGTAGGCGAGGGCCAGGGATCCGCCGAGCCAGGCGTAGACGAAAACGATGAGCCAGCCCACATGAGGCGGCGAAAGGCCGGCCGCAGTGAAGGGCCAGCGGGCCGCTTCCCCGACCAGCCGGGGAAAGCAGATGTAGAGGATGATGGCCAGGTTCACCACGCCGGGGAACAGGAGGGCCTGGCGCCAGACGCGCCGTGCCATGTGCGGGTCGATGAGCAGCGTGAAGCCGGTGATGAAGATGTAGGTGACGGCGCTGGTGATCCAGAGCACGTGGAATGCCGACCAGGCGCGGGATGCGGCGGTGAAGTACAGGGTGAGCAGGGCCGCCGATGACGTGATCATGAAGACCGGCTGCAGGAAGAGGCAGAACCACAGGAGCCCGAAGGGCACGCTGCCGAGGCGGTGGGTGCTGCTTGGCCGGAACCAGAGCCTGCGGTAGCGGATAGTGACCTGGACGTTGCCACGGGCCCAGCGAAGCCGCTGCTTCCACAGGCCCCCGATGGAGCCGGGTTCCTCGGCCCAGCAGGTGGCGTGCGGCTCGAACACCACCCGGCGCCCGCGCAGCTGGGTCTCGAAGGTGGTGAACGTGTCCTCGGCCAGAGAGGTGGTGTCGATTCGGCCGCCGAGGGCGAGCAGGTTGGCCCGCGAGTGCAGCTGCGCGCCGCCGGCCAGGCAGGCGACCGCGCCGAGCACGTTCTGCCCGCGCCTGGCGCCGGCCTGGGCGGTGATGTACTCGTAGCCGATGAAGCGGGTCAGGTAGTTGCCCGGGCGGCTGCCCTCCTTGATATAGCAGGTGACGGCGCCCACCGCCGGGTCGGCCAGGTGCCTGGTCATGGTGCGCAGCGCGGCCGGCTCGAAGATCACGTCGGCGTCCGTGATCAGCAGCGCCTCCATCCAGTCGTCGCCGAGGACGACGGCCAGGCCATGGTTGAGCGTGTGCGCCTTCCCCTGGCCGCCCTTGTCCCTGCGCAGGTGCACGACCCGGCCGGGGTACTGGGCTTCCTTGGCCTTCACCACCAGGGGGGTTTCATCGGTGCTCGCGTCGTCGATCACGTAGACGCGCAGCGATTGCGGCGGGTACTCGGCCGCCATCAGCCTGTCGATGGACCCTCCGATGACCGCTCCTTCGTTCCAAGCGGGGATCAGCACCGCGGTCCTGGGGAAGATCGGCTCGCACGCGCCATAGTCGTTGCGCCAGGCATGGCACGCCGCCAGCAGGAACTGGCAGGTCATGGCCAGTTCCGGGACGGCACCCGCGAATACCAGGGCGATAAGGATCCATTCGCCGCCGACGATGAGCACGTGTTCCATCCCTGTCAGGGCTCCATCGCCGTCAGGCCCGGGCCCCGGCGCCCGCGGTCAGCCGGACGGAGCGGTAGACGCCCACGTCGCGGCAGTGGTGGCTGTCGCTGCCCGCCACCACCTGGACGCCAGCGTGCGCCATGGCGGCGACCGTGCGGGCCGACGGGCACGCCCACTTCTCGTTGATCTCGACCATCGCTCCTGCGGCCGCGATCCTGGTGGCCAGGCGGGTGAGCAGCGCCTCGGGCACCATCGCCTCATCGAGCCCGATCTTGGGCAGCACGCTGAACAGGTGGGCGAGCACGCGCCCTCGGTCCGTCGCGCCCAGCGCGTTAGCGCTCGCCTCGCAGAGCCGCTCGATCGCCTCGGCCGGCGTCATCCCTCCGCATCCGATGGCCGCCCGCGCCTCGGCCGGGTGCACCGGGCCGCCGTCTCCAGGGAACTGGTGGTCGGCGATCAGCACTAGGTCGATGCCGTCGAGGCCGGGTGGCAGGTCCAGCCGGCCGCAAGTGTCGAGGATCTTGGCCTCGACGCCGGCCAGGATCCGCAGCCCCCGCTGATCGCGGAGGGCCGTCACGGCGGCGGCGAACTCGGGCAGCCACGCGGTGTCCCGCCGGACGTGGTCGACGAGGCACAGCGTGCGCAGCGCGCGCTCCCGGGCGGCGCGCACGTTCTCCGCCAGCGTGCTCCCCCCGTCCGAGAACGTGGAGTGCACGTGAAAATCCTCGTCAAGCGCCACGTCCCGGGATCGCCGGCCGCTCATGCGGTCGTTCCGCTGAGGTCAAGCCCGACGCTGGTGATGTCGGCGGGATCGATGACGCGCTCGTCAAGGAAGCGGACCACGGCGCACTCGCGAAAGCCCATCGCCGTGGGCACCGGCTCGCCGCGCAGAGCGGCGAGGGCGAGCCGCGGCATGTCGACGCCGCTCGCGATGGTGAGCCCGAGCGTGCCCGGCATCCTAGGGTTCACCTCGAGCAGCGCCGGGCGCCCGCCCGCGTCGCGCTTGCACTGGACATTGGCGACGTAGGTGATGCCGGTGGCCTCGGCGACGGCCCGGCCGAACGACGACAGCCCAGTGTCGTGGACCGTGCGGCCACCCACCGACACGCCGGAGTCGACGCGGGCCCGCAGCCGCGGCACGGACGCGATCACGTGCCCGCCGGCGTCCGCGAGCACGTCGATCGAGTACTCCTCGCCGGGCAGGAACTCCTGCACGAGCAGGCGTGGGGAGCGCTCAAGAGCGGCCAGTTCCGCGGCGGAGCCGACCTGCAGGATGCCGCGCGACCCGCTGCCCGTCCTTGGCTTGACGATGACCGGGTAGGTCCAGGCCGCCGGGTCGACCAGGGAATCGAACAGCTCGGTCCTCGGGACGCGCACGATCCCGGCGCAGCGCTGCGCCAGCGTCAGCTTGTCGAGGATGACGTCGAGCGCCTCCGCTGGCGCGAGGAGCAGGTCGATACCCGCCGCCGCGAAGACCGCGCGGGCGCGTGCCAGCGGCCGCAGCTCCGCGTCGACCGTCGGCAGGACGACGTTGACGCCAAACGCACGGCACCGGCCCAGCACGACGTCCGTGAAATCAGGGGCGTCCCCGGCCGGGATCAGTGTCCGCGCCCGCGACGGCACCAGGTAAAGGCCGGCTGCCCACGGGTCCATGTCCGCGGCGAGCAGCTCGACCGACGGGTCGGCGGCCAGCGACTTCATCGCGGCGATCGCCGCCGGCCCGCCCGCGCCGGTGACCAGGACGCGGAGCGGCCGGTCGGCATCACCGGGCCGCCGCGGCGGTGGCACCGCCATCAGGCGATCCTGACGACGTGACCGCCGCCGGTCCTGGGCGCCGGAATGCCGCCGCGGTCCCTGGCCGTCTCGAAGGGCTCGGCATGGGTGCCGTCGCCGTACCTGGCCCAGTAGCGGGCGGTCGAAGTGATCAGCTCGGGCTCCATGTAGTCGCGGATGCTGGCCTGGGAACCGAACGCG
>Ga0302325_10006105_pt1 | contig 27208 bp, 23 predicted proteins | sample Palsa_T0_2_FD_201948 | JGI IMG/M metagenome (GOLD analysis project Ga0302325, IMG submission 201948) | Peat permafrost microbial communities from Stordalen Mire near Abisko, Sweden - Palsa_T0_2 | ecosystem: Environmental > Terrestrial > Soil > Palsa > Peat permafrost | place: Sweden: Abisko... | reverse complement strand
TCTACCGTGCCCATAACTCCACCCGCCAGGATGAAGTCCCCAACCTTGAAGGGCTGCAGAATAATGATGAACACGCCCGCGGCGAAATTCCCCAGCAAGCCGCTCCACGCCATGCCGATGGCCACGCCGGCGGCGGCAAGCAGCGCGGCGAAGCTTGTCGTTTCGACCCCAAAGAAGCCCAGGATCGCAACTACCAGCACGATGTTCAGAATGGCAGCGACGGTGTTATTGATGTAGCGGATCAGGGTGGGATCAATCTTCTGCCGCGTCATCGCCTTGCCAATCATGCGGATCGAAAATCCGATCAGCCAGCGGCCTACGATCCATAAGACGATCGCTTCCACAACCTTGATGCCGAGCGCGATCAGCAATCCATACCCCTGCTGCGCCAGACTGCTCATGTGCGTGAAGTCCATAATCACTCTCCTCCAGAGTTCGGCTGCCAAGATCGCAGCCGCAGATTCGCGGTCTGTGAACCGCTCAGTTTGCCTTCTTTTGTTTCCACTCAACCGTGGTGGTGTGCAGCACCGGATGGCTGTAACCCGACAGCACCGTTGCCGCCGATTGCCAATCCTGTATCAGCGCGAAGATGGCTGAGTTCCCAGGTTGCAGCAACGCCGCTGCATTTCTCACAAAATCCTAATCCAGCGAAGGGTCCTTCAGCCAATCGTTGGCAGCAGAGTTTATGCCTCGAAACTCATGCTTGACCTCAGGGGTGCTCGACACCGGCGCGTGCGGCAGCGGCACGATCGCACTCAGAAGCGCTTTCCAGCGCATCAGATCATCCACGCCGCTCGCTGGATCCAGCATCTGGCTGTGCATCACCCGCAACCTGCCATCCGGTTCAACTTCCACAGCGATGGCATTGCACAGATTCGAGCTCCACGAAAACCTGAGCCTCTGTAACTGCGGCAACACTTCCAGTGCGCGATGTTTGTCCCCAAAGCCCATGACTACCAGTTCTTCCACCTTCGAACCTCGTCGTTTGCTTGCTGTGCATTTTGCCGAGGAACTCGCGAGCTCCATGATCAAACATGGTCGTGGGCGCGATTTCCCTTACTGGGCATCAACTTCCTGCGCTTCGTCTTCCGTTTCCGCGCTGACCTTCCGCCAGGCGGAATCGGCATTGCACGATGTGATCGCCGTGGAAGTCAATTTCGCTGCCGGAAAGGTTGGATTGCTGCGCTTCCTGCGCGCCGGCAACTGGCGACGTCGCCGCTAGCAAAGCGCCCGTGATGAATAGCGCCCGTGATTAACATGGCAAGGATTTGCCTGAACATGTGCACTCGTTACACCCCCCTGAAATTGCGCACTAGTGCTTCGACCGCTTGATTATGTAACGAAACTTGTGTCGGGCCTGCTTGCGTGGGAACTTCCACTGGATGGTAACCCGGTCGCGATTCATACGCCGATTCCAGGTCCGGGTTTGCTGGCGCAAGCAAGCGATGTCTGCGATTCGGCGTTTGCCTAAGCATTGCCGGGAAAGCAAACTCACCTCCATCTCCGCCTGGTTCAGCCAGCTTCCATGCTTGTGCCCGTCCGGACGGCGGCTGACTGCAGGCCACCGCGATGATGCGCTGCCGCTGCTCCCCATTCAGCGCCGGAGCTGCCCCGGCCGGGAGGCGTCATATAACCCACCCTCCAGCCCGCCCTGCTGATAGCGCTTGCCGATCTGCCACACCGCTTTGGCCGAAAGCCCCAGACTGACAGCCACCGCAGGAGTTGCCTGCCCGCTATCCATCTGGCGCAGGGCCAAGGCTCGCAGCACCGTCCGTACCGGCTGCAACCTGCCGCTCAACAACCGATCCAAGTGCTGCCGATCCCGCCTGGAAAGTTGCACCCGGAGTGCTTTGCCTCTACCCATGCCATAGCTATAAAGCCTGACACCATGGCACGCCAAGTGTATATCTTGATTACCTATCTATGCGGTCATAGCGCTAGTTTCCGGAGTTCCCTGGCGTGCACTGGTGTCCAGGGAATCTCCTTTCGTAGGAGGTGGTTATCGGCGTCGAGGAACGCCAAGTAACACTGCGCGACATCCTACCCAGCCCGCGATAATGGGTCTAACTCGATCCGAAAGTTACCACGATTGTTACCACTCATTCGGCCATGCCGGCAATGCGAGCGGAACGCTTATGTCCCGATGCGAGCTTCGTACCTCCCGACTTCACACGGTATAGCCAGATCTTGCAAAGCGTGCGGGAGATCTTCAAGCGTCACACAGACCTGCACGTCTTTGCTTCAAGGAATCTTTCTTTCTTTGTGCTGCCAGGGCTTCCGTAAACCAGAGCAGTTCCTCAAAGTAGGCCTTCGCCCGTTTTGCAAACACTGGATTAGCAGGTCTTCCGCCGGAATCTAGTGCCTCTCGCACTCGTGAGACTAGCAAGGACGCAGGAATGGGCACTCCTCCGAGGTGAATAACTACTTGCCGCAACGCTACCAGGCAGAGAATCCCGCCGCTTTCAGCTATCGAAACCGTAATAATCCCAAATGGCTTGCGCCGATATTCGGCCTTTAGATAATCCAGAGCATTCTTGAGTACGCCAGGATACCCTCCGTTGTACTCCGGCGTGACAATCACGACGGCGTCGGCTAGGTCGATTTTGGAACTAAACCGGACCACACTGTCTGGAGGATCATCCCGAAACCTCAACCTCTCCTCCATCATCGGCAAAGCCAGTTCTTTCAGGTCCAGGATTTCCGTGTTTACACAGCCCAGTTCTTCCAGGCTGTCCACGGCGAAGCGGGCGACCTTGAAGCTTTCCCGGTTTCTTCTGACACTGCCAACAATGACAGGTATATAGAACATTTGCTTTTTTCCAGTCGCCTACCGTGAAGCCGGACACTATCATGTCCATGCGAGCCCCTCGTCTCAGAGCAAGGCCAGTGGTTCTAACAGGCTGATAATTCCCGCTCTCTGTCTCGGATGAGAGGGAGCACCTGCTCCCCGAAATAAATCATCTCTCCTAGCTTCGGCCAGCCGGAGAGAATGAATTGAGAAATGCCAATCTTCTTGTATTCCATTATCGCGCTGGCTACCTCTTCCCGAGAGCCCACCAGACACACGCTTGCCGGACCGTGTGTGCTCACCGCACCCATCCAGAGGTAGGGAGCAGGCCATTCCGTTCTTGATGCGGCCTTGTAGATGGCTCTGAAAGACGCGGAATCGCTCCGCGTCACAAAACGCTCCTCTCTTAGCCTTTCGGCAAGGGTCGGATCAAGACCCGCTATGAGATCGCGGGCGGCAAGGAGCGCCTCCTCGCGAGTCGGTCGGGCGATGACAGCCATTCGCAGTCCAGCCGCCTTCCCTGCTGCGAGTACGGGCCGGATGCTCTCGCGCAGCATGTCCGGGGTATCGCCCATTTGCATCCATAGTGTTCCGCACCTTACCGCGAGTTCTCGCGATTCAGGTGATCCACCGGCGACAAAAATCTCCGGGAAAGTACGCTCTGATGATACAAAAGGCGTGTTCAGCCAGGCACTTTCGGTTTGATAATAACGGCCGTGATATGTCACTGGGACATCTTGCCGCCATAAGGCGAGGCAGATTTCCAGGAACTCTGCCGTGCGCGCGTATCGCTCCTCACGGGGCAGCAGGTCGCCATAATACGCCTGCTCTTCGGGCGAATGCCCAGCTACAATATTCAGGCTGACTCGCCCGTTGGTGAGCGCGGAGAGCGTATTGATCTGCTGGACGAAGCTGGTCGGTGCGATCAGGCCCGAACGATACGCAATTATGAATTCTATATTGGTTGTCGCCAAACCCAGTGCGGTCGCCAGGACAATGGGGTCAGGTTTGGAAGCACCAAAGTCGGTCAGCATTCCTTGTATTCCCAGGTTCTCTGCCCGTCTGCAAAAGTTTGTCTGGGCTTCGAGATCAGGCAAGCCGCTGGATTGTTTCGACGACCCGGTGGCCCTAGTCTGGATCCAGCGTTCGCCACCCTGAAGCAGCCGCCAATGAAACTTTAGTTGCATAACGTCTCACGAGAGAGCATGCTCGACTCCCTGGCGCGTACGAGCGGCAAGACTCCGCGGCTGAAGCATCTCATCTCTTCTACGTCCGGCCATCCCATGAACAGGAATTGCGTGATCCCTGCCTGCTTGTATTCGCACAGCGCATCGGCGATTTCTTCGAACGATCCAACTAGCGCAATCGACGGCGCTCCCAGGTAGGGTACGGCGCCGCTCCACAGGCATTTCGTCAGCCACTCAGGCTTGAGTTCAGCCATGGCCAGGGTTGATCCAAAAGCCACCGAGTCGGATCGCTGCGAAAATTCCTGATGGGTCTTTCTTGAAGAGGTTCCTAATTGCTCTAACATGGATCGTGCGGTCGTGACAGCTTCCGATCGCGATGGACGCGCAATCAACGACACCAGCAAGCCAACCTCCACTCCTGCACGGAGTACCTGTGCGATGCGCGGGAAAAGCTCATCGGGACCAGCGGGAAGAGTCCAAAAACAGCCAGCGTGCTTGACTGCAAGTTCCACAGCTTTGGGAGACGCGCCACCCACGTAGATTTCAGGACCTTGGCCGACCGTGAAAGGAGTATTCAACCTGCCTCTCTCAACGCGGAAATACTTGCCTTCGAAATTTACTTCAGGCGCTCCGCTCCAAAAACTGCGGCAGATGGTAAGAAATTCATCGGTGCGGTCGTAACGTTCGTCGTGGGACAGGAAGTCGCCATAATATCGTTGTTCCGCTGGCGTGTGTCCGCCGACAATGTTCAGGCAGATTCGTCCGTGCGTGAGAGCCGACACGGTATTCACCTGCTGGACGAACGCCGTAGGAGAAAAAAGCCCCGACCGGCACGCAACCATGAACTTGATTCTGGTGGTAAGAACCCCGAGAGCGGCTGCCAAGGCGATCGGATCTGGCCGATGAAAGCCAATTGCCGTCAATAGGCTCTCAATATTGCAATCCTCCGCCACGCGACAAAACTCAAGATGCGCATCAAGGTTTGGAGTCCCTGATTGCGCCGCGCGAGACTTTGCACCCTTCCATTTCTCTCCCGCCGAAGACATGCTCCAGTGGAACCTTAGTGGTTTGCCTGCGGCATTGGATTCCGCAATACTCTTACCAAGACTGGGGCTCATCATCTTTCCTTGTAGTAAAATTCTCGTGAGAAGTAGTTGGAACGCGAGCTCCCATCTTGGAATTCCGTGAAATATGCCACCACTAATACGCCTTGTTTCACATTCGCCTGGAGGTGGCAGCGTATTCCCTCCGAACCGAAGGCAGCGCTGAATGCCATAGCCTCGGGAGAGGAGTAGTCTTTGGCGTAGGCCAGACCCCGGGTTTCTCCCCAATCGACAGTGCCAGATTCGTTAACGCCATAGGCTCGTATGCCCAGGTCTTCGTCGCGGTCGCAAATTTCGATCGCGGCAATTCCCAAGGAGGGGCTATTTGTATTCCGCCAGAAACCCAGAAGAGACGAAGTATCCAGACGACTGTTTCCGGCCGTTGGAACGGAAACATCCCAGACAGGTGTTTCCGCTTGCGGACTTACTGCGGCATAAAAGAATTCTCGAGAAAAGTAATTCGAGCGCGCGCTGCCGTCCTTGAAGTCATGAAAGCCTGCGAGAACCAGGAGACCAAGATTTACATTTCCCTGGAAACGAGAGACCATGCTGCCGAAGTCAAATTCAGCGAAAAATGCCATGCCATCGCGGGACCCGGGGTTCGCTGCAAAAACGGTGCTCGCTAGTGCCATCGGCGAACTCGACGGTACCAGGGCGCCGGCGCCGAAACATTCGATGGAAAGCGCCTCGGCCGTTCCCTGGATTCGAACCTCGCGGACGCTGGGCAGTTGTGGATCAGTGTGCCTCCAGGTCTTCGAAAGCAGGCTCACGTTCAATTGGCCGGCTTCGGATGGCGCACTGGCACGGTCTTGAAGTCGCATGTATTTCTGTGCTTGGATTGCTATGCTCACAAGTGATTCCCTTTCTGCAGATGGCTGATGGCGGTGCTCTGGCGGTGAGCCGTGTACTTGCGAACCAAACAGTTGAACTGAGGTCCAAAATCTTACCATGAAGACGCACTACCGACTCAGAGTTTTGGCGCGAATGGATTCGGTCCTCTTGGTATCTACAATAGAGATATTCGCCTGGCTTCTACGTTCAAGAAGTGTTTTGGAGTCCATGACGTTTTTCAGCCTTGAGATCCTCTCCTTAATTCAGAGCGCGGGAGAAAGGCATCCTTTCTCCCAAGGAACTCGAACCTGTCCCGTCTCATTTTTCGAGGCGCGCCAACGGATCTCGCAATTTGCGAAGCGAAGCAATTCGCTCTTGAATTAAGTCCGCTTCCCGCTTGGACGCCGGTGGTCGTTGGAGCCGCGGATAAGCGCGGCGGCTGCGCAGATAGCTGCTGTTAGCGAGCATCTCCCGATAGCGGGTTTTTCCGCAGGCGTGGCGTGTGGAACGGTTGTAAACCATCAGCGCTTCTGGGATATGCCGCGCTCTCCCGGTCCCGGCCATTTCCAGCATGGGCAGCATGCAGGCCTGGTCCTCGGTGACCCTCAGGTAGCGGCCTTGCCCGTCACGAAAATCGTTGTCGTCGATCAGGTCCCAAAGCCAGCGTCTCCATGTTCTTACGGCTGTGCCCAGCCACCGGGCGTTGCGGAAGTCCCCGGTACTGTCCTCATAGGCGGGCCACATGCCTCGCTGGGCGCCAGTTAAACCGGCACCGTCGGCTATCCAACTGCCGTAGGTCAACCAACAATCGAAATGTTGATAGGCAGCGTCAATAATGGACAGCGCATCGGGTGTCGCGAACCAATCGTCGCCATCCAGCACCACCAGCACATCCTGTGGTCGCGCCTGGCTCCGGCGAACCCCGTCGATCAAATTCACCATGGCGTATTGCCGTTCATGGTTGCAATGAATGACGATCCGCTCGTCGTTGCCGCGGGCGACCAACGCGCGTTCCACTGTCCGGTCTCCGCACGGATCGACGGTTACATAGGCGTCCCAATGAGAAAACGACTGGGACCGCACCGAGTCCAGGCATTTCTCAATGAACTCTTCGCAAGGGCCGCAATTGATCACCAACTTCAGCATCGGTCCTCGCGATAAGACGTCCTCTCGACGCCGGCGCGCTTCGTCCACTTGTAGACTTTCTTTGGAAGTCGCGCATATGGAGGTTTCGTCTCCAGCAGGCGTGCGTTCCGCAGGATCTCATCGGCCATGGTGTTGGCTGTGGACCAAGGTGTGCGCTTGTTGTACACCATGAGCGCCGTTGCGATGTGCCGGGCCCGCGAAGTTCCGCTCATCTCCAGCAGCGGGAGCATGACTGCCTGGTCCTCAGAGACGCGAAAATATTCCCCCGCGCCATCGCGCAGGTCGCGGTCGTCAATGTGGTCCCAAAGCCATCGCTTCCAAGTGCGCACGGCGGTCCCCAACCAGCGGGTACGGCGAAAATCGGTGGTTTCAGGAGGATAGGGAGGCCACATTCCGCCGTATCTCCTGTTCTCGCCCATCATATTGGACGTCCAGCTACCATACGTCATCCAGCAATCCGAACCATCGTAGGCGTTCGCAATAATTCGTAAGGCACGGTCGGTCGAGAGCCAATCGTCTCCATCCAGCACGACGATCACGTCTTCCGGATCGGCGCCGCTCAAACGGATGCCGTTGACAAGATTGCGCATTGCATATAGCCGCTCCGCATTCCGCCGGATGTGGATGCGTGCGTCGCCGTCGCGCGCGCGCATCGCGCAGTTGAAGGTGTCGTCGCCGCAAGGGTCAACGGTCACGTAAGCATGCCACTCTTGGTAAGTCTGCGATTGCACCGACCGTAGGCACTCTCCAATATATTCTTCGCAAGGACCGCAATTTATTATCACCTTGAGCTTTGTCATAGATAAGTCGCCGATCCCCCGGTTGTCTTTCCCAACTAAACGGTCCTTTGTCTGACGTCGCGAACCTATAGTAACTCGCTTCCCGTCGCACCACCCATCGAGATGGATAGGTATTCGGATCGAACCCTCCCGGCAAGCGTTCCTGGGGCAAGTCGCAACCTTGTCGCCCCGCCGCTTTCAACTTAGCGCACTTTGCTTCTGGCAGGCGCTGGCGAGAGTGGCGAAGAGTGGCTTTTCAGGGGAACGAAGGCAGGACGGCTCGAATCCCTTGTAAACATGTGAATGGAAATGCCTTAACGCCGCACGCAGGGCCGCAATCCAAGCGCCGGTAAACTACCCGATTTGATAGCTGGTTATAGCCTTTGCAGGCAGGACTTGTCGGTCGCGCGGCTTGCCGCAAGCGCGGAGCGATAATGTCGTTGACAAACTTAAGGATGGAGCTATACTCCGTGTGCACCTAGATCTGATTTTTAAACTAAATTTGTTTTTTTTATTTTTCTCCCGCCTTGTTAAACATAAAGCTGGTTTGCAACAGGTGGAGGAACGTCATGGAACGATGCATATTGAGCCGCCTTGGCTTGGTTGCGGTCCTGCTCGTCGCGGCGTCGGCGGGCGGGCGATATGTGCTGGCACAGGACCATACCGTCCGAGCCGATGTCGTGGCCCTCGATCAGGCGTTTTACAACAACCGTTTGGGGACATTTCAGGCAGGCGGCATGATTTTCGCCCTACGAAGCGACGTAGTTTCCAACGACGGATCGAACAAACTGACTCCGGGCAATGTAATGTTGCGCCCCGACAAGCGACCTCGTCCTCTGGTGCTGCGGATGGATGTGGGCGATTGCATGCAGGTCAAGTTCGAAAACCTTCTGGCGAAGGTTCCCTCAATCGCCAAGACCCCCTCGATTCCCTATCAGCCAAGGAATGCCAAGACGATTCCCGATACCAGCAACTCCGGCACCTCGCAGCCGGCGAGCCGCCTTGCCGGCATTCACGTGACCGGCATGGAGTTGAAGGAGATCAAGTCCGACGGCAGCTGGGTTGGCGTCAACGACAACAGCTTGTCGGCCCCCGGCGACCCGCCCCGCACCTATGAGTTTTGCGCCGCCGCAGAGGGGGCGTATCTGCTGTACAGCACTGGGGCGGACCTGGGATTGCGGCTCGGTTTCGGCGGCCAACTGGCGCAGGGCTTGTTTGGCGCGGTCACCGTGCAGCCTCGGACGGCGGAGTGGTATCGCAGCCAGGTGACGCGAGAAGAACTGGAGCTGGCGACCTATCACGCCAACGCGCTCCCGTCGAACATGACGCTTAGTCCGAAATTGAACGCCCAGCAGCAGCAGGAGACATTTTCGTCAACCGCAAAGACCTACAAGCTATGGCTGTTGACGACCCAGACGGGCCAAGGGCTGATTCACGCGGAGGTCACCCAAACGGACCGCGCTGGAGACCCTGTCGACCAGAATGGATTGCTGAAGACCCGCGACTTCCAACCAATTATCAACTACCAGACGGTCTATCCGCCGGGATCTAGGTACCCCAGCGGAACCCCGATTACTGATGGCACTCCAGTCCTGGCCATGCTCAACAAGAACGGGGAGATCGTCCACAGCGATTTGACGGCGATCATCACCGGCCCCCACGCCGGATTGTTTCCCGACAGCGAATCTGGGTCCTTCAGCAGGAACCCCACCTATCCGGAAAGGCGGCAGCCGTTTCGGGAATTTACCATCCACTATCACGACGACTTCGTAGCCACTCAGGCCTTTCCGGAATTCACCAATCCCGACCTTCCTATCAACTTCACGCTTTCCGCCGCTCGCGACTTCTTCGCCATCAACTATGGAATGGCCGCCATCGGCGCGGAGGTCTGGGCGAACCGCATCAAAGTCGGACCCATGTATCAATGCGATACCTGCAAGTTCGAGGAGTTTTTCCTTAGCGCTTGGGCAGTGGGCGATCCCGCGATGATCGTGGATGTTCCGGCCAACACTAACTACCCGAACGTGACCGGGCCGCAAGCGACCAAGGCCTTGTATCCCGACGATCCTTCCAACGTTTATCACAGCTATCTTGGCGATCACGTCCAGTTCCGGATCTTGCACGCCGGGGCCAACATCACTCATGTGCATCACCAGCATGCGCATCAGTGGCTGCACAGTCCCGACAGTGACGAGAGCGACTACCGCGATAGCCAGATGATCAGCCCGGGGGGGACCTATACGCTCGACATGACCTATTTCGGCAGCGGAAACCTCAACCAGACGGTCGGGGACTCGATCTTTCATTGCCACTTCTATCCTCACTTCGCGCAGGGGATGTGGAGCTTGTGGCGTGTCCACGATGTCTTTGAGGAGGGCACCCTTCTAGACCAGGAGCAGCGGCCGGTTCTGGGTTGGAATCGCTCTTTGCCCGACGGCGAAATCAAGAACGGCACACCGATTCCGGCGATCGTTCCGCTTCCTGAAATCCCGATGGCCACCATGCCCGCGCGAGCGCAATTGTGCCCAGTCTATGCGCCGAAAGACTACATCCAGTTCACCGGCGATCAATGCCCGGCGGCGCCATCCTCGTCTGCGACGCCGGTAGGGTACAAGGCGCTCATCAGCCAGGCCGACCTGAACGATCATAAGGACCCCGGTTTTCCCTTCTTCGTTCCCGGAATAGGTGGCCAGCGGGTCACCCATCCGCCGCTCGACTTCGCCCCCGAGGAAGACAAGAACGGCAAGCAGGTCATCAATGATCAAGGGCAGAAGGTCTATCTGGACGGCGGCCTACCCAGGCTTCAGGCGTTGAAGGACACCGGACAGATCTACGAGCACCACAACCGCTGGGATTTCTCCAAGGACAACGATTCTCTAGTCGCCACGGAACTCGATGAAAGCGGAACCAGCGTCGAGAAATCGGCGATGGCTTTCCATGCCGTCCGCAAGCATCCGTCGTTCACGCCCGAAGGTCTGCCCGGCGACTTCATCCTCAACGGGCAGGGCCCGAAACCCGGCGCGCCTTACGCCGACCCGGCGGTTGACATTGAAGGCCATGGCATTCCGGACTCCGACTGCGCCAAGGGCGAGCCGGGCTGCATCCGCTACAAGGCCGCCGACATTCAAACCGACGTTGTCCTCAACAAGAAGGGCTGGCATTATCCGCAACAGCGGATGCTTACGCTGTGGGGCGACGTCAAACAAACCCTGGACGGTGATCGGCGCCCCGAGCCGCTGTTCTTCCGCGCCAACTCAAAACAGGTCATTGAGTATTGGTATACCAACCTGGTGCCGAATTATTACGAACTCGACGACTTCCAGGTGCGCACCCCGACCGACATCATCGGCCAGCACATCCATCTGGTGAAGTTCGACGTTACTGCCTCTGACGGCGCGGGCAACGGCTTCAATTACGAGGACGGCACCTTTAGCCAGCAGGAGGTGCTCGACCAGATAAAGCAGATCAACAAGGCGAATGGACTCTTCACCACCGACGCCAGCCAGCAGGTAATCCTGCATGCGAAAGAGATACCCTACTTCAAAGACAAGATGCCGGGACAATTCGTCGGCGCGCAAGCCACCATCCAGCGCTGGTACGCCGACCCCGTCTATGACTGCAAGCAACCGTTCGCGCCGGGCAAGTCGCCCCTTCCCTGCGAGGTGGGGAACGACCGCACCTTGCGCACCGTCTTCACCCACGACCACTTCGGGCCCTCGACTCATCAACAAATAGGCCTCTACGCCGGCCTGGTGATCGAGCCCACCGGGTCGATGTGGTTCGACTCGACGACCGGAAATCAACTGGGCGGCCGCGCCGAAGGCGACCACGACGGTGGTCCGACAACCTATCAGGCGAACATCGTCGTTCGCAATCCCTCCCAGAGCTATCGCGAGTTCATGCTTGAATTCCAGGACCGTCAGCTTGCCTATTCCAACGACAGCATCAGCGTGCCCGTGCCTTACGTGCATTACACGGAACCGAAAACCGACCCACCCGGATACTGGGGTTGGGTGGACGCCGCGCATGCCATCAATCCACCGTTCAATCCCGGCGTCGTCGGCCCGGGCGGTCTGCCTACGCCGCACTTGATCACCAACCAGTTCAGCGAAGGCGCCTACTCCCTGAACTACGAGAACGAGCCTTTGGACTATCGCATCGGCGGCAGCGGAGACCAGTTAAGCTTGGCCCATATCTTCCAATCGATCCCCCGCGCCGACACCAGCCTGAATTCCCAGCCGGCGAAGGGCGCGCCGATCAACCTCGCAAACCCGACCGGCTTCAAATTTCCGCCGCCCCAGCCAGGCGCCGATGCGCTGGATCCCTATACTCCGCTGCTTCGCGCCTACGAAGGGGAGAACATTCAGGTGCGCAACCTTGTGGGCGCGCACATGGCGCCCCATGCCTATCACATGCACGGGCTCAACTGGCAATTCGAACCGTCTTTGACGAATTCGGGCTTCCGCAGCACCCAGGGCATGGGGCTTTCGGAGCACTACGAGCTGCTCTTCCATCTGCCGAACACCACCCAGCCCGAACAGGCCGACTATCTCTACATTCCCACCTCGGATACGGTCGGACTCCAACTCGGAAACTGGGGTCTGCTGCGCGGATATAAGCAGAAGCAAGCCGACCTTATCAAGCTCTCCGAGAGCCAAAAGAAGGCCTTCCCCGACTCGCCCGCGTTGCCCGCGCAGGCTGCTACGCCAGTCTGCCCCGCGGACGCGCCGACACGTAAGTTCGACGTCACCGCCGTCTTTGCCCGCGACGTTCTCGGTGGTCCGCTGGTCTACAACGCGCGTGGGCTGCCCGGCACGCCCGGCCAGCAGCAAATCGCCGACTGGAACGCCATGATGTACGTCCGCACCGAAGACTTGGTCAACGGCAAGCTGAAGAGCACCGCCCCTCGCGAACCGCTGATTCTGCGGGCGGCCGCCGGCGACTGCATCACTGTCAACCTGACCAACGCCCTGCGCACGGTACCCATGAATATCGGTCTGACGGGGGCCGCGCCCTTCGACCAGGATTCATCCTTCGCGAAAGCGACCACCCTGGAGACCGCCGACGAAGTCGGGCTGCATCCGCAGCTGGTTGCCTATGACGTGGCCGAAAGCGACGGCGTGAACATCGGCAAGAACCCATCGCGGACAGTGAAACCGGGCGACAAGCGCACCTACAAGTGGTTCGCCGGCCGAATTACGCATGGCTCCGACGGCGCACCCATCTACACTCCTGTCGAATTCGGCGCGATCGACTTGTCGCCCGCCGATCCGTTGATGCAGCATAACTTCGGACTGGTCGGTGGCTTGATTATTGAGCCGAAGGGTTCTACCTGGCTGACCGACGATAACTCTTACGCCTCGGCGACCGTCAAGATCGGCCCCAATGAGGCCTTTCGCGAGGCGGTAGCGATCATTCAAGACGATCTCGCCTCGCTGCGCAGCGCCAATCCGCCCACGAAACCTCTGGGACCGACATTTACCCTTGACGGCGCAATCAGTAATGGCATCCCGGTCTGGGAACTGAATGGCGTGCCGCTGGCGAATGGAAGCGTGACGCCAATCCAGCCAGGTCAGACGATCACGTTTGGAGTGGCATCCGGCGAACACGGCATCACCTTTCTGGACAAGGCCCAGGCGGAGTCGGTCTTCGGTCCGCTCGGCGCTCCCTTCGGCCCGCAGACCGCCATCGGTCCGAATGCATGGGGAACCCCGGTCGAAACCTCAGGAACGCTGGCCACGCTGACGGTGCAAAAGAACATCCCCTCCAGCATCACCAGTCTGGCCTTTGAATGCACGATCCACCATGCCAACATGGCCGGCACCCTAGCCCTCCCCGGCTCCGATATCCCGCCGCCGACTGAGCCGGCGGACACCGAGCAGGCGATCAACTACCGCACCGAGCCGGTCGCCTATAGATATCTTTCGCCCAACTACCTGGACAACAGCGCGACTAACTCTCCGGTCGGCATCGCCCGGGTTGTCTCCGATTCGCTGGTCGCCGCCGACCCGCAGACGCCGGTCTTTGTCGCCGAGGCCGGCAAGCCCCTGCGTATGAGAATGCTGCATCCCGCAGGCCTGAACGAGCAGGTGTTCGTCCTCCACGGCCATAATTGGCAAGAGGAGCCGTATACCCACGACTCCACCAGGATCGGCAGCAATCCTCTTTCCCAGGCGACCGGGTCGCGCGATGCCTTTGGCCCCAACGCGTCCTTCGATGTGGTTCTCGACCACGCGGGCGGGACCGAGGCGGCCCAGGGAGACTACCTGTTCAGGACGTATATCGGTAGCGATTTCCTGGGCGGCATGTGGGGAATCGTGCGCGTCGGGCCGCCAGGCAAGGATGTCGTGACGGTCACCCAATTCTGCTCGGTCGCGCCCACGAACAAGCTCACGATCCAGGGCGTGAACACCGTAAATCCCAGCACCCATCACATGGCGAAAACCGTCAATATTCTGGACGCCGCAGGCGCGATTGTGACGACCGCCAAGGTCGATCCGATCACCGGAGAGTGGGAGATCCAATCTTCGGCCAGTGGGCCTCCGGCAGCGATTACCGTGGTCTCGCCGCAAGGGGGCACAGCAACAGTTTCAAAGGAAATTTGTCCGATTGCGCAGAACCAGCCAAGAGCGGCCGGCCCGCTGGTGGCTCCGCCTGTGATTAACCAGGATGACGTCTTCCGCTTCAGACCGAAGCCGGAAGTCATGAGACAATCGGGGGATCCGGCGCCCGCGCCGACGCACCCGGATACGGCGCAGCCGCACTAGAGAGGCGAGAACAAGAACCCAAGCCATTCGGGACGGAGATCGCTGCCTTCTCCGTTTCGAGTGGCGCTCATTAAATCGATGGTCGAGGCGAAGGGCATTGGATCTACGCGCGCGGAGGAGATGACGTAGTTTCATCGGTTTTCCGGCTCAGGCAAATGTGCATGAAACTGTTTAACCCCAGCAGACATAACCTTGACAAGGCCGCCGTGAATTGTTGCAGAGCTCTTCTCGTTCCACCCGTCCTTTTCCTCGCAGGCGTCGCTTTCGCGCAGCAACCCTCCGGCAAAGCTGAGACGCCGCCGGCAGCCGCGTACTCTCAGACCCTGACCCAGAATGGGATCAGCGTGAGAGTCGATGTGGCACCCGCCGACCCCTCAAAACCGGAACGAGGCGTTCTCGAAGAGGGCCAGCCAGTGCGGGTGCGCTTCCGCCTCACGGATTCCTCAACCGATTCCCCCCTCGTCGGCGCATCGCCCGCCGCTTGGCTTGACCGCAAGCCGGACGGCGAGAAAACGGCGGAGGCGCAATGCACAGGCAAGGTGAAAAGGTTCGCTGAGGGCAGCACTTTCAGCCGGACGGCAATCGATCTGACCTCGTTCTATGTGGCGATCATGAATAGCGACCCGACCATTACTATCGTCGATCCCCGTTTTGGCTATGGAGACACCCGGTTGCTCGCTCTCGTATCGCTCGAAAGCCAAGGGGAGGACTGGGCGCTTCTATCGGACGCCAGCCGGCTCTTCGTCTCTATGCCAGAAGCGGGGAAGGTTGCCGTGATCGATACAGCTTCCTGGAAAGTGATCGCCAATCTGGACGCTGGTCCGCGTCCGGCGCTGGTCGCCCTGCAGCCGGACGAGGCCTATCTGTGGGTTGGCAATGACGGCGATCGAGATGACTCGGGGGTCTCCGTCGTGGACGCCCGCAATTTGAAAACAATAGCGCGTGTTCCCACCGGCAAGGGCTATCACCATATCGCATTCAGCGGCGATAGCTCCCTGGCGTTTGTAACCAATCCAAAAGATGGCACAGTCTCAATCATTGATGTGCGCAGGCTTTCCAGGCTGAGGAACATTCAGGTTGGACGCGGCCCCGCCTGGATCGCTTATTCGAATCTCGCGCATGCCGCGTATGTGGCCAACGAAGGCGACGGCATGATCGTTTCGATCGATGGCGAAGGACGGCGGGTCGTCGCACACATGGAAGCGGCGCCCGGGCTGGGGCAGATTCGCGTGGTCCCGGGCGGCCGCTACGCGGTGGCCGTGAACCCGCGCAACGACCGCGTCTATATCGTCGACACTTCCTCCGATCGCATTGTGCAGACCGCCCAGCTCGACAAAGGGCCGGACCAGATTGCGTTCACCAACAAGCAGATCCATGTGCGGCATCGCGGAAGCGACGAAGTGCTGATGATCTCGCTGGATTCTCTGGGCAGGGAGGGAGCGCCCCTGCCCGTCGCCGATTTTTCCGGCGGTCGTCACGCTCCGGGGGAGATGTCGCAACCAACCCCCGCCGACGGACTGGTCCAGGCTTCCGGAGAAAACGGAGTCTTGGTCGCAAATCCCGGTGATAAGGCTGTTTACTTCTACATGGAGGGCATGGCCGCGCCAGTGGGCAACTTCAGTGACTATCGGCATGAACCGCGGGCCGTATTGTCAGTCGAGCGCAACCTTCGCGAACGCTCGCCCGGCATTTACGAGACGAGTGTAAAATTACCCGAGTCTGGTTCCTACGACCTTGCTTTTCTGCTCGATCGACCGCGGGTCGTGTCTTGTTTCGATCTCACGGTTTCGGTGGACGCGGCAAACGCCCGGGACAAGCTCCCCGAACTACGGGTGGAACCGCGCGTCGCGCAGACGGCGACGGCCGGCGATCTATTCCGCATCGGTTTCAGTCTGTTCGACGCCGCCACCAATAAGCCCGTCGCTGGCGTGAAGGACCTCATTGTCCTTGTAGAATCTCCCGGCCTCTGGCAGCGGCGTCTAGTGGCGAAAGCGGACGGGGATGGTTTCTACACCGTCGAATATGTCCTGCCCCAGCGCGGCGTTTATTCGGTATACGCCGCTTCCCCATCCATGGGCCTCGAATACTCGCGGTACGCGACGGTGACCGTCCAAACCGGCCCCCGCTGACTCAATGGGCGAGATTATCCAAAGTCTCTGGGTCGGGCCTAGGCTCTCCGCCATGGAGCGCACCTGCATTGCCTCGTTCCTGCGCCACGGGCACAGCTTTCATCTCTACACGTACGACCGACCGGAAGGAGTTCCGCCGGGGACCGTCGTGTTGGATGCGAACGCAATCATTCCCTCCTCCCAGATCTTCACCTACAAGGAACATAACACCTATGCTGGCTTCGCCAACTTCTTTCGCTACCGACTGCTGCTCGAAAATGGCGGCTGGTTTGTCGATGCCGACACCATCTGCCTGCGGCCGTTCCACTTCGACGGCGATTGCGTCTTTTCGAGCGAAGGCCTGAATGGCAGGCAGACCGTGAACCTTAGCGCCATGAGAGTGCCCCGAGGAAGTGCAGTCGCCGAGTATTGCTGGGCCGCGTGCGAAAAGCTGGACACCGCGAAACTCAAGTGGAGCGAGTGCGGACCGCAGCTGATAGCGCGCGCAGTGGAGACTTGCTCGTTGCAGAGATATGTCCAGCCGCCAGGCGTCTTTTGCCCCGTCCACTTTTCCGAGTGGAAGAAATTGCTGGATCCCTCGGCGGACTGTCATTTTAAAAACGCCACGTATGCGGTCCACTTATGGAATGAGTTATGGCGCCGGGAAGGTCTGGATAAAGACGCCCGCTATCCCCGGGGCTGCGTCTATGAGGAGCTAAGACATCGCTATCTGGGGACGTAAAGAAATGCGGTGCGCTCGAAGAACCGCCTGAACTGGGGAATCGCCTGGAGATATTGCGCTGCCAGTTCCTCGGGGTACTTGTTCGCGCTCAAGTAAGCGGCAGCTTCCGATTTCCAGTGCTCTTCCCGCGCGGCATCGGTTTGCAGGAAGCTGGCGACGAGGCTGTCGAAGTCCCCCAGCCGCTCCAGGAAGGCGGGAAAAAACAAGGCCTGCAGCTCGACGTTCTCGGCCAGTCCCGATTGGGTCTTGCGATAAGCCGCCGTCATCTCCAGGCGCAGCGCGTTAAGGCCCGTCTCGCCAAGTTCGCTGGTGGCGCGATAAATCTTCGCCACCGCCCCGCACTCGCCCAAGATGAAAGACCCGGAGAGCGGGCCGCCGAGCACATGCACCTGATCGCGCATCATGCCGGGCACCGCCCGCAACGGATGAAAGTGCCGCAGCTGAATTCCTGGGATGACCAGATCGTCATGGTCCATGAAAATGATCCGAACGCGCCAACCACCCTCGCGCCACTGGCTTTTCAAGCCAACATTTCGCAGCACGAAAGACTCTCCATCCGAGTAGCCCCGCACCCCCAGCAAAGTGCCCCAGCATTCGCCAATCTGGCGCATTAGCGAGAGGTAAGTTTCGTCGGCGCGGCGGCGGTTCTCGGGGACGAGAAATGCGCTCCGGACATATTGCTCGTAGGTCGAATAATCCGACGAAGGGCGAACTACCGACCCCAGAATCTCGTCCAGGATCGTATCGGCGAGCCAGACGGCATCCTCGCGCCCATAGTCGCGGCCTAACCCTACGCGGAAATACTCCTCCGGCCCGTCGTCGGAAAGGTATGCGGCGATCCGGTCGAGCCGAAACGAACTGCTGTTGAAGATAGTCGCCTGCTGCGGTTGTACCTGCCCGATGAATTGAAGCGTGCAGCCCATCTCGCCCGTGAACGAGGCTGGCGAGATCCCGGTATCGGCGGGAAGCGACTTGACGCAGTCCATCATGGCCTGACGCGTCTCCTCGAAGCCGCTGCCAAACGTCTCCCGGTCAGTGAGGTAATCAAGGATGTGCCGCTCGCCGTGGCTTGTCGCTACACCTACGATCGAAGATATCGACACGGTCAGCGAACAGGGGCACTCTTTGCCATGCACCAGACGATATATCGCGGCGAAGAGCGCCGACCCCCTGCACTCTCTACGTCCCAGCCATCCAAGCGACCCGCCGTGGAGACAATGGCTCACGGCGACCGGTTTCCCCTTGCGCTCGTAAACTACATCAAGCTTGCGAGGGCCGCGGACTCCGGCACGCTTGATCTCGAACTCGAGATCGCTCCCCGGCGGCTTCACAACAAGGACCGCGGAAGTCAACGGATATTCGATAGATGAGTTCAGCTCCGAACTTGTCGCTTCAGAGACCCAGTAGATTTCATGGTCCGCGTTCAGGCGACTCAGTATTTCCCGCTCGAATGCTGGAACGCCGGAATGGGTGGAAGCGCACGCAAAGTCGGGGCGGGCATGGACCCGCGAAAGCGTGTGTTCCACCCCGTGGGTGATCGCCGCCGCCCGGCGCACTTCTTCAACGACTTCGGCTGGCTTGAAGAGATAGCGGGCCAGAGTAAGCTTGCACGCCTCGCGGCTGGTCCGGAGCAGATAGCGCCAGGCCTCGCAACTCGGCACGCCAACATCAATGCGCTCATGGACCCGATTCAGACGGCCCACCCGGCGGCGAAACTCGACCGCGAACTCCGCCAGGGTGGTGGAGCTGTGACCCTCGTTCAGAAGGGACGGAAGCAGCGATACGTCCGCGCCGCCCTTGGGTTTGAGTCCGAGCTGAACGAAGATGAAGTCGAATTCCGCGAGGTCGTCGGGGGAGATGCGGAGAATCCGATTTTCGAGCAACAGGACGGCAAGCCTGCGCTCGGCCCAGGCGGCGCCAGAGAATCCCCTGGCGGCATCCATCAGTTGCTGGGCGATTCGACGGTCGAACTCCCTCGGCCGCGCTAGAATTCCGGCCAGCGGCAAGGCGCAATCGACGAGGCCCAGTTCAGCCTTGAGCAATGACGTCAACCAGGTGGGTGTCGAGTCGATTTCGCAACCGGATTGGCCCGACGTTGGTTGCGCGAATATGTCATCCAACATGGCCTCCGCGCAAAACGCAGCAATGTTGCATTTCGCCGTTCACGGGCGGCAGGATCTCGGCTTTGGAGAACTGTTCTCGAATGAAATCGCACATGTGAAACACATGGTACTGCCGCCCTTCGTAGCGCTCCGGTTCGGGGATTGGTTCGTCTTCCACATATAAGTCTCCATCTCCTGCCAGTCGGAACCAGCGGGCACCCTTAACTCTTTCCAGCAACGCGGCGAGGTCCGCCCGGCTGCGGTAGACGCCGAGGCGATCCAGTCGCCATTCAAGATTGTTGCCTGGATATGCTTCGCGCGGCGAGAGTCCTTGTCTTTCCCATGACCGGTAATGCGGATCGATGAAGGTAAAAGCCATAACGCCGTCTGGCTCCAACCTGGATAGAAGCCTGCCCGCCAGGAGTCTAGTCTCATCCATGTCTGTGTGGGTGAAGACGGAATAAGCCAAGATGAGATCGAACCGGTGGCCTAGGTCGGGTATCTCCGCGGTTCTCGATCCAGTCGGATGAAAACTGATGTTATAGCGGTCGTACCATAACCAATGCGCCTCGGGGATATTCAGACTCCCCTTTTCGATTGCCTCCCGAGACACATCGATGCACCAGTATTTCTCAGCATCAATCGAGGATTCGCTCAGAAGGTTCCCAACATTCCCGCCGAAATCGAGAATGCGCTTGCCCTTCCATACCGGCTGTCCAAGCTGGATGTCGAAATAGGCGAACTGCCCCAACTTTTGAGATATATGGGAAATGGTTCAACCTCCAGCGGTGGCAATTTCGATCTCATACTCTCGCAGATAGTCCGTCGTCATCCTGCGATAGTGATACTTTTGGACAGCTTCTTCCCGGCATTGCCTGGGAGAGATTTCTCTCACCCGATCCACTGCGCGGTCCCACTCCTCGGGTTGATCGCAGAGAAAACCGACCTGCGGAGAGACGAGCTCTGGGCTTCCACCGGTAGCACTGGAAATCACCGGAGTTCCTGACATCATCGCCTCGATGATGACCAAGGGACAGCTTTCATTCGTCCGCGATGGGAACAAGACTGCCTGTGCGCCCGCGAACAGTTCGGCCTTCGCCCGGCCCCGCAGGTCCCCAACATATTCCGCTCGGCTTTCGGCGCAACGTTCCGCGATGTGGCGAATGGTCTCGTACTTCGTGGAAGCGCCGGCGACGATCAGCCGAAGACCCTTGCGCAGGCAGAGCGCGAGAGCGACGTCCAGGCCTTTCTCCTGGGCCCTATCCATGTTCGCGATAAAGAGAAAATAATCGCCTTTGCTCTCGGAGAAGATGTAATCCGACGGCGACAGGCCGTTGAGAACGAATCGCTTCGAACCGTGGGCGTGGGCGATCGTTCGCGAAACGAAGACCCAATTTGGGCCCGCCGTCGCCGGATCGATTCCTCGAATCTTCAAATCCAGATGGCAAGTCAAGAGGCAGGGTTTGCGATGATGTGCGGCGAACCTGAGCGTCTCGTCGGCGTACGAACCCACGGCGATCGCATGGCACAGGTCCACGCCAGGGACCGGTTCGGAAACCAGCGCGACGCCCGGGGGCATAGGCTGGCTCGATCCTCTCCTCAGTTGATAAAAGACTTCGTGGCCCTCCTCGGCCAGGCCGCGGGCCAGCAGATCGTGCAGATGATATCCCGATCCCGACGGATACTCCGGAGGGTGGTGTCCGCTGCCGCTCTCTCCGTAGGCTGGATACTTGTGGTACGCAACTAAAAGGACCCGCATGCGTGTAGCTCGCTTAATTCTTCACACAGCTTTCCGACTTGCAATAGGCCGCATAGCTTCGATAGCAGTCCTCCGGATCTTTTTCCGGGGGACCCGGGTGGCAATGGATTGAACCGGAGCTTCCTTGTACACAGAAGACGGGCAATTCCGGCTGCCCGATCGCCGGGGTCGCGTATCGAATAATAAATCCCGTTCTGGGCCCGTCCGAGCGGTTGGGGTTCGATCCATGTACGAGCGTGTCCTCATGCAAGGAAGCTTCGCCCGCGCGTAGGACGATGTCCACCGCATCAGCCTCGTTGACTTCCGCCTGCACGCGTTGCCCTCGTTTGAGCATATCGTCTGCACGTTTGTCGCCGCTGAAGGGCAGTAGCGCGCCATGGGATCCCGGAATGACGCGCAGGCAACCGTTCTCCGCCGTCACGGGTGTCAGCGCGATCCAGACCGAAAGGGCGGGAGAAGCACGCAGAAATGGCGCCCGTGCCCCATCCTGGTGCCAGGGGACCATGGCACGGCTGCCGGGTTCCTTGGAAAGTACCAGCGTGCCCCAAACCAGCAAATCCCGGCCCAGGACCTTTTCCACCTCGTGTAGAACGCGTGGATGCGCCGCGAGCCCATAGGCCCAGCGGAAATACATGTGCAACATCGGCAATCGCGTCATCGGCAGGTCGCACTCGCGCGCCACCTTTTGAAGTGACCACCAATTGGCCTGCGCTTCGACAGCCGAAAGAACGGGGATGGGAAACAGGAAGCCATCCCGCCGGTACTGTTCCACCTGAGGATCAAGGAATCCATTGGACATGTGTCTTGCTCCTCTCTGCTCAACCCGTTGCCCCCGTCTGGAACTTCCGAGGTTTACTCGAGGCCGCATTGGAATCTCCGTAGGGGCGCCGGCGCCTCAGGCAAGTCTCTTCCCCGGTAAGAACTCCTCAACCGATCACAGCCGCGTCGCGCTCCATCGATTCCGCGCTATTTCGAAAGCTCCCGTTCAAGCCTGCGGACGAGAGGGAGCACGCCTTCGCCAAAGTACATCATCTCGAGCCCGTCTGCGGGCCCGCTCAACAGAAATTGGGAGATCCCATTCTCGCGGTATCTCATCAATGCTTTGGCAAGATCTTCGAACGACCCCACCAAAGCAACTCCCCACGGATAACCATCGCCGACTGCTTCTGTCAACAGCCAGGGTGCTCGTTCGACAGAGCCATCCCAGCCTTCCCTTCGTACTCGGGGGAAACAAATGGAGGCACTCGCATACGCCTCCTCGGCGGTTGGGCGCCCGATCAACGATATTCGAAGTCCAACCTCCTTTCCCATATGCAATACCGGCAAGGCATCGGAATGGACACGCTCCGCACTCTTGGGCAATTGCCACAAGCAGTCTCCGAACTTGATCGCCAGCGCCGCCGCCTCAACGGAACTACCCGTCAGGAATAATTCGGGTCGGTGCTTGCACAGCGCACAAAATGCAGCCAGGAACTCCTCGATGCGACGATAGCATGTGTCGGCGTCGGATACTTCTTGAGTATCGCTGGGACAAGTTGTGGAGCCTTCGCACTGGATCGACACTAGTATGCGTCCGGGAAGGGACTCCATGAGCGCATCGATCCGCCGTGCGAGCGACGGGACGCGGATGGAACCACATTCGCATCCAACCATGAACTTGACTCTCCGGTTGGCGTTTGCGACAGCTACCAATTGCGGCACAAGACACTCGGTTGCTAAGTCCATGGTCAACTGGACGGATTCAATTCCGCACTCTTCGGCGTGCCGGCACACAACCGACAGATCGCCGTGATTAAGCTCGTTCCCCACCCCGGGATTCCAATGAAATCGGATCGGCAGGCCCATCGCAAGCTGCAGCTTTCGTAGTATGCCGCCGAGGAGGGGGCGGATCCCAGAACTCGTCGCCTCGACTTATCCGGCATAGCAAGAGGGCCGCGCCCGGGACTGCGTCCGGCACGCCAGTTGATTTTCCAAAACCAGAGGGGTCATTTTACTAGAACCTCTCGCAGGAAGCTAATCGAAATGCTGAATATAGAGTAAGATATTCCTCGATCTGTTCTTGCGGCGGCGATGGTGAGGAGACCGCTCTAACTTCCAGCTTAACTTCGGAGAAGCGACATGCGAGTTCTCTGCTTTCCTTTGGCTTCTCTCTTAGCCGCGCTATTGTGCGGTCCGGCCTCGTTGCTGGCCCAGCAGAGCCAACCGCAAACCGACTCCGCTCTTTCCCTCGCCGCGCAGAAATACTTCACGGATGTGCCGCTGGTTACCCAGGATGGCCGCGAGGTGCGCTTCTACTCCGACCTGATCAAAGGCAAAGTGGTGGTCATCAACATGTTCTTCGGCACTTGCCAGGGCGTATGCCCGAAGAGCGCCGAAACGCTCTCCAAATTGCAGAACCTACTAGGAGACCGTCTGGGAAAGGACGTATTCCTCCTCTCTTTCTCCGAAGACCCAAAGGCCGATACGCCCGAAAAATTGAAGGCCTATGGGGAGGAATTTCATAGCAGGCCCGGTTGGCTGTTCCTGACGGGAAAGAAAGAGAACGTCGATCTGGCGCTGCACAAGTTGGGCGAGAAAGCCGAGCGAAAGGAAGATCATCTTACTCTCTTGATGGTCGGCAACGATAAGACTGGCCTATGGAAGAAAGTGCTCGCCAATGGCCTGACCGCCGACAAACTTATGACGATCGTCGATAGCGTCCTCCAGGACCAAGAGTAAGACGAGCCTCCGGCAGCTATCGCATCGCACGGACCGGGAGGCCGGGCTTAATCCCGGTCGGCCGGAACCAGTCTCCCCCTCTCCGCGTCAACTCTCATCACCAGCGCTCCTTGGCTTCCGGCGCGCCTGTTGGGACCATAGCTTAGAGGTGGGGCGAAGCCGGTATCGAAGTTAGACAGACCTTCCAGCGACTCGACAAGCGCTGCCCGGTCAAGGTTGCGACCCGATCGCTTCAAACCTTCCACGACAAGTTTTGCTCCCGCCAAGGCCATCCATTGTTCGTCGACCATACCGGCCGGTAGCCTGTGCGATTCGGCCAGGCGCCGATATTCCGCTCTGCCGTCGTCGGTTACACCCTGGCGGGCCGGGGAGACTGCCACGAAGACACGAGTACCGCGGCCCAAAGGGGCGCGGGTGATTCCGCTATCCGTAAAGAAACCCGGCACCAGAAAAGTCGTCGAAGAATCCACCGCGCCGTCGTTTTGCAGAATCCCGAGCGCCTGAGAGGTCGAGTCCAGCAAAAAGACAATGTCATATCCAGCCGTGAGTCTCCGCAGCTCTGCCGCACCAAGCGCTTCGTTTCCAATGGGAAGGGTGACGCGCGCAGGAGCGGGGAGACCGGAGGCTTTGCGGGCCTGCTCCACCGTGTCCGCAAGCTCTCGCGATAGTTTGCTGTCGGAATACAGGATTGCCGTCCGGGCTGTCTCGGCGTTTGGCAGCTTCTCGGCGAAGGCGGCCAGGGTCCTTGCCTCTCCGGATACGCCATCGTTCAAATAGAAAACATAGGGGTTTGGCGAGACCGAGTTCGGCAAATCCAACGTGAACGCCGCGATCAATGGAATCTGTTGCTGCGCGAAAATCGGCGCGAGCTCCTCTTCCCTTCCCGCCACGAAACTGCTGGTCAAAGCGAACACCTTTTGGGTGGCGAGAAAGTCCAGAATACCGCTAGCACTCTGGTCCACATCTTCAGGGCAATCGACCGTGACTAGTTCGATTTGGCGGCGGAAGATTCCGCCCTGCCGATTCAGTTCATCGAAGTATGCTCTCAGCGCGGCGTTGACGGCATCGCGCATCTGGGACAATCGGGCTGGCGGCAGAATCACACCAATGCGGATGGAATCCCCGCTCAATCCGATGCTGCCGTCGTTCCCAAGAGTCTTCAGGTAGACGATAAGATCGGCAAGGTCGTTTTGCGACATCTGAAAATGCGGCATCGAGGCCCCGAGCGCATTGCCGGAAGAATCGATGCCCATGGTAATGGCACGCTTCAGCGAGTGTTCCGTATACGGTCCCCGCTTGCGCCCAGTGGCTGATGTCACCTCATAAGGCTTAGTGAGTGCCCTCCAGGTTATGTCTGAGGGGACGATGCCGCCTTCCGCCTTCCCTCGGCCGTTGAAAGTGTGGCAGTTCACGCAGGGAAAGGTGGATGCCGGGATCGGCTCGGGATCGTCTCCTAGGGTCGCGGTGATCGGGGTTTTTTCCGGGGTGGCACCGGAGAAGTAAATCGTCCTACCGCGCGCAGCCGACTGACTTAGTTCCTGGGCCACCCCCAGCAGCAAACACATCCCGAATCCAGCCGCGACGACAAGACCGATGCTTCTCATCGGCCTTGGTTCGTTGCAAGACTATCCGAACGCCCCGAGCGCTTCGACATAGGTTGGCTTCCATTGACAGCCGACTTCTCCGGACCCATGCTGTCTATGATTTGCAACCACTTGTCCGCGGAGACCAGTGAACTCGCCCGCGTCCACCCGCCCGCGTTGCTGCCGATGACGACTGTGGGTTGATGGTCTTGTCGCTCCGGCGTATACAGTCCGAGCGACTTCAAAACCAAGTCGACCGACGGCTTCGGGCCGGTCAGGAGCACCCAGCCTGGCCCGGAGTAGAATTTGGCGCTCCAGTCCTTGAGGTGGGCCGGAGTGTCATTCAGCGGATCGACGCTCACTGACACCAGAACCACCTCCTTGCCCAACCGTCCTTTCAGTTTCTTCGCTAGCCGCGCATAGTTCGACCCCATGGTGGGACAGATGGTCGTGCAAGTAGTAAAGACGGTATCGATCACGGCGATGCGGTCCTTGACGACATCGGAGAGAAAATGGACCGATTGCCCGTCCTGGTTGACGAGAGACACATCGGCAATGCGCAAATGGAGCGCCGCGGTCTCGCCTGCTGAGCACCGAAGCGAAACCAGCAACAAGACCGAGATGAGCGTGGTGAATCGCATGTGTCTTTGCCCTCCGCTTCCTATCGAGGAGCGCGATGGACGCCAGTTGGACTACTCCTGATGCAGTGAGCGGCGAACACAATCATAACTCTGGATTCTATCCAGCGGAGAAATATATGCGTTGAAAGTTGGCGGTATTCGTGCTTGTTAGGATTTTCTTCGCTTGATGGATATGCTTTCTGCCAAGCGATGCGATCAATCCGTCCAGACGCCCTTTCGCCACGGGACGAGCGCGGTCAAATGACTTGCAAGATGTTTTTGTTAGCCATTCAGATTTGTGCACTCTCCGGCCAATCACTACGCTGAGCTCACCGATGTCTTGCCAACTGTTCCCGGGCTTTTTTTGTGGCTTCGGTCAGCCCCGGGCGCGATTTCATCTTCCAGAACATCTTGAAAAGCCGGCGATGCCAACCAATCAGCGTTTCGGGTTTGACGATCAACAAAACTGATCGCCAATCGCAGAAATTCGACCAGAGCACAAGGCTGATGCGAGCGGTATCGGTCAGCCGCCTGCTCGACCGTGGCCAGAGCAACTCGTTTGGGCGAAGGCTGTCCCCGTCGCCGGTCGAACAACCCGTCATAATCAAACTCTTCCAGCCGCTCGCGCCAGCGCCGCATCGACCGATCGCTGATGCCGATTATCTCGGCGGCCTGCCACCAGGTTATCTTCTTCGCCATCGCCCGTAAGATCACTTCCTGCACCTTCATTGCCCGCTCCATCGCGGCCTTCGAGTAAGACTCCATGCTTGGCATGGTCTCCTACTCTCGCCGCCCGTAAAGCGGACATGTCACTTGCTACTCAACCGGACATATCATGTGCCACTGACAAGCATAGGAATTTACTTGACACGTCCCACGGCTGAAGATAGCCTTTGTCACTCTGAGCACAAATCTCGAAGATAATTCCTGGACGGGTAGCGTCCGTGCATTGCTATAGTCTCCAAGAACCGATTA
>Ga0302325_10006104_pt1 | contig 27211 bp, 23 predicted proteins | sample Palsa_T0_2_FD_201948 | JGI IMG/M metagenome (GOLD analysis project Ga0302325, IMG submission 201948) | Peat permafrost microbial communities from Stordalen Mire near Abisko, Sweden - Palsa_T0_2 | ecosystem: Environmental > Terrestrial > Soil > Palsa > Peat permafrost | place: Sweden: Abisko... | reverse complement strand
GCTTGCCGAACACGGGAGACGTTATGGAACTCGATGCAGTCGGTGCTGGACCAGGTGACGGCATCCGACGCAGCCAACTGCTTTGGACATTGCGGCTACTCGCTACAGTTGGATTAGAGATGCTCTAGTGCATCGCAATCGCCGACCGGGCGGCCGCGTTTGAACATCGCCGCTTTGATGACGGCATAGCGCAGCGCGGCCTCGGCGTTGAAGTCCAGAACCACGATTCCCGCCATGACGCGTTCGACGCGCTCCAGTTCCTTCCGGCGGTCGGCTGACATTTCCGGACCAATGCGAAATTCCGCCTCATTAATTCTTGATGTGAAGAGCATCTCCCCGCCCTCCAGAAGGCTTTGCACCGCCGCGCGTGCACGCCGATGCGCGGGAACAAGCTGCCGACGACCAAGATCAATCAAGACCGTCGTATCAAGCAGCGCCACGGGAACGTCTCCGATTTCGACCCTCGCGACGCCCAGCCACAGCCGCTTCCACAGCCTCGACCGCCCGATCGCTCAGCGGGTCTTTCTCGATGGAAATCATCCACTGCTTGAAATCGATCGGCTCGTGGATCACTCGCTTGATGGTCTGGCTGAACGATTCGCCATTCTGCTTGACGCCCTTGAGCCGGCGATAGGCTTCCGTATCAATCGTGATTGTTTTCGTGGCCATGCAATCTCCATGTACGTGTGTGTACACATACTATTGGCGCGGTGGCAAACACTCAAGTGCGACTTATCATTTTCGTCTGGCTCGTCCGCCTGTTTTTCACCTGGCTCGTCATGGCGGCGGTGTTCTCGTATTACATGCATTGATGCATGAGGAAACGTCTTTGTAAATCCTACCCCGTTCGCATTGACAGTCAGGTCCGCGGATGGATGAGCACGATATGCTTCGATTGAAAGACGGCGGCCTGAAGTCGAGAATGGCGTCATGGACGCCGATGAACTCAGGCAACGGATCGCGAAGCTCCCGTATTGGTATCACAGGATCGAGCTTCCAGGCGCGGTGACGCCGGGCTGGGCGCCCAAGAACACGGAGCCGTATCAGATTCCCGCGGACTTATCGGGGAAGCGAGTGCTCGACGTCGGTGCTTGGGACGGATTCTGGACTTTCGAGGCATTGAAGCGCGGAGCCACGCAGGCGATCGCAATCGACGACTTTTCCGATTTTCTCGGCGAACTCAAGGTTGCCGACCGCAAGGCGTGGGAGACTTTCGACCTCTGTAGCGAGGCGCTGGGATATAGCAACGAACGTTGCCGGCGAAATGAAATGTCGGTCTACGAGGTTACGCCGGAGCGACTTGGGCGGTTTGACGTAATCTTCTTCTTTGGCACGCTGTATCACTTGCGGCATCCGTTGCTCGCGCTGGACCGCCTTGCATCCGTGTGTGATAAGGAAATCTACGTCGAGTCCGCCATCCTCGACGATTTCAGCCATTACCGCGGGGGGCTGGGCAAAGGGTACGCCGGCGGCCAGATGGTGATGGAGTTTTACCCCGACGCGCAGTACGCCAACAATCCCTCCAACTGGTTCGTGCCGACGCTGCACTGCATGTTGCACATGGTCCGCGCGGCGGGATTTCCAAACGTCGAGGGATGGAAACTTACCGACAAACCGGCAGACGCCTCGTATTGCCGAGGGTTCGTGAAGGGGTGGAAATGAGACATCTGCGGGCCGCCGCGATCGAGGCCAGAATGCCGAAGGATACCGAAAAAAGCGATTTAATTCTAAACTGACCCACCCCCATTTTAGATATCCATATAGACTTGCCGATGTTTCCGGGTACAATCCACGGCTTGATCCTGACTCCATCCGGCCATGAAATCCCGGTGGGGTCGAGAGTCTTTTTCCTTGCGGTGAAAAACGGCGTCTCCTGCCCCGATCGTTTGTAGACGGGTAAGCCACGCCGACCCTGACCTTCTCCAAGGGCCCGCGAAAGGCAGACTGAACATGGCTATCGATCCGCGTTTTCTGGCCGAGTCCGGCCACGCAATATTCACCGGCAATGAACTCCTGATCAAAGGCGCTCTCGAAACCGAGGGCGGCGTCAGTCTGCTTACCGGCTATCCCGGTTCCCCGGTGGCTGGATTCTTCGATATTCTCGGGGACATCGGCGATCTTCTCACCTCCAGGGGCGTTCGCGCGTTTCAGGCGAATAATGAGGCGCTCTCGGTCGCCGCGGTCAACGGCAGCCAGATGGCGCCGGCACGCGCGATCGCCACGTTCAAAAGCGTCGGCGTTCATGTCGCCTCCGATGCGCTGGCGCTGGGGAATCTGGCCGGCGCGCATCCCCAGGGCGGGGCCGTCATCATCATGGGCGAAGACCCCTGGTGCGACAGCACGCAGGTCCCCGCCGACAGCCGATTTCTTTGCGAGCATCTGCGCATGCCCGTCGTCGAATCCGGCTCGCCGCAGCAATTGAAAGATTGGATCGATCTCTCCTTCAAGCTCAGCCAGGCGGCGGGATTGTACATCGGCTACATTTGCACGGTCGCCCAGGCCGATGGCGGCGGCAGCGTCGATTGCCGGCCCAATCAGTTCCCCGCGCTGAACACCCGGCAGAAATTCGTGATGGATACGCAGCGGATCGATCTGGACAAGGTCCTGCTTCCGCCGCGAACATGGAAACGCGAGTTGCTCTTTCCCGAACGGTTCGCCGCCACGATGAAGGCCGCGCGCGATTTGGGCGTCAATCGGATCACCCCCGCCGCCGAAGGAAATCCCTCCGTCCCGGCCCCGTTGGGATTCATCGTCACCGGCATGGCCGGGCCGTATCTGGAGCATGTCCTGTTCGACCTGGGATTATCCGGACTGTTCCCGATTCTGCAGATGGGTATGAGTTATCCCGCCGATGTCGAGCTGGTCGCGGAATTCTCCGGCCTGTGCCGAAACATGATCGTCATCGAAGAGCGCCGCAGCTTCCTGGAGAAAAACATCCGCGATGGATTGTTCCACGCGCTGCCGCACGATCGGGCCGCCGACCTCGCCGGCCGCCTTTACGGCAAAAAATTCCCCGGCGGCATGGACGGAATCCCGGAAACGCGCGGATTGAATTTCTCCGTCCTGGCGCAGCGGATTATCCCGCTGATCCAATCCACCGCCGAGATCGATCCGCATCGCCGAAACGGAACCCTGACCCGGGAACTCGACCGCCTTCGCCAGTTGAGCAGGCCAAAACTGGATGTGCTGACCAGCAGCATGGTCGTGCGCACCCCGACGTTCTGCCCCGGCTGTCCGCATCGCGACAGCTCCGCGACCCTTCTGGAATTACGCCGCAACTTCGCCGATCCGAAATACATGGCCGATCGCCACGGCATGGGCCCCGTCGATATGGTCGCCCACGGCGACACCGGCTGCTACACCATGCTCATGTTCGCTCCCACCGAGCAGCTCATGCACAACTACAGCGGCATGGGCCTCGGCGGCGGCACCGGCTCGGGCATCGATCCATTCATCACCAACAAGCAGATCGTGTTCATGGGCGATGGAACGTTCTTCCATTCCGGACAGATCGCGATCAGCAACTCCATCAAGAACAACCAGGACATCACCTACATCATCCTGGAAAATAAGACCACCGCCATGACCGGCCACCAGGAACACGCCGGCACCGAACTGGATATGCTCGGCAATCGCTCCTATCTCCAGGACATCGAGGAAATCGTCCGCGGCATGGCCGGGACCAGCCCGCTCACCGTCACCAAACTCTCACCAGCCAATCGAACGCAATACAAATCCGTCCTGGAAAACACCATCCTCAGCGACGGCGTGAAAGTGGTCATCGCCGACAAGGAATGCGGCATCACCCACCAGCGCACCGTCATGAAGGAAGAGCGCAAGATCGTCAAGAAATTCGGCTATCTTCCCCGCAAGACCCACATGAACATCACGCCGGAGGTGTGCGAAAACTGCCTGGAATGCACCAAGGCCACCGCCTGCCCGGGGCTGACCACCATCGACACCGATTACGGCCGCAAGATCGACACCGACCTCACCTGGTGCGTCAACGACGGCGCCTGCGAGCGCGTCCGCGCCAGCAACGAGATCGCCGAATCCGTCAAACCGTGCCCCAGCTTCGAGCAGGTGACCGTCATCCGCAAAAAGCGCCGCAGGTATACCCTGCCGAATCTCGAGCTTAACCAGCTCCCCGATGCGGTTCGCGCCCATGACATGAAAACGCCCGGCCACGCCTGGCGCGTCCACATGAGCGGCGTGGGCGGCATGGGCATCGGCGTTGTCGGCGCCATCCTCGTCCGCGCCGGCCACAAAGAGGGATACCATGTGGTGTTCCAGGAAAAAAAGGGCCTGGCCATCCGCAACGGCGGCGTGTTCGCGCAAATCACGTTTGTCAGCGAAAAGACCGGCGATGCCGAATCCAAAACCTCTTTTCCCATCACCGGCTCGATTCCCTACGGAAAAGCCGACCTCCTTCTGGGCATCGACATTCTGGAAGCCGCCCGCGCCATCGATCCGCGCGAGCAGTTTCGCGTCGCTTCGCCCGAGCACACCGCCGCCGTGCTGAACTTGCACAAGCAGCCCACGGTCTACGGACTCCTGGGCAAGGATGATTTCGATCCGGAAACGCTTCGCAAACAGATCTTTGAGCGGTGCGACCCCAATCACAGCTTCGCCACCAATCTCTCCGAAATCTGCGAGAGCCGGCTGGGAAGCAAGCAGTTCGCCAACATCATGATGCTCGGACTGGCCTATCAACTCGGTCTGATCCCCGTCTCAGCCCGCAGCATCGCCTGGGCGATCAAGGACACGATTCGCCGCGAGCACCGCCGCAACCTCAAGGCCTTCAACATCGGCCGCAAGCTCGCGCTCGAGCCTAGCGCCCTGCCGCGCCGCCCCGAACCCGAAACGTGGGGGCAACTGCTCACGAGCAAGGTCCGCATCCTCCGCAAGACCCGAATGCGCGGGCATGCTCTCTCCGAACGCATGGAAAAGCTCGGCCATTTCGCGGTCAAGCAGATGCGCGATCTGCCCGAAAACGCCAAATACGATCTCTGCCTGCGGATTTACGATCTGATGCAATACGAGAATCTCGCCTACGCCCGCCAATATGTGGAGACCGTGCGAAAGGTCTACCGCCGCGACAGGCCGGATCGCGGATATGCCATCACGCAGGCCGTCATCCTCAATCTCGCCAAGGTGACGCTCATCAAGGATGAGCCATACGTCTCGTATCTCCTGACCCGCCACGAGAAGAAGCAGCGCGATGCCGCCAAGTACAATCTGGACCTTCTCAACGGCGACCGCCTGACCTACCGGCACCACACCAGCCCCGAATTCAACCTCGGCCGCTACCGCATCCGCCTTCGTCTGACGACCACCGACTGGCAACTGAAAATCGTCCGCCACATGAAATGGTGGCGAAAGCTCCCCGGCTGGCACAGGCACGAAACCGCCTTCCGCGACTGGTACATCGGCCTGCTCGACCGCGTCAGCGTGAACACGGATGAATCCTACGAAAAAGCCCTGCGCATCCTCCGCTGCCCCGAGCAGGTGAGCGGGTATCGCGAGATCAGATATCCAAAGATGGATGCGGTGAGAGCGGCAATTGAAGGCGAATTGCACCCCCCGACAAAAACCGATGCGGCCACATCCAACGCGATGCCAGGCGTGCCGGCGTCGGTGTGAGAACGATGGGAAACCGTCAGCGCAACGAGCGTCTGCGTCCGCCGGCCCGGGCCCCAACATGACCCTCTGCATGTGTCCAATCGGGAAATCCAGATTTATAGGGAGACGCGCGTGGAACCGGTGAACCATCCAAGGGTCAAGTGTTGCTGCATCGGCAGCGCTCACGAGGCGCGGGTTGCGATCCGGGGCGGGGCGGCGGCGCTTGGATTCGTGTCGCGGATGCCGAGCGGGCCTGGGGTTATTGACGAGGATTTGATCGCTGAAATTGTCAGAGGTGTGCCGCCTGCGGTGGGTACATTTCTGCTGACGTCCAGCCAGAACGCTGCTGAGATTGTCGCCCAGCAGCGGCGTTGCCGGGTGAATACGGTGCAGATTTGCGATCGACTTATCTCCGGCACCTACGCCGATCTGCGCGCGGCAATGCCGGGAATCTCAATTGTGCAGGTCGTGCACGTTGTCGGCGAGGAGAGCGCTGCCGAAGCCGAGGCGGTTGCATCCGCGGTCGATGCGATACTGCTCGATTCCGGGAAACCGAGCCTGGCGGTGAAGGAACTGGGCGGGACCGGCAGGCGACATGACTGGCGGATCAGTCGCCGGATCCGCGAGTCGGTTGCCGTGCCGGTGTTCCTGGCCGGTGGATTGCGGGCCGAGAACGTTGCCGAGGCAATCGATGTCGTCCGGCCATTCGCGCTCGACGTTTGCAGTGGCGTTCGCACCAACGGAAAACTCGATGAGGCAAAACTGGAAAGGTTCATGCATGCGGTGCGATCCGCCGTTTCCGCATAACAACCGCGCAATCCCCGTTTCACAAAAACTACACGATTACGAAGAAACACGTCCAAAACCTTCACCCGCTGGACATATCTATAGAGGAATCTCCTCTTTCCGATGATCGAAACCGTCGTCGCATAATTTTCCCATTTTGCGAGCCATGAGCGCCCACGACCTGTCCACTTGTCGTCGTGGGAAATTCGCTCAAAAACGCGGATTAATTTCTTCAAAGCCCACGGATGGCAATCCGTGGGGATTTCGCATGTCCCAAACGCATTCGCGCAATAACGGGACGATTCGGGACTTCGTGGGACATTCGCTTATTTTTGTTGCGCAAACGAAAATCGCGCCAGGCCGTCGCGACGTCAAAACGTCTTCCTCTGCCTCGCCGTCGGGATGCTCAGAATCTTCCGGTATTTCGCCACCGTCCGCCGGGCCAGGTCGATCCCTTGGGCTTTCAGCTTGTCGACGATCTCATCATCGTTCAGCGGATTCTTCGGGTTCTCATCCCCGATGATCGTCTTCAGCTTTTCCTTGACGGCGTCCCAGCTCATGTCTTCCCCATCCGAGTTGGTGGTGCCGCCGGAGAAGAAGCGGCGCAATGGAAACACGCCGCGGGGGGTTTGGATCCATTTCTCGGAAACGGCCCGGGATACGGTGGCGACGTGAATGCCGAGTTGGTCGGCCACATGGATCATCGGCAGGGGTTTGAGAAATTCCGGGCCTTTGTCGAAGAACTCGCGCTGGGCATCCACCACCTTGCGGATGACGCGCATGATCGTGCTTTTCCGTTGCTCGATGCTTTCGATGAGCCAGCGGGCGTTTCGCACGTTGTTCGACAGAAACTCCCGGGTTTTCTTGTCCTGCGAGCGGTCCTTGAGCATCTTGCGGTACATCCCGCTGATGTACAGGTTTGGAGCCGGATCGTTGGTCATTTCGATTTCGTAGGTATCCTGGTCCTCATCGTAAAAGATGATTGCATCGGGAGTGATCGGCGGGGCGTCGTTGCTGCCGATTTGCTTGCCGGGGAACGGACTGAATCGCGCCAGACGTTTGACCGCCCTCTGGATTTCCTCGATCGGCCGGCCGAGCTTTCGGCTGATCTGTGGATAGCGGTTCATTTCCAGATCATGCAGATGTTCGGTGATCAGCGCCCGTTCCAGCGAAAAATCATGGCCCTCTGAATGCTCTTCATCGTCTTCCACGGCATCGAGTTGCAGGACCAGGCATTCCTGAAGGTTCCGCGCTCCCACGCCGGCGGGCTCCATGGTCTGGATCAATTTCAGCGCTTCTTCCAGGTCCGCGATCGTCACCGGGGTTTTGGATTCCTTTTGAACATCTTCGAATTTGGATCGGAAATAGCCCTCGACATCGATGTAGTTGATCAGCAATTCTCCGGCCTTGCGGACGGCCGGGGCGCATTCGACGAACGTCCACTGGTCCATCAGGTATTCCGACAGCGTCACCCCGCGCGCGGCCGTGTTGTTCATCGCGTCCATCTTCTTGTCGCGCTCCCCGTCGTAGCTGGCGGGGCCGAGTCGAAAATGGCTTCCGTTGGTGCTGAATTCCTCGTTCTCCAGATATTCGCTGATCTTGGTGAGCCGGTCGAAATCCTCGGATTGCCCGGAGTTTTCCTTGACGACCAGAGCGCGTTCGTCCTCGGAGTAATCCTCGCTCCGGCTATGCTCTTCGCCCTGGCCTTCGAGGGCCGGGGCACCGGGTTCCCCTTCCACTTCCCGAAGCTCCAGGACCGGGTTATTTTCTAATTCTTGTTCGATTCGTTCTTCCAATGCCATCAGCGGAAGCTGAAGGATCTCCATGCTCTGGATCATGCGGGGGGTAAGGAGCTGCCTCATCTCCTGCCGCATCGAAGTTGATTGCGTTAACTGCATATAGGAAAATAGCTTACCATAATCATGCCCCCATCGGGCACGAAATTTGCTTGCTGCTCACACTATATCATCAGTTCACCACCGGGGCCACGAGTAAATATGCCCTTAACAGGGTCCGCATTGGGCGATGGGGCGGCAAAATTGCCCCTATTGGTGACAGGAACCGCTTAAATCATCCAAAATCGCCGACGAGCCGGCAGTGCCCACGGCAACGCAATGCACGGCGCATTTACCTCTGTTTCCACCAAAGCTCCAGCATCACCAGCGCGTACAATCGCTGCGAATGGTCGGCTGTGCCGCCGCAATGGTCATCGATCATTGCCCGCACGGTCTTCCCGTTAAAATACGCCGCGGCGAACGAATCGCCCGCTGTCAGCAAATCCTCCATCATCGGCCGCAACGAATCTCGCAGCCATTGCCCGATCGGAACCGCAAACCCCGTTTTCTTGCGCCGGAAAACAAACTCCGGCAGATCAGCCGCGAAGGCCTCTCGCAGCATCCGCTTGGCCCCGCCCTTGAGCAGTTGGGCCGTGGATAAGCCGGCCGCGAGGCGCACCAGATCATGATCCATGAACGGCGATCGCACTTCCAAAGCGTGAAGCATCGACGCCCGATCCAGCTTGGTCAGCAAATCCTCCGGCAAATAGGTGATGCGGTCCGTCGCCAGCGCCGCCTGCACTGCATCGCGGCTGCCTTCCAGACCCGCGTACGCCTCCGCGACCACTTGCCGCCCCCGCGACGACTCCGCCGGAAAAATCGCCTCCCGCAGATTCTCATCGAACAACCCGACATACTCCGCGTATCGCCGCGGCGCGGGCAAGCCCATCGCCGCCATGAATCTCCGGGCCTTGGCGAGCGAGGATTTCGGATGGCCGCCCGGCAGCGCGGCCGCCATCCGCTGAAAAATCCTCGGCATGCCCTGCGCGCCGCCGCCCCATCGCATCGCACGATATCGATCGTATCCGCCGAACAGCTCGTCTCCGCCATCGCCGCTCAGCGCCACCTTCACATACCGGCGCGTTTCCCGGGCAAGATAATGCGTCGGCAAAGCAGACGAATCTCCGAACGGCTCGCCGAAAACGCTCGCCAGCTTCGGCAAATCCGCGGCCGCATCCGGACGAACCGTGAATTGCCGATGTTCGGTGCCCAGATGCCGGCTCACCTGTGCCGCGAATTTCGTCTCATCGTACTGCGGATCGTCAAACCCGATGGAAAATGTCAGGACCGGCTGTTTTCCCGCCGCCGATTTCATGGCCGCGGCAATCACGCTGCTGTCGATTCCCCCGGACAGAAAACATCCCACCGGCACATCCGCGACCAGCTGGCGCGCAGCGGCCCGCCGCACCGCGGCCTTCACCGTCTCCGCCGAAATCACCGCTCCCGCGGCGATCTCGTTGGGATCGAAATATTTCCGCGGCGTCGCCGAGCCATCCGCTCCGCAGCGCATCCAGCACCCTGGCGGCAACTTGGCCACGCCCCGATAAATCGTCGCCGGCGATGCGATGTAACCCGTCTGCAAATATTCCGAGACGGATGCGAGTTCTATGTCCCAATTGATCCACGGCACGCTCCGAAGCGCCGAAAGCTCGCTGGCAAACGCAAGCCCCTCGCCGCTGCGAACAGCCGCGTATAACGGCTTCTGCCCCATCCGATCCCGCGCAAGGAAAATGGATTTCGTCCCCGGATCCCAGATCGCCAGGGCGAACATCCCGTTGAATTTTTCCACGCACTTCTCGGCCCATGCGTCGAACGCCCGCAGAATCACCTCGCTGTCGCCGGAGGTCTTCCACGCATACCCCGGATGATCGCGCTCCAGCTCCTCGCGCAGTTCCCGGAAATTGTATATTTCCCCGCTGAAAACAAGCCAGCGCTTTCCATCGGTCATCGGCTGCATGGCCCGGCGATCCAGATCGAGAATTGCAAGCCGCGCGAAGGCCAAGCCGCATTTTTCGTCCATCCAGATGTCGCGCCCGTCCGGCCCCCGGTGGGCGATGGCTTGGCCCATCCGCTCGAGCGCCTGCCGCTCGATTCGATATTGGGGGTTCCAGGCTACAACGCCGGCGATGCCGCACATGAGTGCCAATCCTACGACCCGCGCTGTCAGCGTCTATAGGGATGCTGGCCGTCAACATTGAGATCACGCGGGTCTTTCCGCAATTCCTTAAATGTTGCGTTGGCGCCAGCTTTGCGGCTTTTGGCTCAAATGCATGACCGCAATAACGAGAATCTCGTCCCTGTTTTCTCCGATTCGATACACGATGCCATAGGGAAGCGATGAAGACGATAACGACGGTATTTTTCATCTAACGATTGCCACGCTTCGGGATAGCGAAGGATTTGCTCAATTCCGCTCCGAAACTCGCCCAGCATTTCTATGCCGAGCCCACGCCGCGCTAATTCGTAGTAGCGGAAGGCGGTTTCAAGATCTGACTCCGCTTCGCGGAGAATATTTGCGGTCATGACGGAGGGCTGTCCCTCAGCCGGGCAATGACGTCATCGACGGCTTTTGCTGTGCCTCGCGTTTGCACAAACGACGCATCGCGACGCTTGACTTCCTCCAACCATGCGGCGTCGATCGACCGACTGTCGGCATCAGAAATGCTCATGAGCAATTCCTCGGCCAGCGCTTCCCGTTCGATGGGATTGAGCTGCAGTGCGGCCGCTTTGATTTGTTGTTTGGTGAGAGCCATCGTCGAAATATTATATCTGCAACTCCGGCTGAAGTCACCGCCGAAATCTCACTCGCCGCTCGTTGGTTGAATCCCCTTCATACCACCGTCCCGGACGCAGCGTGATCTTCCGCAGTCCCGCGCCTTTGCAGGCGAACAGCAATTGTTTTTCCAGGCCCGACAGCAGCACCTGTTTCAATTCGTAGAGATGCGATGAGCTGTCCACCATCACGGTCAAAGTCCCGCGCGAGAAGCTTTCCAGGGCGCAATGGTCGTTCAGAATCCGCGGGATCAGGACGCTCCAGCTTTCGGCCACCTTCACGAGTTTCGTTTGCCGGCGAGTGACTGATTGCTTGAAGAAATCGATCAATTCCGGACCGAGCGGCCGGGCGGTGGGGTCGGCGCGGCCGGATTTGTGGCCATGCAGTTGCCGAAGCTCATTCACCGCTTTGGAATTTCTGATAGACATGCCGAAAGGCCCGGTCATTGCAGATTGACAGGCATGATGACGTACAGGAAATCCGCGCCGGCCTTGAGCAGGCCGGGACGATTCGGGGCCTGCATTTCCAGGCTCACTTCGTCGGTGTCCACGACTTTCAGGGCGTCCACCACAAAATTCGGGTTGAATCCAATCTCGATGTCCGCTCCCTCGAATTTGCAGGGAAAATTGATCGTCGCCTCGCCGCTCTCCGGCGAACGGCTGGTGAGAACCAATCCCTTTTTGTTGAACGCCAGCCGCACGCCGCGGCTTTCTTCGGTGGTGAGCAGCGCCGCCCGGCGGATCGCGCTCAGGAAATCGGCCGTGGATGCGGTCATTTTCTTGTCGGTATCCTTGGGAATCACATCATCGTATGGCGGGAACTGGCCTTCCACGAGGTTGCTGGTCAGCGTGGCATGTGCGGTATGGAAGATCACCTGGTTCTCCCGGATCTGGAGGCCGACCAGTTCCTCGGGATCATCGATCAGTTTGTCGATCAACTGCAGCGCCTTGGTGGGAATGATCGCCTTCTTGCCCTCCTTGTCGAGTTTTTCTCCCGGCGCCAGATCGCCCTGCGCCATTGCCAGCCTTCGGCCATCGGTCGAAACCAGCGAAATTCTTTTTCCCTTGGCCACCACCAGAACGCCGTTGAACGCATACCTCGTGCTTTCCCTGGCAGCGGCGAAAAGCGTCTGGCCGATGAGTTTTTTGAGCGCCCCGCCGGCCACCTGCAGATCGGCCTCTCCCTCAAAATCGGGCACGGGTGGAAAATCGGTTGCCTTCTGCGTAAAGATTTTGAAATGCGAATCCTGTCCGCGGATGTGGGCGGTGTCGCCGGTGATTTCGATGGAGAGCGTGTCGTCGATGCTCTCCCGGACGATGTCGCGCAGTTTGTCCGCCGGCACGAGCGTTTCGCCGGTCTGTTCGATCTGCACCTGTTCGTCCCGGTATCGAATGGCGACTTCCAGATCGGTTGCCGCCACAGTCAGGGCATTGTCTTCAACCGTCAGTTTCAGGCACTGCAAAACCGGCTTGGGCGTTCGCGACGCCACGACGTTACCCGTGAGGTTCAGCGCATCCAGCAGCGCTCCGCGATTACAGATCGCCTTCATGACCCTGACCTTTCTTTCCCAAACCGTTCGCCTGCCGCTTCCCCGCGGCTTGCTCCCACTCCGATAAAAAGAGGGCCACGGAGTGTACCGTTATCCCTTATATATTAAAACCTTATTTAAACGTAGTCGTAGTAATGGTGCCTGTCGATTTGTGGACGGATTCGGAATATTTCATGTAAGTCGCTTGGAAATATAAGGATGCCGTTTCTATTATCGGACTGAGCGAGTGGATAAGATGTTCTGGATGCTGTGGCGAGGCAATCGGCAACTCCGGGATTTCACAACAGCCCCAAGCCGCGTGAGGATCGGACTGTCACGGAAGCAGACGTTTCGCGTCACGCAACCCGCAAGTTGAGCCAGCTTTTCCACGGGTTATCGGCACTACCTGGCGAAAATCCGCCCAGACCCGAAAACGTAAGGCATACTTGAGTCATGGCAATCCGCCGCTGGATCATATACGTCTGGGCGTTTCCCACCACCATGTGGGGACTTTTCCTGACAGGCATCGTCCTGCTCAGCGGCGGAACCGCGCAGGTCAAAGAGGGCGTCCTTGAAGTCTGCGGCGGGGCCACGGATTTTTGCCTTCGCCGGATCGTCGGACTTTTCCTCCGCGGCGGGGCCTCGGCAATGACGCTTGGTCATGTGGTCCTGGCGCGCGATTCCGATCTTCTGCTCGTCACACGGGCGCATGAGCGGATTCACGTCCGGCAGTGCGAGCGGTGGGGGCCGCTATTCATTCCCGCGTATTTGGCCGCTTCGCTTTGGGCGTGGATGACGGGACGGCGGCCTTACCGGGACAATTTCTTCGAACGGCAGGCATTTCAACTCGCCGGGTGATACGCTCATTGTCGCATGGAAGCGAGCGCGACGGTTTCCGGCATCCTCGACAAAGACGGCGCGATCGCCCGCCGGCTCGGCCCCCTCTACGAATTCCGGCCCCAGCAAATCCAAATGGCCGACGCTGTCCAGAAGGCCCTGCAAAACAGCCGCCATCTCATGGTCGAGGCCGGGACCGGCGTGGGAAAATCGTTTGCCTATCTGCTGCCGATCATTGATTACGCCGTAAAAAATAAAAAACGCATTGTTGTTTCCACCCACACGATTTCTCTCCAGGAGCAACTGATCGAGAAGGACATTCCCTTGCTCAGGTCGGTTTATCCGGATGAATTCACGGCCGTTCTGGTGAAAGGCCGGGGAAACTATCTTTGCCGAAGGCGATTGGAACAGGCTCGCGGTCGGCAGGGGATGCTTTTCGATCAGCCCCGGCAACTCGAATCGCTCCATGCCATCGAGCAATGGTCCCAGGAGACCACCGATGGCTCGCTGGCCGATCTATCCGCCACGCCCGATCCTTCGGTGTGGGAGCGGGTCTGTGCCGAGCACGGCAACTGCCTCGGAAAAAAATGCCAGTTTTACAACGACTGCTTCTGGCAATCCGCCAAACGCCGGATGAACACCGGAAATATCCTCGTCGTCAACCACGCGCTCTTTTTCTCGGATTTGGCCCTGCGGATCTCCGGCGTGAACTATCTGCCGAAATATGATGTCGCCGTTCTCGACGAAGCCCACACCATCGAGGATGTCGCCGCGAGTCATTTCGGTCTGAACATTTCCGAGCACCGGCTCAGATATCAGCTTCGCACGCTCTACGACCCCAAACGCGGCAAGGGACTTCTCAGCACCCATGGCGGATACATCAACGATGCGATCCAGTCGATCGTGGAAATTCACCAGCGGATGGACGGATTCTTCGATCGCTGCGTCGAATGGCAGCGCCATCACGGCCGCGACAACGGCCGGGTGCATGAGCCGGGAATCGTCGAAAACAATCTCACCCCGGCCCTTGGCGAGCTATCGCTGCGCCTCAAAGCCGTGCTGCCGAGACTCGAAAACCAGGAGGAAATTTCCGAGTTGCATTCGATGTCGGAAAAGGTGGCGCTGCTCGGCGAGGAGTTGGACGCGGTCGTTTCCCAGAAGATGCCGAATGCGGTTTACTGGATCGAGCAGGGGGGCCGCTTTCGCCGCAACGTCAGCCTCCATGCCGCTCCGGTGAATGTGGCCCAGGGCCTGAAGACGCATTTGTTCTCCAATCTGCCGAGCGTGATCATGTGCTCGGCGACCATGTGCACCGCTAAAAGTCCCAAGCCCGCATCCGAATCGAACGCCGGCGGTGATCCGGATTTTTCGTACATGATCTCTCGCCTCGGGGCCGAAGGTACGCAAACGCTCGCGCTCGGATCACCATTCGATTATGCCAATCAGGCGACTCTCTATATCGAATCGGACCTCCCGGAGCCGGGCGACACGGCACGTTTCGCGCCCGCGGCATGCGAAAAGATCCTTCAGTATCTGAAACAAACCCGCGGCGGCGCTTTCGTTTTGTTTACCAGCTTCGGCGCCCTTCTCGACGCCGCGACGCGGCTTAAGGCGCCGCTGGAAGAATTGGGATATTCCATGCTCGTCCAGGGAGAGAACGCGCCGCGCAAGATTCTGCTCGAGCGGTTTCGCGCGACGCCCAATGCCGTGCTGCTGGGGACCGCCAGTTTCTGGCAGGGGATCGACGTGCGCGGGGATGCCCTGCGTAATGTCATCATCGTCAAACTTCCATTTTCCGTTCCGGATGAGCCGGTCATCGAGGCCCGGCTAGAGGCCATCACCCGCGCGGGAGGAAATCCGTTCATGGAATACTCGGTTCCCGAGGCGATCATCCGCCTCAAGCAGGGGTTCGGCCGGCTCATCCGAAGCAAAACCGATACCGGCATCGTCGTCATCCTCGACAGCCGGATCAAAACCAAGCGGTATGGAAAACGCTTCCTCGCGGCCCTTCCACCCAGCAAAATAGTCGTCAAGGACGGCAAACACACCCGCCAAACATGAACTTTCTTCAGCAACCGATCGAGAAAAAGTTGTCGAATCTGCTGGGCGCGATGGTGACGTTCGAGCGAATGAAGTTTTCTCCGCTGGCCGGCCGGCTTGCAGCGGAGGGAGTGATCGTCGCCGGCGACACTCCGGACCGGCCGCTGGTGACGATCCGCGGAATCGATGCCCAAATCTCCGTGGCCAAGGCGCTGACCGGGCAGATCGTCATCAAAAGCCTCATGATTGAAGGGGCGGACATTTTTCTGGTCCGTCGCGAGGATGGCTCGCTGAATATCCCGAAGCGCCCGCCGAAATCCGCGTCTGATCCCGACGAGGAATCCGCGGCGTGGCAATTCGAGGCCCAATCGATTCGGATTAAGGACGGCCGAATCCGTTTTCTGCACGCCGATTCCCGTGTCGCCAAGGTAGAGGGGATCAATGCCGAATTGAAATGCAAAGAGGGTAAAATCGACCTGGCCGCTATCGAGTTGCTGGTGAATGCCGAAATGAAAATTACATTTCCGCTCGACGCGATTTTTCCTCAGCGCAAAACTTGAATGCTCCCTAAAGAACAAGGGGAAGATTTTTATCGTTACGATCCTTGTGCCGTTCGAGTTCCTTTGCTCGAATACGGGAACGGGCTGCCGATGCGAACACCACCGGCTGGCCTGATAGGATTCGCGCCCGTCTTCTCCAACGAGTCGAAGATAGAGTCGCCGCGTTCCGTGGCCATTGCAAAGGAGTTTCGAGCACATGCTCGCCCTCAACCGTGAAGTCACTCCCGCTTGTCCGACTTCCCGCGCTCAATTGCGCAGCGGTTGCGTTTTCACAAATCCAAGGGCAGGTCGGACAAGCGGGGCTGTGCGGACGGTTGAGTGACTGTGTCATAAATCAACCCGGCAAAGGGGTCCATGAGCGATTTTCTTTCACCAGACTATTCAGCAGAATCAGCAACTTCCGCGCGCAGGCCACCATCGCGCAACGGAAGCTCTTGCCGTTGGCGATCAGACGCTCGTAAAACGATTTGATCAGCGGATTGCAGCGCGTCGCGGTCAACGTGGCCATGTGCAGTGCCACCCGCACGCTTTTGCGTCCGCCGCGGATGAAACGTCGGCCGTGCCAGGCGCCGCTGTCATGATCAAACGGAGCCAGTCCCGCCAGCGCGGCGACGGCGCGTCGATTCATTTTGCCTAGTTCCGGCAATTCGGCCACCAAGGTGGAGGCGGTGACCGGTCCGACGCCGGGAACGCTGCTGAGCAGTTGGACTTTGCCGTTCCACTGATGGTCGCTGCGGAGATGCTCGGCGATCTTGTTGTCGATCTCCTGCCGCTGCTGCTGCAGCAAGGTCATGATCTGGGCGATGCTTTGCCTGACGGAATCGGCGGGGAGCTTTTCCAGGCGATTGCCTTCCATGACGATCATCTCCACGAGCTGGCGTCGGCGGGCGACCAGGTCGTTCAATTCGGCCTGCTTTTGCGAGGTTTTGACGCGGGCAGCCGGCCGCACGATCTGCGCGAACAGGGCCAGGTTGTACGCGTCGATGCGATCGTTCTTGGCCAAAGTTCCGTGTGCTTTGGCCAGTTGACGCACCCGGGCCGGATTGACCACAGCCAGGACCAGCCCCGCCTGGAGCAGTTCGGCGGCCACGCGCCGCTCGTACCCGCCGGTGGCCTCGATGACGATGAGCGTGGGTTGAAGCTCACGCAGCTGATCGCTTATCTGCTTCAATCCCTCATCGCCGTAGGGAATCTGAAACCTTTTCTTCTGCGGGAGAATGCAAACGTCCAGGTGCTGCTTGGCGACGTCAATGCCGACAAACGATTCGTTGTCGTGATTCATGGCAAACCCATCCTTGCGAATGCGGGACCGAGGCGAAGTGGCTCGTCCCCAGTGACTGTTCGGGCCAGAACCATGAAGAGGCGGCGGATCCAACTCAACCACGGCAACGCGTTTGGCGTGCCTGGGTCGTTTACACGATCTCGCCGCCCGCTGGAGGTTCCCCGCTCGCTTCGCTCGCGGGGAGCCTCCAGCGGGAGAAGATCGCACAAACCCCTTTGGATGGGAACATACAAGGTCGAACTCGAGTTCGAAACTCCGACAGACAGGCCGCCGGAGGCGGGGACTCGTTTGTAATTTCGTTTGCAGAAGGCCGGCGCGAACGTTGTCGGGCCAGCCGGCGATGTTAGCATCGGCAGCCCGCCGGCGTATTCGAGCCAGGGAGGTCGGACGGCACGAAAATCGTAACGATAAAAATCTTTACCTTACAGTTTTCTTACCCCTCGTCCTGCTCCTTCAACTTCGCCACCACGCTGAAATCCTCCAGCGTAGTGATGTCTCCCTTAACCTCACCGCCGGCGGCGATTTCCTTCAATAATCGCCGCATGATTTTACCGCTGCGGGTTTTTGGCAGCGAATCGGTGAACCGAATCTGATCGGGCCGCGCAAGACTGCCGATCTGCTCGGTCACCACCCCCATGAGTTCTTTTTTCAGTCCGTCGCCGGGCTTGATTCCGCTGCGAAGCGTCACGAACGCGGCGATGCCCTGGCCTTTCATTTCATGCGGCATTCCCACCACGGCCGCCTCGGCGACGGAGGCGTGCGAAACCAAAGCGCTTTCGATCTCGGCCGTTCCCAGGCGATGGCCGGAAACGTTGATCACATCATCGACGCGGCCCATGACCCAGAAATAACCATCCGAATCCCGCCGAGCGCCGTCGCCGGTGAAATAGCAATCCTTCACATCGCTCCAGTATTGGCGGACATACCGGTCGGGATCGTTGAAAATCCCGCGCAGCATCGACGGCCATGGCCTGCGGATCGCCAGCAGACCGCCCTGATTAGCGGGCATTTCCTTGCCGTCGCGGTCCACGATCGCGGCATCGACGCCAAAGAACGGCAGCGTCGCCGTCCCCGGTTTCGTGACAGTGACTCCAGGCAACGGCGTGATCATGATCGCGCCCGTTTCCGTTTGCCACCAGGTATCGACGATCGGACATTTCCCGTGGCCGATCACTTCGTGATACCACATCCAGGCCTCGGGATTGATCGGCTCCCCGACCGTTCCCAAAACGCGCAGCGACGATAGATCGTGACCATCGACCAATTGCCGGCCAGCCCGCATGAACGCACGAATCGCCGTCGGGGCCGTGTAGAAAATGCTCACCCGATGCCGAGCGATGATCGACCAGAACCTGCTGAAATCCGGAAAATTCGGAGCGCCTTCGTACATCAGGATTGTCGCCCCATTGAGCAGTGGGCCGTACACGACATAACTGTGGCCCGTAATCCAACCCACATCGGCCGTGCACCAGTAAATATCCTCATCGTGCAGATCGAAAACATATTTGCTGGTGATATAGGTCCCCACCATATATCCGCCGGTCGTATGAACGATCCCCTTGGGCTTGCCGGTCGAACCGCTGGTGTAGAGCACAAACAGCGGATCCTCCGCGTCCATCGGCTCGGCCGGACATATATCGCTCTGCCCGGCAATCACATCGCTCCACCAGATGTCACGACCATCGACCCAATCGATCTTTTCGCCCGTCTGTTTGAATACAACCACCTTTTTGATCAGCGAGGTTTTCTTCGCGGCCTCATCGACGTTGCGTTTCAGCGCGACGACCTGGCCCCTTCGGCGGCCGCCATCCGCCGTGATGACGATCTCACATTTGGCATCCTCGACACGGTCCGCGATCGCCTGACTGGAAAAGCCGCCGAAGATCACGCTGTGCGGCGCTCCCAGTCGCGCGCACGCCAGCATCACCACCGCCGCTTCCGGGATCATCGGCATGTAAATCGTGACCCGAGTTCCCTTTTTCACGCCCAGTTTCTTCAGCCCGCTGGCGAATCGGCAGACTTGCGCCCTCAATTGCTCAAAAGTGATCCGCCGAATCTCCCCGCCCCTGCCCGGCGCTGTTTCAGGCTCTCCCTCCCACAAAATCGCCGTCTTTGCGCCCCGGCCATTTTCAATTTGATGGTCGAGACAGTTGTACGAAAGATTGGTCGTGCCGCCGATAAACCATTTGGCATTGGGCAGCTTCCATTCCAGGACGCGGTTCCATTTGCGAAACCAGTGCAGTTCGCTGGCTATTCTGCCCCAGAAATCGTCCGGGCGATCCATCGATTCCCGATACATCTGATCATACTGTTGCCGGGATTTGATCCAGGCTTTTGCCGACACGCCCGGCGGCGGCGGAAAAATGCGGTTTTCCTTCTGCGTCGATTCGATGGATTGATCCGACATGCGTTGGCGTTCCCTGCGAAACCTTTTATGAGGATTTTTTCGACGCGAAATCCTTCATGAATTGCGACAGCGCCTGGCATCCTTCAACCGGCATCGCGTTGTAAATGCTGGCGCGGATTCCGCCCACGGTGCGATAGCCCTTCAGGCCCATCATCCCGTTTTTCGACGCCGTCTTCACGAACTCATCGGTCAATTCCTCGCTCGGCATACGAAACGTGACATTCATGTGCGAACGCTGCTCCTTGTTGGAGACCGTCCCCTTGTAAAATCCGTTGCTGTTGTCGATGGCTCCATAAATCATCGCCGCCTTTTCGGCATTGCGCTTTTCCATCGCCGCCAGCCCGCCTTGCGCTTCCAGCCAGCGGAAAATCTCCAGCAGAATGTAAACCCCAAACGTCGGCGGGGTATTCAGCATCGACTTGTTTTCCGCCTGGTCCTTGAAACTCCAGAGTTTGCTCGGCACCTTTTTCTGCTTGGGATACATGTCCTTGCGAATGATCGCCAGCACCACGCCGGAGGGGCCAAGGTTCTTTTGCGCGCCGCCGTAAACCAGGGCGCAATCCTTGACCGGATGCGGGCGCGACATGAATTCGCTGCTGGCGTCCACGATCAGGTTTTTATGCGATGGCCAATGGCTCAGCCGATGGCCATGCACCGTTTCATTCGAGCAGACATGGAAATAATCCGCCTTCTCCGACAATTTCCATTCCCCGGACGCCGGGGCGTGGTCGAAATTGGACGGCTCGCTGCTGGCGACGACATTGATCGGCCCAACCTCTTTGCCAAACGTCACCGCCTTCTTGCTCCATTCCCCACTGACGAGATAATCCGCGCCGGTATGCAGAAAATTCATCGGGATCACGGTGAACATCAGCGTCGCCCCGCCCTGCAGGAACAGCACATCGTGTGTATCTCCCAGGCCCAGAAGCTGCTTGCAGCGCGCGATCGCCTCATCGTTGACCGCCTCGAATTCCTTGCCGCGATGGCTCACCTCGGCAATGCCGAAGCCGTTGCCTTCATAATCCAGAAGCGCCGTCGCCGACTTTTCCAGAACTTCGGTCGGCAGCATTGCCGGTCCGGCGCTGAAATTGAAAATACGTTTCGACACAGTTTGCCTCCTCGATCAAATAATTTTCAGGCTTCGTCCCACTGACGGTGCAGGAACGCGATCACGCGCTTCCCGACCGTCTCAAAATCGTTGAAACCCGTCGCCTCGACGGAGACCGCCCCGTCATACTTCGCCCGCTTCAGCACGCGAAAAAACGGCCGGTAATCAGCCGTGCCGCTTTCACCCGGGGCAACGCGCCCGTCCTTGTCCGCGACATGGACGTGCCGAATCCACGGCATCGCCCGCTCCACGTCCTCCAGCGGTTCGTTCTCCATCCACGAATGATAGGTATCGATCAGACACTGGCAATTTCGATGATTCACCGATTTCACATAAGTGATCGCCTCGCTCACCGTATTGATGATGTTGCACTCCCCGCGATTGAGCGGCTCCACCACCAGCGTGATTCCGGCCCGTCCGCACAGTTCCGCCGCCATCCTGCAAAACACGACGATTTGCGCCTGGGCCCTCTCGCGCTCCACCCCGTCGGGAACGTTCCGCGCCCCGCCGCTGCCGAACACCAGGATTTTCATCCCGGCCTTCTGCGCCCGGCTCACCACTTTGTCCATATACCCCTGCAATTTCTCAAAATCGGCCGAAGGCCCGACAATCTTCAAATCCGCCGGAACCAGCGAATTGGCGGCCAGAACCGGAAGCGGCGATCCGCGAACGATTTCCATCCCGTGCCACTCGGCATCGCTGACCGATCCCTGGAGGAACGACTGGACATTTTCCTCCACGAAATCGGCGCCCGCCGACCGCAGTTCCGCCGAGCGTTGAGCTTTGCAGCAGATTCCGAAACGCATGAACTGAATTTTAATGGAGGCGTCGCGTTTTACAACCCGCGCGGCGGCGCATTACTCCCGCACGGCGATCCCATCGGGAGTGACCAGCAATATCTCGTTGGTGATCTGGTGCGGCATCTGGGCGAAATCGCGTTCAATCTGCGGCCGCAGATGCGCGATCGTGGCGTCGTCGTCACGAAAACAGAGCAGAATATCCCGGTTGGGAATCGCCGCCGCGAACGGACTGCCAAGATGCTCGCGCAGTTTCTCGTTGAGATCGGGCAAAAGCACCCGGCTGGCGTCATAGCCGTCCATCGTCTGGAAAAGGATCAGCTCCATCTTGCCCTGCTCATCCTGGGCCGCATGGGCGGCGATGGACTGGCTCTTGGCGGTCAGGTTCTCGATCGCGGCCTGATGCAGATCATCGAGGTCCACTGTCCATTTCTGCAACCGTTTCCGCGTCACATGTGAGATCGTCCGGTCATTATCGATTCCATATCCAATCACCAGCCCCGGCACCAGCGGCTGCTTCACCGAGAAATCATGCGGATCGGCATTCTCGGCGACCACCATCGGCATGATGCGCGGCCGCAGCTCCTCGAACGTCCCATCCAGATCGGGAGTTCCCTCGGAGGCCCGCAGCAATTCCACCATCCACCGTTCCGTCTGCCGCCGGGTGGATTCCGGATGCAGCATCGACATCCGGTACAGGTTTTCCAGCGACGCGACATGCCCGTTCACACGGATGGAAAACGCCTGATCGGAGCGCGAGATTTTCACCAGCGGAAACCGATCCGCCACCAGCTTGAGGATTTCGTTGACGAACTGCTCCCGGTTCGGAGTGCTCATATCCCATACTATAGGCTGGCAGTGTCTGAAACCGGAAAATCCGTCGAATGCCGCGTCAGCTTTCCCCGCCGCCCAGCTCGCGCCGCTCGAAGCTCCACATTCCGGCGCATAGCACGAACGTCACATACGAAATCGCGTATAGCGCCGCCAGCCCGACGTATCCCCATAAAGAGCTTAGAGCCACCGCCTCGGCATCGCCGGCGAATCCGCCCACCTTGATGGTGGACATCACGGTCATGTCTTTCAAATCGAAGGTTCCAAGATACGGAAGTAGCAAACCAATCGCTTTGCCCAGAAACTGGACCGCCTCCGGCTTACCCGCCAGCGGTCCGCCGGCGATGGGAAACAAAAACCGCGTCAGATTCCCCGCCAGATAGAGAATGATCACCGTCGGCAAATTCACCACCAGCGAGAACCGCGTGGAGAGGGCCACGCCGACCGCCGCCAGCACGCTGATTTGCAGCCAGGTCAGCACCAGTTGCGGCAGCAAGCCCGAGACGTGCATCAACCGGTAGTCCAGGACCTGCGTGCGAACCAGATCATTCAATGAATTCGCCTGCAACAGGTAATCCGTTGGAATCCGTATCCAGGTGCCCAGAATCACCACGATGCCCAAAATGAAAACGCCCAGCCCCGCGGCCAGAACGATCCCCAGATATTTCCCCAGCATGACTTCCCATCGCCGAACCGGCTTGCTCATCAGCGTGAGCATCGTACGGTCCTCGATCTCTTCATAAATGGATTTGCTCGTGGCAAACAATGTCGTCAGCAGCACCAGCAGCAGGATCACGTCCAAACCCACCGATTTGTACATCTTGACATCTTCCCCCAGCGTAAAAAACGGCAGCAGCCCGAAGATGAACAGAATCGCCGCCCCGAGCGTCAAAAGCAATGAATAGATCGGTTGCTGAACGGCTTCCAGAAAGGTATAGCGAACTATGACAAATGTGCGGTACATCAGCGGCTACGACAGCGATCAAGTTTCAGTGTCGAATTGCGAATTGATCGAATTCCCCGGTGGCGCTGGCGACGATCTGTTCCAGACCCTTGATGTATTCGTTCATCTTTCTGTTCACATCGTCCAGCAGACCGTCCATTTCCTGATCCGGTCCTTCCATTACAAGCTCCACCCGGCCATCTGGCAAGTTCCGCACATACCCCAGAACGTTGTATTGCATCGCAAGATTCTGAACAATATACCGAAACCCCACCCCTTGCACGCGACCCCGGAACCGACACTCTCGCCTGTGTTGTCCGTGCGATTCAGTGTGCATAGCGCAAATATAACGCGACATCGGCCTCCCACCAATAATAATCTTTTCGGAAAACGATCATCGCATCTGAAATTGTTCCGTCATTTCATCGTATGCGATCTTCTGAATAAATTGCCGATAACCCTGTTCGATGGTTCCCAGGTCTTCTCCGAGATAATGCTCCAGCAATGGCTGAACCCCGGCCGGATTCCAGCCTAGATACGCCAATCGCAGCGAACCGGTAGGGTCATAAACCGTTCCCGCCGCCGTATCCGCCAGCAGCCGCTCCAGGGCCGGTCGATTTCTCCCGTTCTCCCCCTCGCACATATAGCGCGCAAACGCCCAGTTCTGGGAATAAAAAGCCTCGATCCGGATATCCGGCAACCCGACAATATCCCCCGCGTGCAGCCTGATCAGCTTGCTCAAAGGAAATAGCTCGTTGGCATCGACGACCCTCCGCAAGGATAACGCCCGTTCCGGATTCAATGACAAATTGAAACGAGGCAAATCGTCGTTGGTCCACTCGACATGCTCGAACATGCAGGCCAATCCCTCTTCCAGAAACGGCGGAAGCCGCCCCCGGAAATGCCTCGCCACGAACTGATGCCAGCCTTCATGTGCCGCCACGGAATAGGTCGATTCATCCCCGATGTAATACGCCACATACCAGTCATGGATTGTGTAACCGCCCCGGTTGATCTGCAAATAAATATTCGAGTCCAAACCCGTATGCTTGCGCGTGAAATCCATCCATTGCACCCGATTGTTGAACATATAACACCGCATCGGATGGTCCGTCGGCGTCACCGTAGGTGCCAGCATCCGGTACACGCCGAACGCCCCCTCCATCAATTGCGCCAACCGGCTCAGCATCTCCGGGCGGTCCTGAATGGTGGAATAAATCTCATAATGATCCGAGCGCACCACCTTGACCGCCTGATCGGTCGGCGAAGCATCCTCAACCGTCACGGAAGCCATGATCGTCGGACCCGTCCATTGATCCGAGGTGGACGCGCTCTGCCCCGAACACGCCGCCAGCGCCGACAAACCAACCCAAATCCACCGATTCAACTTCAACATCGTGGTTCTATTCTAGGTTCCCCACCCGGATTTCCGAAACGGCGATCCCATTTTTGGATTTTTCACAGGATGTTTTCCAACAACTCCGCCAGCACGATCTTCGAATCGAAAAACCGCTCGGCGATCCCGCGCGCCGCCGTGGCGTGCCGCGGATAATCCTCCGCGATCACGTTCAGCCCCGCCGCCGCTTCCTCCGCTGTCCGATACGAAAACAACCCTTCACCCGTCGGAAGCCATTGGTCGAATCCGCTGGCCTGCGTGACCACCGGCCGCCCGGTCGCCAGATAGGCGCTGCTCCGATCGCTGAACCACCCGCTCGGCAGGCCGGCATAAATCTCCTTGGCCACCGTGAATTCGCCGGCGCTTTGCACAATAAACCGGGCGTACGCCTCGCAGCTCAGCGTCGATTTTTCAGCATCGACCACCTTCCACCCGTGAGCCGTGAACTGTCTGGATGTCTCATCGGGCATCGCCAGCATTCCCATCGTCATCTTCCACGATGTGTGCCCGGGTAGATCGATCATCTTCATCCATTCCGCTGCCTTGCTGCTGCGGAAGCTCTTTCCGTTGAATTCCAGGTTCCGGTCCGATGTATGCTCCCATTTCCCGATCGTCGTGAATGCCGATCCCGACCGCGGCGCTGCCGGCCAATGATTCAGCGATATCGGCTGGTTGGTGCCAATCCAGTTGAACCCATGCGTCGGCAGCGGACATCCCCCCCGCCCGATGAGCCGCCCAAACGTCGCAACCCGATCGAACTGACGGTAATAATCCAGAAACGCCGCATCATGATTCATCCGCAACTGCGTGAAGACCGGGTCGGTGTCGATCACCGCCGTTCTGCGCGGCCGCGGCCGGTCCGGCCGGATCGGCGTCACCCCGCTCACGCACAGCAGCACATCCGCTCGGCCCAATAAATCGTGCAATTGTTCCTTGGGCAACCCGTAATACTGATCCTCAAACTCCGAGTAATAGCAATATCGCTTGGGAAACCCGTACTGTGCAAACGTCCGCTCGAGATATTCCCTGCCATAAGTTGAATCCGCGGAACTCTTCCAGGTGATCGGATTGTATGGATAGGAATAGCTTCCGCTATCCTCCAGAAACCACACTTCATGGCCCAGCTCATGCAGCCCCAGCAAATAGTTCAAATGATGCCAGGTCATTCCCCCCAGGGGATACGCCACGATATATCCACCGACAACGATGGTTTGACGCTTGGACATGGGTTCATTCTGGTTTTGGCGATTCGGCGAAGATGGATTCGATCATCTCCGGCAACACGCGATCCGGCGCGAGATATTCCCGCGCCACCTCATACGCCGCCGCCCGATGCCCCGCCGGATCGGCGGCCACCGCCTGGATTCCCGCGATCGCTTCCTCCATCGTGCGAAATGGAATCAATCCCCGCCCCCCCGGCAAAAACCGGCTCCATTCCGTTTCCTGCACCACCGCCGGCCGCGCCCCGGCGAGATAACATGCCGTCCGGCAACTAAACCACCCGCTGTGCGTCGCCACATAGACGTTCTTGGCCACCGACCATTCCCCCGCGCTGGCGGCAATGAACTGCTGATAACTCTGCGGCGTCAGCGTCACATCGCGCGCATCCTCCACGAGCCACCCCTGCTCCGCGATCGTTTTCAGCGGCGCTTTGACCCCATTGATCGCCAGCTTAAACGGTCCCTTCACCCGTCGCGGCAAATCCCAGAACTTCTCGAATTCCTTCGATTTGGAAAAATATTCCGACCCGCCATACTTCAGACTTCCCCGGAAATAGTCCCAGGTCATGATCGTCGTCAGCGGCGCATCCGCCGGCGGCGGCATACTTCGCACCGATTCCCACTGCGGAAGCGTCACCACGCACCGCGTCGGCCGCCAGTCAAAATCCATCCGCGGAATCCGGCAATCCGGCCCATAAATATTCTCCGCATAGGTCAGATGCCGATCGTGATCCGCCACCGCCCGGCACCAGCGCTCGACGTTCTGCGACCAGTCGAATTTCTCGCTCAGCATGATCTGGTTGTAACCCGGATCGGTATCCACAAAGACCTTCACGCACCGGCTGCCCAGCTCCTCCGGAATGAAACACGCCCCGCTGACGTTCAGAAAAACATCCGCCGTCCGCGCCACCTCGGCAAATGCCTCGGCCGACATTCCAAAATGCTTTTCATGCACCAGCAGATAATGCCATTTGTCTTTCAGATGCGGCGCATGCTCCGCGAAAAAGTCTTCGAAAAACTTTACCGTGTACGTGGGACTATCGGTTGGATGCTGTACCCGCGGATCCCACGGCCAGATCCATGTGTCCTCGTGGTAATAAACATCATGTCCCAGTTGATCCAGTCCCAGCACATAATGGAAATAATCCCACGCGACTCCGCCGAGTGGGAACTGTCCCACGAGCCCGCCGACAATGATGCGAAGTTTCTGATTGGGACCGGCCATCGAAGTCACGGCAACAAATCC
>Ga0302325_10006102_pt1 | contig 27216 bp, 24 predicted proteins | sample Palsa_T0_2_FD_201948 | JGI IMG/M metagenome (GOLD analysis project Ga0302325, IMG submission 201948) | Peat permafrost microbial communities from Stordalen Mire near Abisko, Sweden - Palsa_T0_2 | ecosystem: Environmental > Terrestrial > Soil > Palsa > Peat permafrost | place: Sweden: Abisko... | reverse complement strand
AAAGCTGGAATCTTCTCGAAAGCAAATCAGAGGAAGTCTTTCGGACCCGCACGTTAACCTTTAAACCGGGGGGGGGGGGGGAGTAGGGGTTCGAGCACCCAGCGTGATTGATGCTAATGCGTGTCATTGGTCTGTGGGGGATGATCCGCGGGTACGGTCGGCCCGATCGACCACAGCCGCCAAGAGAACTTTTCGCTTAAAAGCATCTTTTTCTTAACTTTCTAAGCTTAAATTATATATCAAAGATGTAGTCTTATATTTTATAAGCTTTATAAGCTTAAATTATATATCAAAGATGTAATCTTATATATTATAAGTTTTATAAGCTTAAATTATGTATCAAAGATATAATCTTATATTTTGTAAGAAAAAAAAATTTAATAAATTCCAAATTAAATGAGATAATTTTTAGAATTTCTAAGGATTTGCGAGTTCGTCGATTTGCAAATGGCTGCCTTATCGCATAATAAGTGTAGTGAGTACATAGGGGGTATAAAAGCCTAAACTTATAGCGCACAAGAGTACCAATAGCGCGTAAAAGCTTATATTTATAGCATATAAGAGCGTAAATTCACAGCGCATAAGACTTAACACACGAAAGTGCTTAGTGAGTATTTGAAGTGTTTTTAGTGATCAAGGAAAGTTGGTGCCTAAGATAAAGTTCTAGAAGTATTGTCGGTTTTGGTCGATCCGGCCGACCAGAGTGGGGGAACGAACGGTGGAAGGGAGGACGGGAGGCGGTGCCACTGTTGGGAAAAGCGTGGGCGACTGTGGGTCTCCCTTTCCACTCATCCTCGCCTCCAAGCAGGAGCGATTCACCGATTAATCCGGCTAGTCATTGATAACGACGTACCGACATACACGAAAGCTGCGCTGATGTACACATATCCAATAATCGGAGAACACATCAAGAAGTGGCTCACGTGCTTGGATAGATCAAGGCTTAGAGAACAGCACCGTTATCCCGTTTGTCAATTAACGCGCAGACGAGGCTCTAGAGGTGCGATGATACGGAATGCTTTAAGCTGAAATTCTATCAATAAAATCCTTTGCATCATGTGGTACGGTAACACGCTGCAGGCCACCCTCACACTGCATTGCAGCGAGCTGCAGTTCAGTCACATCGGGGGTGAAAGTAAGCTGACCGCTACACGACATACAAATATGCAAGTTGATGCATTGGAAATCTAAAGCTGCCGAGTTTATAGATCTATGCGCACGAAGCATTGGAGATCCAGAGTCCAGTGTAAGATGAAAGAATACTTCCTAATTGCGCCTACTCCCCATCGCCGGCTGAATCAATAGTGCAGACGATGATGACCAGGTTAGAATCAGGGTCTCTTGCCGGACCTGTAGCAACCCACAGCTCGCAAGCATAAAGGAGGCAAATGCAGAGTTCTTTTCAATGGTTCACTCCGTACCTCCGAATCTTGCTATCCGACTCTTGCTACCAGCAAGCAGCTAGATCTGGGTGTGGAATATACAGCGACAGGAAGAGAAGCATGCTTGTGGCAGACAAGTCCCAAAGGTTATCGCACCATCCATCATAAAACCTGCCTTCCTGTGGATGACGCTTGTGAGAGCATTGGAAACCAAACGATCGGGATGTAGCTTGAGTTTAACAAGGAGGATCGTTATGAACCGTGTCAACCGATCATCCCTCCGATTCGGCCTGTTGACAGCCAGTTGACGGAGCTTGATCTCTTTTGATACATCTTCGTAGCCTTATTATCAAAGGGCTTCCATTCTCGAGGAAGCTCCAGATCAGAGGGCCAGGGGGTTTTCGCGGCCTTGTGAAAGTCGAAGCCGTATTTTTCGATTATCTTCATCATGAACTCCTCCTTGGATAAGAAGATCGTGGAGTTCTCCTTGTCACGAAGAATTTTACAGCATAAGAACTTATCAGGCTCCCCCAGACGCTTGATCTTGTAATCTTACGTCTTGGCCGTTCGTTGGCGACAGCTTCAATCTCGGCATCAGTGTCGGCCTCAGTAAGCATCTCATCCACGTAGAGGATGACGAGAACTCCAGTCTTCTCGTTCTTGAAGATGCAGAGCTCAGCATCAAATGGATCGAAGCCCAGCGTCTTAAGGAAGCTGGAGATACAGTCTGTCAAAAATAATGGTATGGTGGCACGTGAACAGCCGCTAGGGCCCGCTAGGTTGTCCTGCATATATGGCGTTTGCACCCTACCTAACTTTATCATTTATCTATCTATATTATCTATATTATACTGTCTATATTATACTGTAATGGAGGCCGAACTTCTGCCGAAAATGGCACCCCACGTGGCCTGCCCTAGTCTATGCAGGAACCTTTCTTTGCTTTCGCGAGCGTGCTGCAGACCCGTGGATCTGTATCTATTTAGCCTATTTATCCAGTCTATCTTTATCTAATAGATCTATTTACACAATAGTGTAGTTGTTGCAAAAAGAACTAGCCTCTTGATTTGTTTAAAAGAAATCTTAGAGCTATGCATATAGGAATTTGTTAGAGGTATAAGGTATTGTTATAGACTGCATTCTATTGTATTGGCACCTGCTAATTGCTATTTAGGACCACAAAAGGAATCAATGCTCCCCTTTGGGCTCTTTGGATCCAAATGCACCACTGGAGACCCGTGGATAGCGATATAAAAGAAAGGCAAAGCGCCCCTTAAACCTCCTGCCTAGAAATTCGTTAATTGACCAAGTTGTTACGGTTCTGCGCTGGCACGTGCAGCGCTAATACCGATCAGGCTAGGTTGGCGAACCTAGGATATTTAGGAAGCTTCTCGCATTCCTTCATTCCTTCCTTCCTTAGCTTTGTATAGTCGTAATTGAGACCCTTCTACTTTTGCCTTCCTTTCCAGGCCCTGAAGCTGGCGCTCGTGACACAAGTACTGTTATCTACAAAGATAGTCCTCCTAGTAATTAAGGACTATAGAGAGATATATTTGGAAGTCTATAATAGGAGGATCTAATTGAAAGACGCGTTGACAATTCTCTTGTAGCTACAGGGCACATTGCATTATAAATAGGGGGATAGGCAACTAGGAGAGGAAAAATGTCTATAACATGATAGGCCACTTGCAAATTACCTTGCAAGTCAACTAGCAAATCAAAATAAATTGCTAGATAAAGCTGCAGCCCAACTACAAAGACGATATAGGCCTCTATAAACGTTTATTTCGCGGCTTAATAAAGTTATAAAGCTATATAATATTAGCAAGATAAGTTGTCGTAGAATGAGCATGGCGAGGGGCGGTATATATTACACAATTAAGCATTGTGCAATAGTGCTTCCACTTTTGTGACATAAGTAAAGAGTGTAAATTCTGCCAAGTATTACACTTTTCTAGAGAAATGGCGCAAGATTATCTTTTTAAAGCATACTACAAATATAGAAATGCAGTTTTAGATTGTTTGCAGATGCTACTAGCATATTTGTGACGTCTCGCGAACTGGAATAGTTTTAATCCACTGCACCAACTGGCCAAAAGGCACAAGAATTGATCAGAGATCAATTCGCTATTCTACTATATACCTAAGGAAGAGGTGCCAGACCCGCCCACGTGATCGTATACCACGTGACGTTCTGTCACAATATTTACCGACACTTTTAAAGGGCTAAAACCCGCAAAGCTGTGCTTTTTAAGAGAAGATTTGTTCTTATAATAGTGCATTGGTGTTTATGTCTATGACCTATGATAAAGACAAGCATATTAATACCAGGGGCGGTATTTAGTGCTTTCAAATTTATAGAGAGCTTTTTTACTATCAAGGCCCTTTAATCCTATGCTCTTAAGAATTGCTTGCTTTTGCTTAACTTTTTTTTTATAACCTAGCTACTGCAGCTGATATACATACATCTAGATATCTGCAATTGGACTATACAATTGTAATGGAGCTTTTGGATATGCTTGTATCCTAACACTAGCGATCCCAGTTTAAGAGAGCCTAGCGCTCAGCCTCATGCACCTAGACGCCACGCTCGTCAACCCTCCTCCTCAAGATCAACCCCCTTCCTCGCAACTTCACGCCCTCGAGTCTTATCTTACCAAGATGGGCCCACATCGTTTCTTCCAAGCAGGCTATCGCGACTAGAGACGGCGATAACAGCCCACTTCAACATCTGCGACCCAAACAGCCGCAGCCTCGCGCACCCATAACACTATGTCCTTCGGTTACTCGGCCGGCGATTTCGTCCTCCTTACGCAACTTGCCTGGCAAGTTGTGCAGAACTCACGGAAAGCATGCGGTGCTCACGATGAACTCACCAGCGAAGTGACGAGCCTGCATATCGTGCTCCGACGGCTCGAAGTCGAAGTCTCGAAGCCGAACTCAATACTCAATAGAATCGATGGTGGAGTTGACCGCAAAGAAGAATTGGCACAGCTATCGAGCGATTGTAGAAGGGTGTTGAGGGTGATGGATAGGATATTGGAGAAATATAATGCGTTGTCGGAGGAGAAGAGGAGTGTGACAAGACTTTGGAAGAAGGTGCAATTCGGGAACGGCGAGATGCTTGATTTGGCGGAAATCAGGTTGAAGATATCGACGAGCACATCAGCCTTAACGCTATTTTTGAATCTTTCGTCAATCGGGTCGCAAGGGAAAGTAGAGAGTTATATGGAGAGTCAAGGGGATGAGCTAAGAGAGATGAGGAGGTCGTTGAATTGGATTACGGCAAGCATGCAGGCGAAGGCGCCTAAGGCTGGAGAGGGATCAATTCTAACTACTTACGCGGGAGATGACAAGGCAATTTGGAAGGATTTTCGGAGAGAGTTGATCAAGGAGGGGTTTTCCAGTGATGTTCTTCGTAGACATAAGGAGACCATAAAGGAATATGTTATGGAGCTAGGTAACCTGGGCGCCTTGGATGATGTGAAGTTCGATGACACTGCCGAGAATCTCAATACGTCCATCGATGACCATGGCGGTGCCGAACTCCCCGTGGAAACGGTGACAGATGACGTGGTTGAAGAGGACTACATGACAGAGCCAGAGCAAGAGTCGGACAAGGAGACAAAAGACGAAGAGAAAAAACAGCAATCGAACGCCAAATGTCGGCATTTGGAGAGCAGCGCTAGATCTAGCGATGAGGAAGCTAGTTGGAACGGCACCGAACCTGAGTCGGTTGATAGTCCTCACAACAACGTCGATATTACTACCGCGGCAGAGAAAGAATTGGTTAATGATGAAATGATCAGTTCCAAGCTTACCGACCGCACAATCGAATCTCAGAGCAATGAGTTGAGCACGCCTCTGCACGAAGTTGAGAACAACGGCGAAACCCAAATGAGCGCAAGGTCGACTGTTGCAGTGAAAACAGAATCTCAAATAAAGCCAATTCAAGGGAACCAAGTCACTAGTGAGATGTTGAATCTTAGCCAGGATGAACCACTAGGTAGTTGTAGTGATGATGACGTCTGGGCACCTCCGGAAGACTTGTTATTTGTACTTCCGATGTGGTTTGGTCCGTATCGCCCCCGGGACAGCCATTATGGAGGTATCCCATACTCAAAATGTTGGGGTGATATGGAAGTACAGCTAAGAGATATGATCGTTGGCAACAAACCGGTTACAGAATTTGACCCGTTTACGAAATGTCTCCTTCCCTTGTGTAATTGGATTTCGGCAGCGACTCGAATCTATGACAAAACCAAAGTCTCGGCCGGCTCTACGTCAAATCCACCAAAACCAATCTCGGCTCTCGCGATTGAAGTACGGAGTTTGCTATTCCGCGCTTGTGCTTACAATGCTCGTATACGAATATCCTTACCTAGGGTTATACTCAAACAGCGGTTGTATGAATTCAAACTCCGCTTTAGTGAATTAATGAGTGCTTTCTCCGAATTTATTGAAGATAGCATATTGTATATGCTAGTCCTCGTTGAGGAGCGAAAACAGGGTTTGCCATTACAAGCACAGTTCCAGTGGACATTATGGGATGATTTGAGTTCGCCAGAGAAGGTTGGGGCAACGCAGGAAGTATTCACAGATCTCCGTGCTTTCGATATAACACAGATTAAGAATCTATGGTTCCCTAGAGCCGGGGATGATAATTCCTACCTCCTGTACGCCCTTTTCGAAGACGATGATAGCACCATTTCGAAACACGCATTTGTCAGGAAATCAACTCTAGCTGACTTCGTCCCCAAAGTTCAGGCTTTATTGCTTTTTTTCAAGCGGTATTGTGAGGATGCGATATTGCGCGAGGAATGGCCTAGGCGTCAACGGTGGCCCTATGAAAAACTTGAATACTCTATCGGAGTGGATGAACGAAACGATCCCATTGTGCTACAAGCAGTCTTAAGGTTGCATAGGTCCAACCAGGCTCTAGAAACTTGGTCCACCATCAATACTTATCCCAACGACATGATCAAGATCAAGCCGTTTTCCAGAAAGACAGATAGTTTAAGTGCGATATTGCTCAGCTGTGATTCTGCCCAAAACGAACTTTACCTTGTGCGAACTCGACGGGTGGGGGCTAGCCGTAGCTGTATCGCCCGTTCCTAAAGAGAACCACAAAGCAAGTCAAGAACGATCACGAAGTGGGGAAAAGATATTAAGAAAAGAAATATAGCTACCAAGATCTCCAATACAAAATACACAATCAAAGATGCCAATAGACACATTACGTGGACATTGCTGAGCGCATTGAATTCGCCTCTTGTCGAATATTATTATTCAATGCATGTAAAACAGACTGGCCACAATCCATGCGCCAACTCCATCTACTCTGTAGCTGTTCTATAATGTCTCCGTCCATCTATGATATCTCCACAATTTTCTTTACTGACTAAAATTTATGTCGATTGTGACAAAAAAGAAATATTCCTACAAAGAGTTTGCCTTCCCCTCACGACCATCACTCAATCCCAATCTCCCATGAAAAAAAAAAAACCTCCACCCACCCTTCACTTAGCAGTCTTACTCCTCTTCGTCCTCAACTTCATCAACAAATAAACCATCGCATAACTACTAACCGCAAACAAAACCACAATCCCCGCATCCCTCCACCCATAATAATAATCCAACAAATTAATATCATAAAGATAATCACTCCCACTCCTGTACTCACAAACCCTACACCCGCTCGTCGCCCCAGGATTCGTCAAATTAGTTCGCGCGCCCATGCCACTCTGATAGGGCGTCAAGTACTGCTGACATGTCTGTCCCGCCGGCGGATCGAAGATGGCAAATTCGGCTTCAGCGCAGTAGACGGGTGCTGAGAAGGTGGTGAATGTGAGCAGCGAGCCCATGAGGTAGTTGAAGGGATTCAGATAGTAGATCCAGTATCTCCAGAACGGCTGGATCTGCGCGTACGGGACTAGGACACCGCAGAACGAGACTAACGTACCAATGACGACGGGGTTGGCGAGGGAGGCGAAGACGGCGTTGGGAGCGTAGGCGGCGATGAATTGGCCGATGCCGGTGTAGACGAACTCGTACATTAGCATGACGAAGAACGTGGCGCCTGCTTTGTTGGAGTCGGTGGGGAAGCCAACGGTGTAGTACCATGACACGAAATACAGGACGGCGCAGACGCAGAGGTAGGGAAGCTCAGAGATGATGAGGCCTGTTACAAAGGCAATCCAGGAGTACATTTTTGATTTCTTCTCGCGGGTTTCGTAGATGTCTCTGCGGTTTATAAACAGTGGTTGCAGCTGAGCGATCACGCCGGGGGCTACGAAGATGAAGTTGAAGACTGTGAACAAGCGGAGTTGCAAGTCTGCAACTGAGTGGCCAATCTTCCAAAAGGAAAAGCCGTTAAAGAGCGCGGAACCGACATGCAGCGCGAACTTGTTGTTGATGTAGTCTGTGTTGCGCCAAATCGAGACGTTCATGCGTTGAGTTACGAGCTTCATTTGTTCCCAGAGCGGCATCGCGAATTCGTGGCCGTCATCTTGGGTGCCCGGCGGCTTGGCGGCGGCGTCAGCGATGATGTAGTCTAGTTCGTCGACGGTTCGTGTGTATTCGGGTGAGGAGAGCCAGACTTGGTTCCAGTCTTTGCCTTGGGAGAGGGTCCCGGAGACCACGTCGATCATGTGTTCCGCTGGGTTGGCGTCTTTGGGACAGGGTGCGTCGTAGCGGGCGAAGTATTCTTTGAGGGTTACGGCGTTTTCGCCAATGTTTCCGAAGTAGACGGTCTTTCCTCCCTTGGCGAGGAGGAGGAGGCTATCGAATTGGAGGAAGAGCTGGGCGCTGGGTTGATGGATGGTGACAAGGACGGCTTGACCGACGTCTGCAAGCTTGCGCAAGAACCGGACGATGTTGAATGCAGCCTGTCCATCGAGACCGGAAGTGGGTTCGTCCAAGAAGATGAGAATGCTGGGTTTGGATACGAGTTCGACTCCAATGGTCAATCGTTTCCGTTGTTCAACCGAGAGGCCTGCGCCAGGTGTTCCAATGAGAGTGTCCTCAATATCGTGCATTTCAAGCAAGTCGACAATTGTATCCACATATTTGAGTTTCTCCTCCCTAGATGTGGTTCGAGGCTGGCGGAGGAGAGCAGAGAACTCGAGAGCTTCTCGGACAGTTGCAAGTGGTTCGTGAACATCGAGTTGTTCACAGTAACCGGCTGATCGCTGGAAAGAGATAGAAAGTGGACGCCCATCAACGAGGATGGAACCATTAATTGTACCTTCAGTCTTGCGTTGGGCAAGAACATCGAGGAGGGTGGTCTTCCCAGCTCCTGAGGATCCCATGAGTGCACCGAGCATACCAGGTTTGACCCATCCTTGAACATTATCCAATAGAACTCGGTCGCCTGATGGAGTCTTGACTGTATATGAGAGATTCTGCCAGGTGAACACTGAAGTGTTGCGGACCAATTGCTCTTCAGCAGCTATTGTGGCTTCGGAAGATGAGCCGCTGGATTGAATTGGTGCCTTCTCTTTCCCCGAATCCGTAACTATGTGAGATTCCTCATCTTGTTTCAAATGCTTGGCGTTTGTCTTAGCTTTCTCTCGGGGAATGAGAAGGAATCCACTGTTGCCAGATTGGGATTTCCAGTTGCTGGTAGAGTAGATGGTAATTGCGACAAAGAGGACCCACCAAGCCCAGAGGATGCCAAAGTTTCGCCAGATGTTTGAAGCCGAGTAGGAGAGTGATGCAAGATATTGATCGCCAGTGATGCTGGTTGCCCCGGTTAATGCACCTCCTACTCCAGTGCAAGCTTGGTAAAGCGCGTTGGTGTAGCCTTCACCGTTGGGAACAAGATTGGTTCCAACACAAGGAATAATAGTATTCTTGAACTCGTTCGCCAGGATTGCTGAAAAGCCATATGCTAGTGGATCGATCCCTGAACATTGTTAGCTGAAGTTTCTGGACGAGCGGAGAAAAGCTGAATTTTAGGAACGAGGCTAGAAGTCTGCTAGGCAAAGACAGTACTTACAATAGATCCACACAAACCACTGTCGATGATATTAGTATGAACCAGGAGAGCTCGAGTCAATAAGGACTTACAGGATGCATCAACGGTTTCCGAATCATATACCCAGTGTACATAATCAAAGCCGCAATCAAGAAACCAGAAACCTTACTTGCTCCATCGAACGTACTGAACGCAGCACCGACGGCTCGGAATAAGGCAGTCATGCACATGGCAGTTGTGAAGACAATGATCCAGAAAGTGAAGAAAGAACCCGCATCCATCTTCAATCCAACCATGAAATATAGTATGATCGAGAAGATTGAAACTTGGAAGAGAAGAACCGGGATATCTGCCGTTATTTGTGCAAAGCAGAAAGCAGCGGGGTGGTACAGGGCGAACGATTTGTGCTTTGCAAGAACAGGACGACCGGAGAACGAGTCGGTGACTTCGGACATTGCGAGCAAAGAGTTGAACAGCAGGGCGAAGAAGAGTGCACCGGATTTTACGAAAAGACCGGCGGAGTTATCTGGTGCGTTGTAGAAAAGGGAGCCAGAGATCAGGGCCTGGACGAGGGTTGAGATTTGCTTGATGAAGAAGGTCGCCTTATCTCCCCAGAGGATTTGGTACTGACGTGTTACCGCAGCCTTGACCTGCGTCGTGAAGCTGACCGTGAGTGGTGACTTCTTGGGTAAGCTTTTGTGTTTCTCATGCTGCACACTTTCCCTGAAGTCTTGTGTGGCTGTCTTAGCTTCATCGCTACTTGGGAAAGTATACTCGGCTTCCATGTTGGCCTTGATGCTTGACTTGGCATAGCGTTGGCGAATATCTTCGGAAGTCCTAGGGAATGATTTCTTGAATCCTGATTTGATTTTTCTTTCCGAAGGCACTGTAACACCAGTCAAGAAATCCGCAACATTCGCTCCATCGTCGCAGAAGAACCCCAGGTTCTCCATGAATGGTCTTGCTTCTTTCATGGGTCCGTAATAGATTTCCTTACCCTCGTCAATGACCAGGACCTTATCGAAGAGATTGTAAATTCCATTTCCAGCTTGGTATAGTGTAAGGATAGACGAGAGGCCGAAGATATCCGTCAAAGCTCAAATGGCCTTGGTATACTCAAGAGCAGTGCTGGCATCCAGACCACGAGTACTGTTATCCCAGCAGTACACACTACCTCTAGTTGCAAGAGTTTCTATGATACTAACGCGCTTTCTTTCTCCTCCTGAGACGCCGCGAACGTACTCGTTGCCGACCTTGGTCTCATGAGTATGAGAGATACCCATAGCTCTCAATAAAAAGTCTCTGCTCTCTCTTTGGAAATCGACCGGTGTTCCGTAGTTGGATGGTAAATTGAACGGGATCTTCATCCGGGTTGCAAAGTCAATTGTCTGTGCGACAGTGAGTGTTGGGAAGAAGAGTTCTTCCTCGGTATTCATAACAATCTGGCCTCGATATTGCTCAGCTTGTTTATGATCGAGTGACCCCCAGTGGACATCTCCGGTGACTTTCGCGTATCCAAGTCTCTTGTTCGCGAGCATCTTAAGAAGAGTCGTACAACCAGCTCCGGGACGTCCGAGGACTAGAAGCATTTCGCCGGGTTTTACGCATCCGTGGGTGTCATCCAGGATCATCTTCAACGAGGCTCCATGCCGCGACTCATTGATTGCCCGTGGGATATTGAACTGAGAACCGACATTTTCATTGATGGCAGCGTCTGCCCCAACTCCCTTGACAGTCAAGTTCGTCCACGTAACGCCGAGTTTCCGACCTTTGACCTGGTCCTTCTCTCCTTGCTGACGGAATGCCTTGATCTCTGGCATCAAACTCCAGTCACCGGCAATGGGTTCGCGATCTTCTTCATCCGAGGAATCGTAGACTCGGTTGGATCGGTGCGATCGGTTGGATTGTCGTTTTGAGAGGACAGACGCACCCGAGAGAATGCGTGCGAGCGCGTTTCCCTGGGAATGGTTGACCACTGGCGCATAGGCCTCTGGCTCGGCCGAAGTCATAGTTGGTAATGACTATTGGGCAATTAATTGAAACAAAACGATAATAGAGATGGCATGCAATAAGAAACAGTCAATAGAAGAAGTAGGAAAATATTAGAAAATGAGGGTCGAACATCAGACGTGGAAAGGGGAACATTCGATAAATGTATCTGCAGTACCACGCCTCGCCCCACTTTTAAAAGAAAGCTACTTAAAATTTAAGGCCAAAAAGCGAGGGGAGTTTCTCTTAGAACTTTAGAAGAGACGCAACGCATTTCTCTTCGGGTGGGAGAGATTCCTGCTTCCGGGCGGTGCGCAAGCAAGTTTCTTGGGGTTCGGCCTTCACTTGAGGCCGAACCGTGAGAGCAGCTCTGCGGAACTCTAAAATCATGACGAATGCACTAGCAGGGTGGGTCTCCCGTGCTTGGCTCTGAGATGAGTCTCCAGGAGGTCGAATCGTGCGGTCTGGATGTTGTTTTGGGTGGGTTCGATGGGGAGTGGATTTCAGAAGTTCTTTGGGGCGGACATTCTTCTTCACCGGAGTCCGACATTTCTCTCGGCCTGATTGGCCAAGTCTACAGTGTCGGGGGTATGAGTAAGCAACTTCGATATCTCTGGTTTCTCCTGCTGTTCCGAAGAATAAAGGAGCCCCCGGATAACATATCTGGCTCAATAATCTGATGAGTGACTCAGGGTTTACATCAGGAACTTAGTAATGCTGACCTTTGGAAAAGACGAATGGACAAACGGTTGGTGGCGACTCGGCCAGTGTCACTTAATACGTTACCTTCAAGCGAGAGTGAAACCATGAGGTCAATACCAACTGCAGTCGATACGCAGTTAATCAAAGAGAAGATGCCCATCGATAGGATGAACACAGATGCTGGAAGTTTCCCGAAAACAGAGTTCAGATATCATCACGTGCCAAGTATCACGTGCTCTGGGGTACAATCAATCCTTAGGTCGTTCCTGAGCAGCCGTCCGGCGGGGACAAGAATTTCGATTACTTCATCCATTTTCCAATTTTCTGTGTTAAGAAGCTGATTAGAATCTCGATGACAAGGAGGGCTGCTCATCACACCAGGCACTGGCCTCCGCTGTTCTTGCCCTCGGGTGAAATTTCATCTTTTGGATGATCGTTGTACTAGAGTTCTCAAAGTATTCTCTCCCCCTTCTTTTGCTCAAAAGAATTGCATGTTGGTATGCTATGAAGGACTTCAAGAACAGATATGTTAGCAAGCCTCCACAGAACCTAGCTCTGCCAACTTCCATGAGCTGGGTCTCTTCTTCCAGATGGGTACATTGGAACGACAGATAATCTGAGGCTCTTGTCCCCAGATCAATAATTTTCAGCTTTGCAGACTATGTGGGAATGAAGAATTCGCATTATATTGCGGAAATCCTGGTTATCTTGAAAGTTTCAAGAGAAATGAAGCGTCGACCAACGCTAGAGAGGTGAAGATTGTCAAAATTGCCGAAGGAGTCGTTAATGAGCAAGGTTCTTAGCTCGCATCCCGCAATGGCACGTCCCGTCAGCTCAATATTGCCCCAATAAGTCATCAATATCTTTGCTTACTCTGCACAATCTGTGTGATATGATGTGTTCGTCAACTTCAGCCTTCACCACGGTGAACCTTTGCTCCCCAAATTTCAAGAGGCAAAACTAAACGCCATGCCGCCTCCCGTTGCTCCTTTCGAGCGTACAGGACACTGTTTCATCGGTGTAGTTGACTTTCTTGTGCGAATGTTACTAATCATACAAGGCTGACTCAACGAATACGGTTGCCGCGAGGTCCATTATGCTTCACCGGCTGAGAATGAGAAGTTCACTTGGTGGCCAAGACAATCCTCCACTGGGGTAGCAGAGCGAAAACGCGCAAACGAAACGTTGAATGATATCATACGGCTTCTCGCCTATCCAATACAATACTCTCCCGCGACAGACCGCAGTACGACTTTGAGAACATCCGGGGCGATGGAGGCTGAGACCGGTAGGCTGCCAGGCGGCGCAAGGGGGCTCCTGGAAGGCCTCATAGGTCTCCACCTTCAACATGCCCAATTCGGACATTCAACATCGATTACCAACTGGTGACAGCTACAAACTAAGCAGAAAGACTGCAGAGAGAAATCACGTGACAAGACTTCAGCGGCTTGCAACGTCCTGTCAAAACATCGGGATCCCGGGCGTCAAAGAACAAGGCGACCAAGGCAGTTCAAGGGGGGTCGTGGCATTTTGATCTTGTCGCCTGTTGCCAGAAGCCAACGTGTTTGGGTTCTGACTGACATTCATCAGATCGTTGGGTGGGAATTTACCGACGTAGTATTTTTGCGGCCGCCTTGTCGGGCCTGCTTGCATAAGCGCGCGTGTCTGTTTTTGAGCCGAGCTATTTCTCGCAGCACCAGCCTCGCCTGTTTCAAGATTGAATTAGATCTGCTTCGGGCTCCGTGCGACCTCAATTTTGACAACAACGATGTTTTTTTTGCACCTTCAACGACCGAATTTTAGACAACGTGAACGGATTCCAGCATGCATTTGGAAAGGGAAATGGAGAGCCTCGAAATTTGCAGGCGATTGTCAGCTGCGCTGACTGAAATATTGACTGTATTGATGACGGTGTCACGGTAAGCAGCCATCAGACTCAAAACGAACGGTCCAATCGTCCGTCCCAACGTTGGCGACACGGCCAGCTACAACTCGACCCGGCTGTGCAACTGTGGCCGCTCTCCAATTCCAGAAGAAAAAAAATTCTACCGCGGTATCTTTGCTAATAGATGCATTCTATCTTGGAATATAAAGGTAGGCCTAAGTTCCGATATTCTGATCCCGTCCCTTTTGTTCTATCAGCATTCAAGTTAAACCTTAATATCAATATCACTCCGTCTTTTGTTGAAGCAGTACTATTTCATCTGTCTTGTCTATCAACACTCCCTAGAAGGTATCTCAAGTCTCAGCATGCATTTCTCTACCACCGTCCTCGCTGCTGCCTCTGCAGCACTCGCACAAGCTGCTACCATTTCTGTCGCTGTTGGCAATGGCTCCCTCACATTCAGCCCCAACGACATCAAAGCCAACGTCGGCGACTCCATCGAATTCTCCTTCTTCCCCAAGGTACTTACCCTCCACTTCCCCAACCCCAACCGCAAACTAACCCCTCCTTCAGAACCACTCCGTGACCCAGTCCTCCTTTGCAAACCCATGCCACCCACTCGCCAACGGCTTCTTCTCCACCTTCATTCCGACAACTGTCGAGTCTAACAAGACCTTCACCCTCCTCGTCAACGACACAAATCCAATCTGGATCTACTGTTCGCAAACCACGCTTAACCACTGCCAGTCCGGCATGGTAGCAGCCATCAACGCGCCCGCCACCGGCAACACACTCGCAGCCTTCACTAAGCTCGCCAAGAACGCTACAGCCTCCACATCTCCACCTGATACTGTCCCGCTTGGAGGAATCTTAGCGGTGAAAGGAACCGAGGAGGTCAAGACTGTTACTACCAGCATCGCGACGGCTATCACTTCGAAGGTCACGGCTGGCGGGTCTACGTATGCCACGACTTACAAAACAAGTTATGGGACCACTTATACTGCGGATATCATTGCGCCGGCTACGAATACGGGTTCCACAGCTAGTTCCAGGTCGGGAAGCGGCTCGAGCTCAACTACTTCATCTAGCACTGTTAAGTCGACTAATGGTGCGAGTGTGTTGGCTGCTAATGGTGGTATGGCGGGTGCGGTGTTGGTTGCTGCTTGGGCTATGTTGTGAGTGGGTGGAGCATGGGGACGGGTTTAAGGGGTATTTTTTCAGATTGTATTTTTACTTTGGGGATACGCAAGCGTGGATATCTAATTTGAATTAAAACGAGATAGCTTTATCAAATTCGTTTTTTTTTTCTTTTACATTCGTCTTCCCTTTTCATTTGCATGTTGCTCTAGATTATCCAAATTGAAGCCAAGGTCTCATCGTCACGTGATCCTAGCAAGGCTCTCTGGCTGGGTAGTTTGTGGAAACTTTGAAGTTTTGTAACTTGAATTTACATTAAAATTTCATTGGTATACTCATTTAATATAGTCTATATATGCGCATCCTCATTTCCGGAGAATTTTGGCATGTTGGTGGCATTTTGTCAACGTTTCGCGAGGCTGCACTTCTGCAGGAAGGCTGTGCATCATCTTTCCATTTCCGTCACCGAGCATTTCTACCTTAATATCAGGCTCTACCAAAACCCTCACTCTTATCCTCTAATTTTTCTTCAACTCAATCTTTATGGGTTCCAACATCGGGTTATATTGCATTCTCGTACGTGATGGAGAAGCGAAAAGCCACCGTTAAAAGATCCTATGTGAAAGGCTTGTCGGTCGACAAGGCTAGCAAGACTACAACTGATCCACCCGAGGCTCCTATTCCTTAGGGAAGATGGGAGAACCAAAGGACTTTTGAACCCTACAGCCCGCCGGCTCAGCCAACGAGAGAGAGGAGGAAACCAGGTTTAAGCAGGGATTTTTATACGCATGAGAATGGGGATATCATTGCGAGTGTGGGCCAGGGGAAGGAGAGATCGGATAGAGGGACGGAGAAATCAAGCGTTGGTCAGGCGAATGAGGGATTGGATAGAGGCGTTAAGAAATCGAACGTTAGCCAAGCGAAAGGGGAATCGAAAAAAAGCCAGGGAAATCGAGGCTCTACGATGGGGAGGAGTTTGTGAGTCAGGAGCCGTCGATGAGGCTATACCAAGTAAAAGTTAGGGAGGAACGAGAAGATTTGCCCTTGAGGGCAAATCCCACGGGCGCAGCGCAAGTCAATGAGAACCGAGTATCTAGCTCTAGCAATGAGATGAGAGAAGGATTCGAGATCTTCTCTCAGGCACAAAACTCTTCATCGACTCCCCCGACACTTGACGATATCGATCGATGGACATCCCACACCGACATGCAGCGCTTCGGCGAAAGCCTTCAGGTAGCGGTAAATGCTGTCTTTCCCAATGAGACGAAATCTCGGTACAAGGGAGTCTCAGTGTTGATGTTGAGTTGGGTCGATGAGGACCCGCGACTCCCAGTGTCGCTAGAGATTAATAAATTAGCAGCAGTCCTAGAAGAGAAGTATCATTTCAATGTCGAGAGGTGGGAGATCCCGGACCAGAATTGTCACTTTAAGGTCGCGGAGAAGGTTATGGGGTTTGTTGCGCCGGTGGAAAATGGGAAAGAGCAGTTGAAGATTGTGTATTATGCTGGGCATGCGAGGTTGATGGACACTCGAGCGCTGGCTTTGACGAGGTATGGAGATGTTCTCCCTACCCGAGGCTTATAAGTCAGGAAGCTAATTTTGTTCAACGCAGCTGGCGGAACAAGTCAAGTGCCAAATGTCCAATGTTGAAATGGGGCGCGATCCAGAGCTTTCTGGAAGAGTCGCCTAGCGATGCACTGATATTATTAGACTGTTGCGCTTCAGGGACTGTAAATACCTCGGAAGGGAGCGGTGTCACTGAGATCATATCGGCCTGTGCCTGGAATCAAATCGCCAATGGGGTTGGCCCATACTCGCTCACCAGCGCATTAGCCATTGAGCTGGAGCGGCTGAGCAAAAGAGCCCAGTTCAGCGTCGGCGAACTGTACAGGAACGTGTACCTCAGGATGCAGAGCTGGATGCCAGAATGGCTGACGGAAGAGGGTATGAATGTAGAGCGGCATCCTGCACCGATACACCTGGTCTTGACGCAGGATTCGCAGATGCCCCGGAGCATTCAACTTTCGGTTCTACCGAAGACACCCAGACTCCTCGAGCAGTCGGCACAAAAGCATCAACCAAATGACGGAGCAAGACTCAAATTGAATGAGACAGAGCCGTCAGACGACTATTCCCTCACCTCTGTGACCGGTTCCCAAGTTGGATTTCTCCAAGGCAACTTGTCGGAGAAGTTTCCAAGGCTAGCTTTTGCTGTCCGCTTACGCGAGAATCTCGCACACAACGAGGATGTTGAGCATCTCTTTGTTGACTGGTTTCGGAACATGCCCCCCATCGCAGAGGAAATCAAAGTCGAAGCTGGCTTTGATAGTTTCTCGACACTGTTGATCGTATCAATGCCGCTCTCGTTGTCGGCATACATGCCCCGAGATCCAGCGATTATGGCCCTTGGTCCCATCAACTCTGGGAATCTGGCTCCAGTCACTGCAAGCAGAAGTATCCAGCTTGGAGGAAAAGAATTTTTCAACTTGTTGCAAACGGCATCGTATCATGGAGGTGCGTTTCGTAAAAGCCTGAAGCAATATCTCCTGCTGTACGAGACAGGAGGAGATCACTCGAGCACGAAATGGCGAAGGGAGGAAAAAACTATCATGCACAGCCTACTTTCACAGCTTCGTATAGTCTCGCAGCTAGGGATACAGGAGCTCGAAGATGTGAAGCAACTTGATCGATCTCGAAGGGAATACTAGTGTTCGGGTTTTGAGGCAAGAGATAGGAACGGTGATGATCGCGAATGAATTGAAATCTAAATTGTGTAAGTGGGAATGACTCTTGGCAGTTGAGCATCGTAATTCGAGGAAACAGGCAACTTTTGCAATTCTAAGCACTGTTGTGGCTCTAAAAAGTACATGCAGCATACTTGCGACATACGAAAAGGCATTCTCCCGGAACAGCGGCAGTTGTAGACGCTTTATTCTCCCAGACGCCAGCCCCTGACTTAGGGGTAATTATGTAATATCTCGTTTGTTGTTCTCTTCCCTTGGGATTGATGCACGAATTTTGTTAAACAATGTTCGGGGTGAAAGAATCTTGGTTTCAAAAGTTGCGCAGAAGTGGGTGGGCACAAAAATTTGGACGAGGTGGACAGGCTTGACGTCTCGACTAAGCCTTCACGTGATGTTAACACTAGACCTTTTCGGCTAATTCCTCCAACGCTAGCGCCCGGATTCGTGCGTGGCAACCAGTCCTGAAGTCCACACGTAAGAATAATCATGCCTATCGGCTGTTGCAGGGCAGACTGCTCGACTTTCACTCACCAACTCGACAAGATGCAACAGGAAAAGTAGCCAGACATGCGCTCGTTGGAATCGAGGTATCTTGTTCCCAAAGCGGATTTCACCCCTGAATCCTGAGGGACCCCTTACGACGTCAACAAAGTCAAATCCTGTGCCCACGACTCAACCACCGATATAAGATGAGGGATTATTGGGTTTTGGTTGATTCCCTAGTCTGCAAATCAAGTATGAGATGGTGTAAACAACAAAACCAAACGGCCTTGAATTTGCAGGACCCCTAATGGCGATTTCGAGGCTGATTTCTGAAGATGCGGCTACCATTTCACATTTATCTCGGAAAATCCATATAGGACGGCGATTATTGGTAGATGCATAAAATATAGACATATGAGTACTTGAATTATTGAGCGCGCTCGCGGCTTCAAATTGAGCCCAAGAAAGTGGCTGAGAGCAGAGTTGTTGTTCCTGTCGATCGCATTCGGGGTGGATGGGGTTTGAAGGGAGGGTCGAGCTTTTCCTCAGTCTTCCTTCGTCAAGCCGCAAGGATCCCTACTAGCGCAGCCGAGCAAGCACCTTTCTGAATTTAACAGCCCAGTGCAGCCCTCTTCCCCGATCTCAACCTTTCCTCCTCAAAACTTCTCTCTCGCTGTCCAACGCGTCGTGGCCTCCACCCCGCCAACCAACAATTCCACCACGCCGCCATCACGACTTGATGCGCCCCCTTTAACACGCCTCGAGGACCAAGGACGCGTCGAGAGCCGGTATCAGTAAGTTCGAGATTGATATGCACCCTAGCCCCTACGCAATCGTGCCCAGGCACTCCCTTGCGCCTCGCACTCGCCCTCAAAACAACTCAACCACCACTTCCATCACTTTCACCATCATCGGCGACTCTGCAAGACGCAGTATCTCGTTTTATTGGGGAACATACGGGTCTGACATCTGTTCTTCCTGCAGGTTCTCCGGCACAGTCAGAGTTCTTTAGATCACCACGGACCAGCAAAATGGTAACACACTCCCTTCCTCCGCCTCTCTAGAGCCCCTTCTAATACATCCAGGTCCTCTTTAAGAGAAAACCGGTCCAATATCAACCCAAACCCGACATTGACAATGACGAAGTTGAGGTAAGCAAATCCGGGGCGGGACATAGAGCCCGGCGTAGTGGCTGATTCTGGGGACAGGTTTGGGTCATCAAGGCGACTGGGGAGATATTTACAGACTATGAGCAATACCTGGCTCGGTATGCATCTCTTTCCACATCTGCTGTGCGACCTGCTAATATTTTGCTAGGATGGACTTCTACAAGCAGGTCAGAAGAATGCACCACCTGTTATGCACTGCGGACTTGAACTGACAGCTAGTAGCGGCGATTCATCTGCCAAATCACTGGTCATTCTGGATTGTCGTTTTTTGAAGCACTGAAGTCTGAGGTATGGACAGATCCTGGGGGCAAGTTTTGGCTAGGCACATGCTGACTTGTCTATAGCTCGCAGGCGCCCAAGAAGTTGAAGAGGCTTTCCCAGAAGCTCTCAAAGGACCTATATTAAGACGCGTACAATTCCAGACAATATCCCGAATTGATACCCTCGTTGACCTCATCTTCGACGAATTTCGATCCGACTACTATCCGGGTGAGGCGGTCACAGTACACGTAGTTACTGGCGAACGACTCACAGGAATTGTTAGGGACAAGACACGTTTTGGTTCAAAGGTTCTGCCGGATGGCTCGGTCAGCGCACCCTTCTCGCGGTATTTCGTCAGCCTTGACAATCGCCCCACCGAAGAAGCCGTTGTAGATGATGCGCACATCACGCGAGATCGCAAGATCTTCACAAAGCAAGTTCTGCGGTCGTTCATCAAAAAGACAGTTACAAGAGAGGCGTGGACCGGTGCTCCGTGGTTGGTCAAGCCGGAGGTTGCCAACGTTTACCACATCGACACTCGAGTTCCACCTCATCTTCGATACGAAAGCAAGGCTGCAGAGCGGAAACAGAAGCAAGCACAACAGAAGAATGGCCCAGACTACGATGGTATGGTTGGCAGCTTTCAGGGAAATGCCTCTCGTCTGCCAGAGTTAAAACCAGCTCCTAAGAGCCATAAAAGTAAGCAGCAACAGCAGCAGCAGGGTCAGATGGCCAAGAGTAGTAAGCAGCAGCCGTTCTTGAATCCTGCTCCTAACAATCCAAACCCTCCCCAATTCGTTCCTGCACCTCCCTACGTATCTCACACATTCCAAGCTGCCGGCCCACCTCCGCAAGTGGGACCCCATTTCGCCAACTTCCACAACTCCAGCTTTAGCTTTGCACCACTCGCTTCGTTACCACCAGCTCCTCCGCCACCTCCTCCGATCAAATACCCCATCGAAGATCTGCAAGTTGCTCCAAGACATGAGGGACCGAAACGACCAGCACTCAAGTTCTTCTCGCAAGATACTCCTTCAGATATTGGCAAGACAAAGGGCGAAGGAAATGGCATTCTAATGAAGTCTATTGGGCCACTGCTAGAGTCATGGGATACACTGAATGTCTATTGCGAGATTTTCAAGCTGGATTCATTTACCTTCGATGATTTCGTTGAGGCGATGCAGTTTTCTTCGGAGGATGTCGACTGCGAATTATTTGTTGAGATGCATTGCGCAGCATTGAAGATGCTAGTCAGTTCCGAGGCGGATGGTGGAAAGATTCAAGTCCAATTACCAGATATGGATGAGGAAGATGAGGACGAGGAATCTGGTGCTGAGGCCAGTCCAGCTCCAACACCTACTCCGGAGCCGGAACCCAAGCCAAAGGGAAGAGCCACTCGAAGCAGTCTAGCCAAGGCTGAGGCTGAGGCATTGAAGGCCGAACCAGATCCAGTGCGTGGGCAAACTCCTGAACCCAAAGAAGCTCATCGAGCGGCCGAGATGCAAGTCGATATTGGATGGATTGATCGTTTAAGGAAGCGTGACTTCAAGAATGGTGGATGGCAAATCATTATTGTTGGACTTCTGCATCAGCTTTCGAAGAACCCCCGGAATTTCGAATCGTGCGAGACTCTTCTGAAGGAGCTCGCACCTCTGAACATGCCACCAACGCCTGATACTGCTCGCCAACAGTACTCCAAACTCGACGTCAACTTGAGAATCCAGGCCCTTCAGATTCTTTGCATGCTGTGTGCGGAGACGAAGGCAGTTCGAGGTTATATGGAAGAGTGCAGTGAGCAGATGACCGGATTCCGCAAGGAGAAGATCCAGTTCCAACGAGATCGAAAGGCCTTGTAAGTGATCACGTGATTGAAAAAGTCGGCAATACTGACAAGAACAGGCTCGAGGAACTTCGTTTGCTTAACGAGGAGCGAAAAATCCTTCTCCCGGCGAATTTGCCACCATCTCCTGTCCCAGAGAACAAGATCCTTAATGGAGATATCAAGATGACAGGTGCCGAGGAAGAGGTTCATGACTCGATGGAGGACGAAGTCATCGATACCGATGAAGATCCCCACCAGGGTAGATCCTTACGACGTGGTCTCGATCGAGCTGCAGAGAGAAAACGAAAGCGCGAAGCTGAGCAAGAGAAGAAGGAGAAAGCGGAGGCAGAGGCGAAGATCCCAAAACAATCGAAGCAGTTCACCAAACTCATGAAAGATATTCGCAAAAAGGAAGAAGCCATCAAGGATTGTGAAGAGGAGATTGCCATTCTAGACAACGATCTTCGAGAAGCAGATTGTCCTCGAACACGTGTTCTGGGCAAAGACAGATTCTGGAATCGCTATTACTGGTTTGAACGCAACGGCATGCCATACGCGGGATTGCCAAACAGTTCAACAGCGGACGCTGGCTACGCAAATGGATGCATTTGGGTTCAAGGTCCTGACGATCTCGAGCGGGAGGGCTATATCGACATGAAGCCAGATTGGCAAAATGAGTACAGGATGAAATTTGGCATGACAGTTCCAGAGAGAAAGAAGATGGAGGAAGGCCCAACAAGTGTCTTCACCGCACACCAGTGGGGTTACATCGAAGATTCGGAGGCACTGGACAGCTTGATCTCGTGGCTTGATACTCGTGGAATCAACGAGGTGAAGCTACACAAGGAACTCAAGCTTTATCGAGATAGGATTGCCAGAAACATGGAGAAGCGCAAGGAATATCTCAATCCTACAGAAGAAAAGTCAGTCGATTCGGGCCCGAAGCGCATGTCTACACGTCGCAAGGAACAACATGTTGATCACACGGCTCATCGATGTTTGTCGTGGCATAATCAGACAGCACTTGAGGATCTGGGTCACTTGCATTCAGATCAGCCACGAGCGCGAAAGCCAGCAAAGAGGGCTGCCCCGCCGCCACCCGTCTTTGAAGAGGAGCGACAAACACGGAGTGAGGCGAAGGGCAAGAAAGAGAAAGGCCTGGGTCGCCAGGGTTCAAGATACAATTTCTAAATCCCAGCTGCGACGTGATCGTGTTGTCGCTGGAATGCATTGGAGGCAGTATTGCAATTGTGTTTCATTGTATACGCTACTGTCATTTTGGACGGAGTATGGGTAGATTTTAAGCATGGAGTATGGAGGCGGCACTGATTGGCGTTGCTGATGATAAAAAGTAGCCGGATTGAAAACATTGGCGTTTGTCCGAGTGCTCAGCAGGGCTGGAGAACGCTATGATCTGGCTTTAGACATTGATGTTTGTGCATACGTAGCATACCGTTGTAGAGGTGAATCAATTCGTTGATTTGAATTGCGAGGGTCTTGAGATGGATGTGACCTTTCTCCAAATGCAAGTGTGCAGCACCTTCTCTCACCGCATGCCATGCAACCGAACCGATTAGCTGCAGCAGTTCATACTCAGGAGAAAGTGGGGAGAATCTTTTATTAGGTCCCGCATTTCTTTCTATCTGTAGCTCAAAGTGCGAGATACGTCATTCGATATAAGTCAGTACTGATGACATATAAGCTAGCGGTAGCGTTAGTCAGTCAGTTGAGGTTATCAAATTATACAAGTTAGTTAAAGAATTCATAAGCTTATAAGTGACTTATAAGCTAAGAGGATTCTTGATTTTTTATTTTATTTTGGCTTAACATGCTTGTAATTTAGGGTAAATACACTAAGAGAAGGCCTATTAACGCTTAATTTTAGGCTGCCTAGCCCTTAAGGCCCCTAAAACCCCCCTAAAAACCCGCCCCATAGCCTCGCACTTTTAAAATCACGCGGGGTTGTTATTTATATATTTAATTCGATTAAAACTTGATAGAGAGAGAAGAAATAAGAAGAGAAATAAGGAGTAAGAGGTAAAGCAAAAAGCAAAGAGAAGAATAAGTTTAATAATTTTATTTAATTTATCTTTTCACGTGATGATTATATCTAAATATTACTTGTGCGTAGCTAATCAATAGCTTATAAGTCAAATAAGTTAATTAGTCAATTAAAAAAGGACGCTAATAAGATATAAGTCAATTAGTTGAGGTTTAGACATCAGCTGATGAATAATAGACTGACTTATCTCGCACTCTGCATACTATGGTTTGGTGAGAATAATAGTAAGACGGAGCTGCAAGTGAGAATTACCTTGTGATAACGGAGAGGTAGATTGCAAATAGCAGTACTTCATTGCTCTTGCTTAACGAGAGTCAAGATTCTCCGCTGCCTCCTTTACAATCTTTTCTTAGGATGGTGTATGTAATAACTTGATGAACGGATTAACCTTGCTGGCATAAATCTGCAGATAGAAGGTGATTGGGAAGATAAAGGGTGAAGCGCTCTCATATTAACGTTAAACGAGCTATATCCAAGAACGAAACTCTGGTAATCATTTTCATTTTCAAGTAGTGTCGACTCGTCTTGCGTAGCAGGAGATGAATCATCATCGTCATTCTTGTAGTCTTCGAAGACTAGTTATACGATATCATCCACCTGAGATAGAGTCAGAATAGTGGTCGGAAAAAGAGAAAGCTTAGATATACCTGCTCGCTCAGACGCGCGCCCAGAAGTAGTAGCTCACATAGCGACTCGTACCTCCCTCTAAAATCACAAGTGTGCCTTTATCTTTCTCTCTGGGTGCCGTAGATTCCGTTGAGGATTTCGCAGATTCGTCATTATGTTTATCTGCCATTCCCGCCTCCGGTTGTGGTGAAGTAATACCTTTGACATTGGCGTCGTTGCTTGTAGGTACAGGATTGTTCGAGTTGTATATTCCTTCTGTGTCTGCCAGCCCGCTGAGCTCTTTCGCGATGCCTATTAAACGTGGCGTTAGCCTTCGCTTCCAAGGTCGTTTCCTGCTTGGACACTTACCCTCAAGCTTATTCAACCTTTCCATCAGCTCAACTTCCCTTACACTCAACCCATTGCTATCCAAAGTCTTCCTTAGACATCTCAGTACCCGCTTTCAAGGTGGATAGTTACATTGTATCCCCAACCTCAGGTCCCTCTCACGCCCACAGGGCCACAGCTAGTAATCCTTTTTACGAACCCGTTAGCGCAGCTGCGTTGGTGTGTGTGTTCAGGGCATTTTGCTACCAAATCAAATTTAGAAACTTTAAATTATAATATATTCCTTAATAGAATCCCAATTTACATTCTTTTATTCTTAATTTCTAGATTTTGAGTTGCGATTCTTCTTTGTTACTTTAGGGCGTTTAAGTGATTAGGGTGCCTTTGGTTTTCGAAAGCCTAAACAGGATTTCGCTAAGCCTGAAAATGCCAGGAAGGTGCCCTAAACGCACAAACCTACGCCATAAGCTTTGTTACGAGCCTAATCGCATAGGTCTGTGCCTCTTCAGGGCTAAACTAGTGGATTTAGCGAGCTTCTAACCCACTAATTAATACTCATACTTGCTTCAGGAAAAGTAAGAAGCATTTTGGAGTTAGTGGAAAACAGAAAATTGGTCTTTCTCTTAACATAACCAAAAAAATCTTTGAAGGTCTGTGCAAACTGTTTCAACGCAGAGAGATTTGAGCAACAGATAGTGAAGTTCTGTAATAACTATATTTATAGTTAATCCCGCACTCAAGAATTTGGTACTGAGGGAAAATTTTGAAATTGTTTAGGTTTTGGGGTTGCGGGTTGGAGGAATTTAAGTTTGATGTTTGGGTTCTATGGTTTTTGGCCAGGCATTTGATTGTCGTTTGCCTGCTTTTCTGTGGCAGATTTGAGGAGTCGGTGCTGAGTTGCTTTATTTTGGTCACTTTGTAAGATCATCCATGATGTCCCAATTTCAATTTGGTCTCAGTAAGACTGAATTTCAGTGGTCACAAGATGATGCTTGGAAACATCTTGAGGGCCGAATAGGCGTTTCTATTCTGCTTAAGACCATCGTATCGACCACAAAGAATTCCCAAGCACTTGAATCTGCTCTTGGAAGAAGTCTTCTTTAATTATCATCTTGAGAAAAAATTAGAGGTTGGAATTGAAAATGATAAGCTGAATTTTATAAGTTCTTCATTTGCTAAGAGAATCACTCCCTACTTGGGTGAAGGGCAAAGGGAACAGTTACACTCCTTCACCTTCATCCTCAGAGTATCTAGCCGAAAAACTTTAAAATTTCAATTTAAAATTTTACGAAGTTAAGTGGATTGCCGTTGGTCATTTCGATGGTTGATTTCGCGTAAAAACATCCTGGACTCTTCGTTCTCTCCAACGAATAACCAAGAACCTCCTCATCTCGAGGCCGACATCGAACATTGACCTTTACCACTTCAAGTTTTCGAAAAATGACGGATCCGATTCATTAACATGAACGGCAATCCAGACACAGCTGGCGAAAATGCCATCGAGTCAAATCCAGCAACTTCGACCCTTAGTATCGTCAAGGCATTTCCGTAGGAGGGGCTCGCAGTCGAAATTCGGGACCAAATTTTCGACACGATTGATGAGAATTACGTCTATTAGCCGAACCCATATTTCCAAAGGAACGGATCCATGCTCGCTCTCGTTGTTGCACTTCAGCTCTTGGAAATTTCATACCAGCACGTGTTGCAGCGCTTTGCCAAGTACAGCTCTTGGATTAAGCTCTAAGGCTGGATTAGCTATGACTTGAGTGATATGGCACGAGAGGAATTGAACGTCGTCGAATGTGTCGACACGCAGAGTGCGAGATAAGTCAGTCAGTTAGGCATTAGCTGAGTTCTAAACCCCAACTAATTGACTTATATCTTATTGGTTTTATTTTCTCAACTAACTAATTGACTTATCTGACTTATAAGCTATTGGTCAGCTACACACAAGTAATATTTATCTATAAATATTATGTGAAAAGATAAACTAATTAAATTTATACTTCTTTTCCGCTCTTTGCTTTACCTTTTACTAACTCCTTGTTTCTCTTCTTATTCCTTCTCTCTATTAAGTCTTAATTAAAAATAATATATAAATAAAAACCCCGCGTGATTTTAAAAGCGCGAGGCTATCAGGCGGGTTTTTAGGAGGGTTCTAGGGGCCTTAAGGGCGAGCACCTTAAAATTAAGCGCCCATAGGCGTTCTCTTAGCGTACTTGCCCTAAATTATAGGCACATTAGGCCAAAATTGAGCAGGGTCGGGGGTCCTCTTGGCTTATAAGTCACTTATAAGCTTGTGAATTCTTTAACTGACTAACTTATACAATTTGATAACCTCAGCTGACTGGCTGACGCCGCCGCTAGCTTATAAGTCATTCATACTAACTTATATCGACTGACTTATCTCGCACTCTGTCGACACGGAGTTGAGGTAAGAACTAGTTTGAACATATACGTTTCTGGTACTGATAGGGAGCTTCTAGTCAAATCGTTCATTCTCTCTGGGAACAGCCATGCAGTGGAGATGGCTATGACGAAATGCTTCCAGAAGCTAGAATATTTTTTTTCTAGACGCTACTCCGAGCAGAACACCTCCGAGAAGTCTATCTTTACCTTAATTAAAACAATATTATTAACTAGATCGA
>Ga0302325_10006101_pt1 | contig 27216 bp, 27 predicted proteins | sample Palsa_T0_2_FD_201948 | JGI IMG/M metagenome (GOLD analysis project Ga0302325, IMG submission 201948) | Peat permafrost microbial communities from Stordalen Mire near Abisko, Sweden - Palsa_T0_2 | ecosystem: Environmental > Terrestrial > Soil > Palsa > Peat permafrost | place: Sweden: Abisko... | reverse complement strand
CGTCGATTTCCAGGAGGCAAATTGCATCGGTTGTGGATATTGCATGACCGGCTGCCCCTTCAATATTCCGAAATTCGATCCTCCGTCGCGCAAAGTGTTTAAATGTACGCTGTGCAACGACCGCGTGTCGGTGGGACTCGAACCAGCCTGCATCAAGGCCTGCCCTACGGGCTGCCTGCATTTTGGGACGAAGTCGGAAATGAAGGAGTTGGCGGAGACTCGCGCGGAGCAACTTCGGCACAATTCCGGATTTCAGGATGCAGGGGTTTACGATCCGGCAGGAGTCGGCGGAACCCACGTGATCTACGTGCTGCACGACGCGAAGAATCCGGAATTGTACGGGGGATTGCCCAGTGATCCGCGGATCCCCTGGTCGGTGCGCCTGTGGAAAGGGCCGCTGAAGTGGCTGGGGAATCTGGCGATGGTTGGCGGCATTGTCGGGATGGCATTGCACTACATGCGATTTGGACCGAAGAAAGAAGAACCGATTCCGCCGGATGCTTCGCCGAAGGATGAGCGGCGCGATGATGGGGGGCGGGTATGACGACCGAGGCGGTTTCTCGCTCGAATGCCGCAGACCGCAACGCAGATACGATCGTCCGGTATACGTTGGGCGACCGTGTGAATCACTGGATCGGCGCGCTCTCCTATACCTACCTGCTCATGACCGGCCTCGCCTTCTGGTCCCCCTATCTGTACTGGCTGGCCGCGGTCGTGGGAGGCGGGCCCGCGGCGAGATTCTGGCATCCGTGGTTCGGATTGATATTTACGGCATCACTGTTCTGGACGTTCAAAGAGTGGCACGGCGACATGAAAATCGAGGACGCCGATCGAGCCTGGGCGAAAGCGATTCCGGATTACATAAAGAACGAGGACGACAAACTCCCGCCGGTCGGCCGGTTCAACTATGGACAGAAACTCTTCTTCTGGGGAATTTTCTACGGCATAATTCTTCTGCTGCTCTCCGGAGTCGCCTTGTGGTACACAGAAACCCTCCCGTGGAGCCTCCGTTTCGTGCGCTACGCCGCGATTCTGGTTCATGCGAGCGTGGCTCTCATTACCATTGGACTGTTTCTGATTCACGTGTACATGAGTGCGATCCTGGAAGAGGGTAGCTTTGGATCCATGATTCACGGCTACGTAACGCGCGCTTGGGCGTGGACTTTCCATCGCACGTGGTACTACCAGGTCACTGGCAAACCCGGACCCCGCCGATGAACGATGCAAAGTGGGATCGCCGCATCCGGCGCGCCAACGAACTCGTTTCGTCTTATCCATTCTCCGCGGAAGGACTCTGTTTCTACACGCGTGTCGCAACGTTTCAGAAAAGCCTTTACCGTGAACTCCAGAAAGCTCTCGCGGATGCGCCAAAGATTTCCTCTGATCGTCCCCTGCGTGACGAGTTGGATCTTTTTCTCCTCCTCCCGAAGTTTCCCGCATTCCTGTCACTGATCCAGCAGATTGCGCCAGCGCCGCTCGCTCAAGCCTCGGGCGATTTGGCGCAGATGGGGCCAGCCGCATGGCAACAGGCGATCGAAGACTTCTGGCACAGGGAGGCAGAATTGGCTGGAGGCGTGGACGACAGTGCGCAAGCCCAGTCTTCCGATCGAGTGCTCGCGTGGATGTTTCTTCAACCGTACGCTGAATATCTTGCAGATCACCGCGAGATTGCCGTTGTGGATGGAACTCCATCGACCTGCCCGCTTTGCGGCGGCATGCCTGCCGTCGGAGTATTACGGAGCGAAGGGGACGGTGCGAAAAAGTCGTTGATTTGCATGCTCTGCGCCCACGAATGGGCTTTCCGAAGAATTTATTGTCCAGCCTGCGGAGAAGAACGAGAACCGCAGATGGCCTATTATTCAGCGCCCGAGATCGCGCACGTCCGGGTGGATGTCTGCGACACATGCCACACCTATCTGAAAAGCGTCGACTTGACGAAAACGGGGCTGGCGGTTGCCATTGTAGATGAGTTGGCGACAATCCCTCTGGACCTATGGGCACGCGAACATGGATACGAGAAACTACAAATCAACCTGTTAGGAGCCTGACCAGACGTTCTGGAGGACCTCACCGCTAACGAGTTAGTGTTACCGTCTCACACGGCAGGAAATCAATCATCCGGGCCCTCACACCACCAAGTTCCCATTCTCCAAATGCTGGCACAGCCCTTTGAGGACTCGAAACGTTGGGGTTGGCCCAGCCAACTCTATCCCAGCGACAGTGGTGGGCCAAGTAATTCCAGGCCGTAGGCATGGTAAACCTGCGGATCATTGAGGTACTTACCTTCCTTAGAACGCTTCTCATTGTCCCGGAAGAACGCCTCGATCTTGTTGGCAGGCGCGAAAGCAATCAGCATTCTGCCTTGAGCGTCGCCAACAAATGCCCAGACTCGCGCGGTAAGAGAATGGAATCGCCGGGTTTCAGAAGGAAACGCTCGGAGCCGATTTCGGCGAGATACTCCAGTTCGTTTGAACAGCCCACAGCAAGCCAACGCCAAGCGTGACGACTCCAACAGCGAGGATTAGTGGCCCGGAGACAGATCAAACCGCTTCGCTCGCTTGATTTGCGGTCGGCGGCAGCGTTGAGAAGAAGAACCTGCCGAACGTGTCTGACCGTAATCCAATACGTTGTATGGGTGAGCTAAGAAAACCGGAGTCTCTCACTCACTGATATTGGGGAACTGCGTTATCATCCTTCGTCATGAACACCGGTTGGACGAGATCGTGGGCAGCGTTGCTGAGGCTTTTGGGTGCAACCGGACGGCAGTGCTGTTGCGGGATGGCGCTAGAAACGAGCTGGAGATAATTGCTCTTCGCGGTTTTAACAACGTTCATCTCAAGGGTTATCGATTTCAGGTGGGCGGTCAGGGGATGGCGACGCCCGCGGCGGCGACCGCAAGGATGCACTATGCGCCTGACGTGAGGAAGGATCCCTATTATGTGGTCAGTGAGTCCACGACACTTTCCGAAGTGGACATTCCGCTGATTAGCCGTGGAAAACTGATCGGCATATTCAATAGTTCGCGAGTGGCGGGACGCTCAGCGACGATGCGACCGCGCTCGTCTTGCGCCGCGAATAGCTTTCCTCCCCCCTGATTCGTCTTTTTCGCAATCCGGGTGTTGGTATCTCATTCCGCATATGGGGACGAGCTTCGTTCTTCGAAGAAACTGCTGCTCCTGGAAAGCGGCCGGGGACACCGCGAGAAGACACTTCAAGGTGGGACCGACAACCACGTGCAATAGTTTGAGTTCTTATCATTGGCGGAGAGCCAACGAAGCGAATCTCCACTCGCGGACTTATTTCGGGCTCAGCCCGCCATCGTACTGTCGGATAACGCCGTAGCACTCGCAGGCGTAGTCCTCAAGTTTCTTGCGGTTCACGATTTTCACCGCGCCACGGGTGTACTCGATCAGCTTTTTCTTCTGCATGACACCAGCTGCCAAGCTCACGCTGGGCCTATCTGTCCCTAGCATCGTTGCGAGAAAATCATGGGTGATGGGCAGCGACTCTGAATCCACTCTATCCTGAGCCAGTAACAACCACCGCGCCAGGCGCTGCCCAGTATCGTGCAGCCGATTGCACGCGGCTGTCTGAGCAACCTGCATACCTCGGATTACGGCACAGCGGTTCAACATCAGGTGCAAGCGGGGAGTGGATTCCAAGGTATCTTGCAAGGCTCCAACTCTTACCCGAAACCCATCCCCCGTGATTTGTACCACCGCCCGCAGCGGGCCCCTGCTCAGGCCAACCACCGCAAGTGTTCCTGTAAAGCTCTCATTGCCAACTACGCCAGCTTCGGCGGTCTTTCCATCTTTCATTACGACTACCAGAGAAATCAAACCGCGATTGAGGAAATACGCAAACTCCAGCCTTACACCTGCCTCGTGAAGGACTAGATGGTTTGGCAATCGGACGTATTCGAGGTGAGGACGAACTGCGTTGTACTCGTTATCGGTGATCGATAGAAGTATTTTGTTGCTGACTGGTTTTCCTGCTGGATTCGTCCGTTCGCCGGACTGTACGATTTGGGGGTCTTGGCGCGCCACAAGCGAGAACCGAAAAGCCTCCGGGACGCGGGGAAGAACCCACCCGCCGTGATGCACAAACAGGAACTCTGCCTGTTGGCGTTACGCGCAAGATTGTATCGGGTCCAACACGACGCATCTGTAGGGTACCTTACATTGGCCTCACCGCAACGCGCAAGCAACGCGACGCAAGAAACGGGACCCAAAACGGGATCAACGCTTAAAGCGATTTCCGCTTCACCCCCAAACCGGCTCGGAATTGGACGTTCGTAAGAACAAAACATTTCCATCAATGTAGGATGCCCGACAGACCATGCAAATTGGCGCGTGTAAGCTTCGCCCATTACTTTATGCATCTTTCGGCAGGCCAAGACTGGCTAACGGTTTTCTTCTGCATTGAGGCAGTACGCCGCTGCAAAAGGACGCTTCGTCCCTAGCCGGCGAGCAGGTACTAGCGTGCAGTCAGACAACGTTGGGGGCAGCGACATAGACCATGGGCCGGAAGCTGGATTGGATTGAGCAACAGAGTTTTGTGGGTTTTGGGTGCTCCGAATGTGGCTGGCGGTTCGAACCTTCCGGTCCGCCCCGAGGCGCAGGTTTCAACGAAATGATGCGCAACTTCGAGTTGCAGTGCGACAAAGAGTTTACCTCCCATGTTTGCTCCGATTACCCAAAAGCCAAGAGCACAGGGAGCAAGATCAATGAATAGGAGAGCGAACGCAAAAGAGAACCCGCATTGGAACCATGTTCCTTTCCTCCCTGTCACTTCCCTGCCTTGGCTGCTGCCGTTTTCGAGGCTTCTCTTCGCCGCTCATTAACAGCCGCGAGGAACTCGCCCTTTCCGCGAATGCTATAGCTTCTCCCACTCCTTACTGAATCCCGCGACAATCCACGGGCATTGGTGAATGACCGCCTCGCTTCCTGTAGCGGACCATTTTCGTGACGTGCGACGGTGCGTGGACAGCGATAAAAGAGTGTTGAACATGAAAAGCCTCCTGATGGGAGGCTCCGGCTAATTCACGTCTTCGGTCTAGCGATGCCTTTGTCCGTGGCCGAGACTGGAATGCCATTCCCTACCAGGCATGATTTGGCTGAGATTCTCCAGCTGCTCGAGACGTCTATCTTTCCTAATGAGCTTGAAAGGATTGGACATAGACCGTGAGCCGCAATCTCGGACGGCGCGTGCACCTATTCATAGCGCAGGGCTACGAGCGGGTCTACGCGGGTGGCGCGCCTCGCGGGGATGTAGCAGGCGGCCAGTGCGACCACGAGTAAGAGCGCGGTCACGCCCACAAGCGTCATCGGATCGTTGGGCTTTACGTCGTAGAGCATGCTGCCCAGCAAGCGCGTAACGCCAAGTGACGCCACCGTCCCGATGGCGGCGCCCATCAGCGTCAGTACAATGCCAAGGCCCACAACGCTGCGAAGCACGTCGCCCGACTGCGCGCCCAACGCCATGCGTATGCCGATCTCGTGCGTGCGGCGTGCGACCTCATTGGAGAGCAGGCCATAGAGGCCGATACAGGCAAGCAGAAGCGCCAGCAATCCAAAGACGCTTGAAAACCGTGCGATCAGCCGCTCCTGAAAGAGCAATTCGTCTATCTGCTGCGATTCGGTCTTGATGTCGAAGAGCGGAAGATCGAATCCGGAGCGCCGCAAAACGTCCCGAACCGCCGAGACCGCCATCGTCGGATCGCCCGCGGTGCGCAATTCGAACGTGCCGTCTTCTGCGCTGGGGACATAAAACGTGGGATGAACCTCTCGGCGCAAGTCGTTGTACTTGGCGTCATGAACAAGGCCGACGATTTGCCAGCCCGGGTCCTTGCACTGATTCGGATTGTCATCCTCCGGGTCGTCGCCGCCTCCAAAACGCTGGCCGATGGGATTCCTCCTGGGAAAATAGGTTCGCACGAAGGACTCATTTACGACGGCCGCAACGGGCACTTGTGATATGGAGGCATTCGAGCACCGCGAGCCCGCCTCGGAGGCCGCCATCGTATATTCCGCCGACATAAAATTGCGTCCCAGAGTGATGGGCATCCTCATCGTCTCGAAAAAGCCTGGGCCGACATTCAGAAAGTCAGCATCCGACTGCTGCTCGTCCGGCTTGCCATGCAAATGGAACCCTTTGACCATGAGACTGCCGCTCAGTAAAGGCGAATGGGAGTAACTGACAGACAACACTCCGGGGATTGCGCTGAAGCGATCGCGCAGCTCGCGAAACAGTTGGCCAAGTCGGTCTCCCTTGTACCCAGACAGAGTGGGATCAACATGGAAGTTCAGGACGTTGTTTGAATCAAATCCAGGATCAATGCTTTGCAGGTTTTTGAGCGTATGCACAAGTAAGCCAGCTCCTACTAGCACCACAACGGTCAGTGCCACCTGCGCAACGACCAGCGCATTCCCGGAATTGACCGAGGCCCAGCCTGCCTGGCCCGAATTCGAAGACCTGCCACCTTCCTTCAGAGCTGGCGTCGGTTCCACGCGCATCGAGCGCAAGGCCGGCACCAAGCCAAACAGAATGCCGGTCAGAATAGAAGCTCCGGCCGTGAAAGTGAGCACGCGAAAATCAATATCGGCTGAGAATCCGGTGGGACGCGACGAAGTGCTGGTAAGAAAGGCGAGCAGGGCGCGGGCGCTCCAGAATGCCATGGCAACGCCCAGCAACCCGCCGGCCGCCGAGATTGTGAGGCTTTCCGTGAGAATTTGGCGGGCGATCCGGCCACGGCTGGCGCCGATTGCAAGCCGGACCGCGATTTCCTTTTGCCGCGCGGTCGCGCGCGCAAGCATTAACCCCGCCACATTGGCGCACGCAATCAGGAGCACAATTCCCACTGCCAGCATCAGCACGTAGAGCGGATTGGAAAATTGTGGCCGCGATCCGGTCAGTCCCGTTTCCGCGGGCAGCAGCTTGATCGCGGGCGCATCCTCCGCTTTTGAAAGCGGCTTGTCGCCGTCCACCAGAGCATTGAAGAAGAGCAGGCTCACGGCGCTTTCGGCTTGTGCGTGGGTAACTCCAGGTTTCAAGCGGGCGACCACTACCATCCACCAGGAGCCCGCGTCGTCCATACGCGGCGTCCATCCAGACTGAAGTCGCGGCCCTTGCGCTAGGGGGATCCAGAGATCGAAAGTTTTGCCCGGCGTCAGATTGACGAACCTGGGCTCAGCGACGCCCACGATCGTGAAGGGGAGGTTCTGCAGACGGATTGTCTTACCAATGGCGGAGGGATCGCCGCCAAACGCTCTTTGCCAGTAGCCGTAGTTGAGAACAGCGACGGCTGGAGCGGTCACTGTGTCGTCGGCAACTTGTATCGTCCGTCCGACGGCAGCGTGGACACCGAGCGTCTCGAAGTAATCGCCAGAAACATATTGCGTGCTCGCCTGGGTCGCGGGTCCGTTTCCGCTCAGATTAAGCGGTCTGGCGCTCGCGAATGCGGCGAGCCCTGAAAACACGTTCGTCTTCGACCGCACATCCTCGACAAACGGCTTGGACAACGAACAACCTGTCGAATTTGCGTCTCCGAAATCCGTTCGACAATCTCCATAGGAAAGGTGGTTGTGGGTTTTCGGTTCGTGATGCGCGCTCCACTGCAACACGACAAGCCGTTGTGGATCGCGAACCGGCAGTGACCGCAGCATAACGGCATCAATCAGGCTGAAAATCGCCGTATTGGCGCCGATACCCAGAGCCAGCGTGAGAACCGCGATCGTGGTGAAGCCTGGGCTTTTCGCGAGCACGCGGAAGGCATAGTGAACGTCCCGGCGGAGATCGGTGAGCAGAGAGAAGTGACCGTGCTTGGCGACGTCCGAATCCTCGGCTTGATGTTCGAGAATCGTCATGGCGGATTCCCTTCCCCGCTGCGAACGATCCAATTCCTTCGCGAGCGCTGCCCAATCAACGACGTGCTGCATGGCGGTGGTCTCCGCTTGTTGGCTCGTAAGTCCGCGCTGCAGCGCGTCTTCATAGGCCTCGTTCAATTGTTCGGCTAGATCCTCCACTATTTCCGCTTCGCGTTCCGGCCGCAGTACGGAAAGCTGCAAGTTCTGGCGGACGTACTTCGACCAATCAGGCATGGTCAGGCCTCGCGATGTGATTGATGGTTAGCACAAACTCATCCCACATGCTGCGTTGCGCTGCGAGAAACTTCCGGCCCGCCGCGGTCAGCCGGTAATACCTGCGCCGGCGCTGCCCTACTTTTTCGACCCACCGGCCGGAGATAATCCCTCTGTCCTCTAAGCGGCAAAGGATCGGATAAAGCGAGCCAATGCGGAATTGAATGCGTCCCTCTGAGCGCGCTTCGATCAGCTTGCCGATCTCGTAGCCATGCCGCGGGCGGGCTTCAAGCAAGGACAACACCAGAAACTCGACACTGCCCTTTTTCAATTCACGGTTGAACATACTTAGCAACAGTATACTTTACCGAAGTCTATGGTCAAGACGAAATCGCGTGTCAGGAATCTTGGGAAATTAATACGCCCCACGGGCTCGGCGGAAGGTGCAGCCCTAAGCAAGAAAATCGATTGGGCAGCAGTTCTGTTCCTTCACTACCGGTGCATTTCCTAGTTGCTTCCCTTCCTGAAGCGGAACGTTGTGCAGGCCGGTACTGATGTTGTCCGTGATCGTCAGGGTGGCGGTGCTCAAACCGTGGCGCTGGGCGGGAATGTGACCGCGATGGTGCAACTGGCGCTCGGCTTAAGCGAACTCGGGCAATGATTGGTTGGCGTAAAGTTGCCCGCGTCCGCACCGCTTACGGCAACCGTGGAGATGTCCAGCGCCGTGGTTCCCGGGCTCGTGACGGTCACATCCGCCGTGACCTGATTACCGACCGCCACCGTCCCAAAATTCAGGCTGTATGGGCTAAAGCTGGCCTGAGGATGGATGACGGTCGTCTGCAGCGAGACGTGTTGCGGGCTTCCGGCGGCGTTGTCGGCGATGTTGAGTTCGGCCGAAAGCGTACCTACATGCTTGGCGTAGGAGTAAACCTTGATAATCCAACTGCTCCCGGCCGTTAGCTTTGACGGACAGCTGGTTACGAACTCGTAATCGCCGGAGTTGGTCCCGCACCGCTGTTCAGGCTATTCCAAACTTCTTTCCTCTCAAATGTCTTCGCCCATGACGCGCCGGGATGATGCTGATCAGCATCGTGAACACGGCGACGAAAGCCCGGCGTATTTCTTCATCGGTCAGCAGTTCTGCGCTCTCGGGCGAGAGGAGCAGACGGATTTCCACCATGAATCTCGGCGCTGCCAGTTTGGCAAACATCCGCTCTTCGGCCTGGGCGCGACTGGGCTAAATTCTAGACTATTGCCATCGTGTACACCTAGGTGTACACTAATTTTAGGAGGCTGCATGGCTGCACTAAAAGTAGGCGTCCGTGAGTTTAGGGAGCGGATTGCGAGTTTCCTTGAGTCGGACACACCTGTCGCGGTCACTCGGCGAGGCGAGACGCTCGGCGTCTATGTTCCAACGAGGGGGAAACGACGCAAGGCGGCGGAGCTTTCTGAACTCAAAGCTGCCGCTGATCGATTGGCTGAAGCCCTGTCCGACGTCGATGAAGGAGAACTCGTAGCTGAGTTCAAACAAATGCGTCGGAGCGGGAAGCCGGCGACTCGTTAGAGATGATTGTTCTAGATGCGAACATCCTTATTCGCGCGGTTCTTGGCAGGCGAGTTCGCCAACTCGTCGAGATTTATTCGGCTCATGGATTTCGTTTCGTTGCGCCAGATGTAGCGTTCAACGACGCCCAGAAGTATCTCCCACCGCTGCTGAAGAAACGCGGTAGGTCTGATGTCGATGTTTTGGCGTCCTTGGAATATTTGCGGCAGCTCATTGAGCCCATCGATTGTGAACTCTACGGTGAATTTGAAACAGAAGCACGAGAGCGCTTGCGCGGGCGCGACGAAACTGACTGGCCGGTACTGGCAACCGCACTGGGATTGGGTTGTGATGTTTGGACTGAAGATCAGGATTTCTTCGGAACGGGCATCGCAGTTTGGACAACAAATCGAATTGAGATCTTCTTGAAGTCAGAAAAGAACAGGATGGAAGCTGAGCGCGGGTAGTCCGCTGAAACTAAGCGGGTAGTGGCAGTTCCATTTGCTTTGCCGGTAGCACTTGAGGTGCCGATCTCCGAAGAAATGCCTTACCACTCCCGCTCATCCCGAGAATGAGCGGTCAGCTGGCTTGCCCTTCGCGAGACTCCCCAATTTATCTCCCACGCCCAGAACGTCGGCGGAGCCGAGAGTATGCAATTGCAATACCTGATAAGGTGAAAGCACGCTGGCGTTTTCATACTTTGCGCGGACGAGATACAACCCCATGCGCACGTTTTCAAACGGGTCGGCGCGGTCGGCGCTCGCCTCCCCATCCACCCCCATTCCAACACGGATTCCCATTTTCAGGTACGCAGGAATGTTCCGCAATGCCCGAGGCCAGCCGTCCGTTCGAGAGCGGATTCCAGCTCTACTGGGGCATGGTTAGAGTCAAGCCGCGGCTTCTGATTTTGTGGCGCGAGCAACACCCGGAGGCAGAGTATCAGTTGCCCTTGCCCTTCGAGCCCGAGCAGTCGGCAGGCGAACTCGTTCGGCTCAATGCCCGGTTCAATCCGAAGGTGGTGGAGTTGGATTTATGAGTCTCGTGTCGCTTCCACTCCCGAATCTCCAAGCAGATCGGGACGAGATCCTCGAACGCGTGTTGCTCAATGGCGTAAGCAATGAACACACTCGGCGAGCGTATCGTCGAACGCTCGAGAAATTTCTCGCCTGGTACGACGCCCGGGGCTACCCGGAACTCTCGCGCCAGGTGCTCTACGACTACCGGACGATGTCGGAGGACTCGGGCGCCGCGCCCTCGTCCACCAATGTCGAACTGGCGGCGCTGCGGCGCCTCTTTCGAAGGCGGCCGAGGCGGGGTTACTCGATTGGGGAAAAGCGGAAGCCGCGGCCGGCGTCGACAACACGCGATCGGGCGGGCTGAGGGTAGGGAACTGGCTGACGCCCGAGCAGGCGAAGGCCTTGCTCCTGGCGCCGGATGAAAACACCCTGAAGGGAAAACGGGACGGTGCCCTGCTCGAGCTCTTCGTCGGCTGCGGCCTGCGACGGGCGGAGTTAGTGTCGCTCCTCGTCGACAAGATCCAAATGCGCGACGATCGCTGGGTGATTCCCGACTTGGTCGGCAAGCGCAAGAAGCTTCGCCTCGTGCCCGTTCCGGGCTGGGTCAAAGATCGGCTCGATCTCTGGACCGTCGCCGCGAAGATCACGGAGGGGAGAATATTTCGGGCAGTCCGAAAGAACGACAAGGTGTCGGGCGCCTCGCTCAGCACGACGGCGGTTTGGAAGATCGTGCTGCATTACGCGCACGAGGTCGGAATCGAGCACCTGGCGCCCCACGATTTGAGGCGCACATGCGCGAAATTGTGCCGCAAGTCCGGCGGAGATCTTGAACAAATACAATTTCTGCTCGGGCACTCCTCAATCCAGACAACCGAAAAATATCTCGGAGGCGAGCAGGATATTGCGAACGCCGTGAACGATCGAATCTTTGCGAGAGTGAAAAGATTTCAAAGCAACAGCGACTGAGGTGCACATGCGCGAAACTGTGCCGGAAGTCCGGCGGCGATCTCGAACAAATACAATTTCTGCTGTGGCATTCCTCCATCCAGACAACACGACGAACGGCCCGGATAATTGACCTGCTCCTATATTAACGGCTGGGCCCCGTTAGTAACCTTGACATGACTGCCGACTCGACTAATCCTTTGTATGCAGAATCCACATATCTGACAGCACAATTTGCGGGACTGGACGGGGGCGCACGACATGTTTGCAGCGATTCGTTTCCGTATCAGTGCGATGCCTGTCGTCACGACAGGCATTGTGATGAAATCCAAGCGCTCTGATTCTCGATTGTGCATAACCATCATCGGCCTGTTGTTCGTATTTGTTTGCCCGTTTGCGACGGCCCAATCCAATCAAGAGTGGCTCGCTTACAAGCGTAACTGCGGGATACCCATGGGGCTGGACTATGCCTCGTGGGTGCGCCAAGGCTCACATTGCCCGGCCCGGGAGGCTGGGAATTCATACAACGACAACGGAGCCGCCCAACGTGCGCAGGAGGCTGCTGCGGAAGCCGCCGCTGCAGCCAAACGGCAGCGGGATGCTGAACTCGAACAGCAGCGCATCGATGCGAAGAATCAACGCCGCGCGGAAGAAGCCGAAAGGCAGGCCAAATTCGAGCAAGACAAGCGGGAGGCGCTTGGTCAACTCAAGGGAATTGCAGACGGGGATGATTCTGATTCCGCCTCCGGTTTGAAAGGTGCCGGCTCCGCCGAATCGGATTTGAAGGATGCACCTAATTCCGGCGATTCAACGGAACTGAAGACTTTGCCCAATAATTCCGATAATCGGGCACTGAAACAAGCGCGTGCGGCTGCGGGGCAGGGCAATCTCGCCAACGAATCCCTCAGTGATTCAGGAGCGTCCGGGGCAGCACGGCATCCATTCGACACCGCCGGAGGAGTCGCCGCGTCAATGCCGGTTGTGCCCGGCACCCCGACTGCTGCTTCCGTTCCGGAGAGAATCAAGAAGATGCCTGCATACCAAGCGAAGGTCGCCGAAAAAGAGAAGTTGCAGAACCAGTTGACGGCATTGGATTCCCGGCTCAATGCAATCCGCGCGGAGCAGGCCAAGAGTCCGACGCCAAATCAGGATTTGGTCATGGAGGCGGTCAAGGTCAAACAGGAGATGTCGCCGATTCGCGGGGAGATCTTGTTGAAGCAGCAGCAGATTGACAAGTTCGTCGTTTCCATGGAGGAAGGTTCTGCGCCAGACAAAGGGAAAGACAAGACACAACCTAAGACTATTGTTCCTTCGCCGGCCCAATGAGTGATCGTATGCAATCTTGCGGAAAATCGCTGCTCCTAGCCGGGGTCTTTCGGCGACTCTGCTGCACGGCCTTGCTGGTTCTCGGCGCAGCGCTGCTGCCTTGCATCCTCATCGCCCAAGTTCCCAAAATCGCGGATATTCCCATAGGCTTGCCCACGCTCCTGCACCAGAGGCTCATGCAGACAGCAGAATCGCTGACGGCGCGCAGGAACCAGCTGGTCAAGAAGGCGGGGGATCATAACATCAAATGCAGCGCGGTTCCGGAGAACACGCCGGAGTGGCTTCATTGCAGCAACGAGCAGACTAACCTCGAAACCGAGAGACAACAATACATTGATGCGGTAAACAGGTTTAACGACGATGTTGCCAAAGCCGTTTCGGAGCAAGGAATTCCAGCCGGCACCACTCCCGGCGCGCAGATAGGGACGGTGGCGGAGTGCCGTGGGGCAGTTTTTATGATTACACCGGGCGGGCGGCAGTTTCCACTGCAAAAAGGCACTCCAATCCCGCTGAATGCGCACATCGCGACAGGGCCGAACGGCCGATTTCAGTTACTGCTTCTCGACGAGACGGTATTCACGCTCGGGCCGAATTCGGATATGGTGCTCGATGAGTTCGTATACGATCCGAAAACGAACGCCGGCAAGATTACCGCGAATGTTGCCAAGGGAACATTCCGCTGGGTCACCGGAAGAATGACGCATGAAGGTCCAGCGGGTTCGAGTGTGAAAGTCGCTGTCGGGACGATCGGCGTCCGAGGCACCGATTTTGAAACCGAAATCTCGCCCGATGGCTCGGGTTACGTGAAACTCTTCGCCGGGCAAGTGGAAATCAATGAATACAAGACGGGAGATCTGCTGGTTCTGAGCCCCGGCGAAATGGTGACGTTCGCAGCCGACGGCACGTTTAGTGCGCCGGTGCCCGTCCCGATTGCATGACGGGGACGGGCGCTTCCATTTGAACGACGAATTGAGAAAGAGGTTGCCGTGCGTAAGCAAATGATCTTGGCGATATTGCTATTTGCAGGCTTGCTGGTTGGAACGGCTCACGGACAGTCGCTGAATGAGCAATTGTTCACCGCAGTTAAAGCTGGAGACAAAACCACAGTTGGAGCATTGATCGCCAAAGGCGCTGACGTGAATGCAAAGGATCAATATGGTAGTGCGGTAACAGTGTATGCAATTAGTCATAAAAACAAAGACATTTTGGAATTGCTTCTACAAAGCGGTGTGGATGTAGATGCCAAGGATCGTCAAGGAAATACGGCGTTGTGTTGGGCGCATTCAATAGACATTGCTGAGATGCTGATAGCTAAAGGTGCGGATGTGAATGCCAAGGATAATCGCGGATGGACGCTCTTGTATTCTGTGGATGATAAAGCTATGGCAGAACTTTTGATCGCCAAGGGCGCAGTCGTGAATGCCAAAGATAATGAAGGCGGGACGCCTTTGCATCACGCACGAAATAAAGCCATAGCAGAACTGTTGATCGCGAATGGCGCAGACGTGAACGCCAAGGACAAGCGGGGCAATACGCCGCTGTCTTCTGTGGGCGACAAAGATGTTGCGGAGTTGTTGATCGCCAAGGGCGCAGATGTGAACGTCAAGAACCAATTTCACGAGACACCACTGAATAACGCTCTAGACTCCGCGAGGATAGATGTTGCATCAATGCTGATTTCTAAGGGTGCAGATCTGAAGGTTAAGAATAGGATTGGCCAAACGTTATTAGGTCACGTTGCGTCTGGTGGATACAAAGATGGAGTTGCACTACTGCTCGCTAATGGCGCAGATATCAATGCCAAGGAAGAAGATAACCACGGGTGGACGCCGCTGTGGTGGGCGGTTGTAATGCAAAAGAGAGAGATGGTGGAACTGCTGATCGCCAAAGGCGCAGATTTAACTGCGAAAGCGTCAGATGGAAAGACGCTTCTACAGTGGGCTGGCAGCCAAAACTTTGATGGTCAACCCGAAGAGGAGAAAGCCAATCGAGAAATCGAATCGATTCTAGTGGCGTCTTCAACAGCTGGGAATTCAGTTGGTGACTTTCAAAAGCCGCTGACGGAGCTCAAGCGGCACAGCGACAATGAGGTGTTGCGCGCGACTATTATCCCCGAAGAAGCGCGACGGCATTTCGTCATGGGCACTACGCTCTTCAAGGATGCCAAGACCCCTGACGATTACGCGCAGGTCGGGAGTCAATTTAAGCAGGCCGTCGACCTTGCCCCGCTATGGCCCGATGCCCGTTACAATTTGGCGCTCGTGAAGGAAGCGGCGGGCGACTACTCCGGTGCGATGGCGGACTTGAAACTCTACCAGCAGTTCAAGCTCTCCGACACCGAAGCGCGCACGGTTCAGGACAAAATCTACGCGCTCGAGGCCAAGGCGGATGTAACAGCCAAGAAACAGGCCGCAGATCAGTTAGCCGCAGCCATAGAGCAGACAAAAGCCAAGCGACTGGAGCAAGCTAAACAGTTGGCAGAGACTTTTCGTGGGACCTGGTATGGCGCAGATTGTTGGCCGAACGATGCAAGGCACCTTGCCTCTCTCAAGGCGGGAGGATGTACGGAGGCAGAACGGCCTGGGAAAGTGTGGCACCCCTTCTATCTGAGTAATGCGCCAGTCGCGGTTTCATTCGAAATAGAGAATGACGGGACCATAAAAATGAATGATTACAGTGTCTGGGCGGGGTGTACCGGAGGGGATGTCTTTGGCGTTCCTCAAGGTCCGTCGCTCGATTATATCCGTTGGGAGTTCAGGCCAAAGGATGGTTCCCCGCGTGAAATATGGAGCACTATCAACGGCGACGGAACCTCGATTCATATTAGTTGTACCAGGCCGTTGGGGAATGCTGCACGCGACGATGTTCCTTATAGGTATGTCTGGTGGACAAGAACGCCATGAAACCAAGGGAGGACCATCCAAGAAAATAATTCTGAGGTGAACCATGAATAAATATGTACTTTGGGCTCTTATTGGTTTCCTACTGATTATGCCGACGCTTGTCGCCCAGACACACGCGCCGATGCCGACGCCAATTCCCGAGGAAGCGCGAAGGCACTTCGTCATGGGCGAGACCATGTTCAAGGAAGCCAAGAACGTGGCCGCCTTCACCCAAGCCGTAGCGGAGTTCAGAGAAGCTGCCAGAATTGCCCCGCAATGGCCGGATGCGCGCTATGATTTGGCGCTCGCGAAGGAAGCGGCGGGTGATTATTCCGGTGCGATGGATGATTTGAAGCTCTACCAACGGTTCAAACTATCCGACACCGAAGCGCGCACCGTGCAGGACAAAATCTACGCGATTGAAGCCAAGCAAAAGCTACGGGTGGCAAATGCGGAGGCAGATGCCACTGCTGCCACGGCCAAGCGCTGGGAACAACAAACGGAACAGGCAAATCGGGAAGCTGAAGCAGCACAAGCGGCCTTCCCGGAGCTGATGAACAAGCTGAGGGGAGCGATTTTTTCCATCCCCGATGGCCATGCCTACTATTTCGTGACGAAGCCCATTCACAATCCAGGTTTCACTGTTTACGGCGGTGCGAGTCAACCGGCCACGGATGCCTATGATGCGACGGCCCATCTCAAGTGCGAGTACAGCAACACAGACTCCGGATCCAGGGAATTTTCGGCCCCGGGAGATGTGTTACCGAAGAGTAAATACGAAGTTCACGTTACCGGATGGTCGTGCGGCGACTTTGCCATTTCGGACGATGGCCGGTCCCTTGTTCCTCGCGAAAGCAATGGAAAGTGGGCGGCAGTTGTCTATCGCAAGCAGGAGTAACTGCGTCCGTCTCTGTCCGTGCAAATCAAATCGCTGAGTGGCATCGGAGCTTTCAGAGGGAGTTGGAGAAGGCGGAGGTAGTTCTCGGGCCTCAGATTTAGGTTTTGGTACGATCGGACCCACTGTGGAGTCATGAGGGCGATCCCTGTCACCCAAAGGAGATCACAATCACTAGGGATAAGAGGTAGCTGATTCAAGGACGACACCGTTCACGGCAGTAGCCGCATAACTCACACGGAAGTCCCGGCCCTCGAGGGGCAACCATTCATACTCGAACAGCTCGTCGACCAGTGTCGTTGTTCGTTAATGTGTGGACTGGGACACTTTTTGCCGCGTCTGGGCGCTAATGAGTAGATTGCGGCTTAAACACTAGGGTTTTGAGCATCCACGGCGTGCGCGGCGCCATCCAAAAGTCCAAAGTTTCTCCGAAATCCCATTGTTTTCCGCCACTTTCTCCGCTCGCGCTGTCTACGAAATAAAGTCCCAAAAACCGAAGTCTGATGTTCTTAAGCTCAAGGGCAAATGGCAGGATGCGGTTAAGCAGTCCCTTCAGAAGAAAAAGCCACCGGAGGGTTTGGCCGGTTCCGGTTGTCGTTTTTCTTTAATTCGTACAGTGGTGGCATTTCCAGGTGGAATTTATCTTTAATTTGTGCAGGAATTTTGCCTTAATTAATACAGTCCGCTGAAAATACAGTGTTTCTTTGGATTTCCGGCCATGCCGCGACCCGGCGTCGGATGGTCCTTCTGTCGGATGACCGAAGCCAACTCAAGGCTTGCGTCATGCCGGAGTGCCGCCGAGCAGGAGGTAGGAGGAGCCGCTCGCGAATCGATCTGCCCCCGACGAGGGCGGCAATGTGGGAAAGCAGCCCGAGCCTGTTTCGAGCATCAAAATCTCCCGGCCAGGGGCGCGACTGAGGTAGGTAGTGGAGCCGCTTGGAAATGCGAAAAACAGTACGATGAAGGTGGTGAACAAATAGTTGCGCGTTTCCTTCCGCCTTCCTGGTGAGTAACCAAAACAAGTCTTCGACCATCTGCAAGAAGTACTTGGGGCCAATCAATGCGCCCGGGAACCGCAGATTCCCTTCGTTCTTGAGTGCATCCAGGAACACTGCTTCGAACTCGAGTAAGGCTATGTTCGCCTGAGCTGCCATTGTCCTGCCGCTGATCTGCGGATTGGCGAGAGGTCGTTTGCAGTCAGCACAGACGAATCGAAATCCGCGGCTGGTCCGTACAGATATCGGGAGCTCCCAAGCAGAACAGGAATTGCAGGAATCTTCCATCGGTAAATGATGCAAAGGACAAATCGTAGGTACCGCTGCCATCCATTTGAGTCGCAGATACTCATTGCCGTCTGTGATGAAGTCGTTCCACAAGCAAAGCCTGCAGAATGTGATCGTGGGATGATACGTGTACTCCATTTTGGGGGCGAAGGAGTCGGGAGTGATCTGGCGGATGCTCCACCAGCGCTGAGGTAGATCGGTTCCAGCGATGGTCAGGTCTGCCAACGCGGTTTCCGGCATACGTGTGAACTCGGCCAGTCTGCGAAGAGTTTCCGGGGCAGGGGCGGCCAGTAGGTCCCAAGGAGTAGCCCGAAAGCCAAGTAGACCAGAGTAGTCGACGCCATACACGGCGGCTGTTCGTGCCAACCAGGAGTAGAGAATCTCTCCGGAATAGGGTCGCAGTACGACTGGCACCATACCCGCTGGTCCTCAGGAAATGACGGCGTGGGATCGATCCTCCATCGAAAGCAACAGTGGCAGTGAGGGCACAACACTGAAACTCTCCATGTCGATTCGTTCGCGTCCGGATCGAATCGCGTCAATGGCCAGTGCTTCGATCAGCCGAACAATGCGTACGGTCACTCCCTCGCTTTGGTCGATCAAGGCCTTGCGTACCGCTGGCGTCAGCAAGTCCGACGGCTGTCGCAAAGGGAGAAGTCCGAGGAAACTGGCCAGGAGCCGATTAAATGCCTCATCATTACGCCAGCGCGACAACTCAATGATTTCGAAGCGGTCGGCCAGTTGCTGGTCGGTCATCAATGCCCGCTTCGCATTTCCTGTCCCGGCGCAGATCAAGGGCAACTTGATGTCATTGGCGAGAAATCGCAGAGTATTGAGCAAGATTTGTTGCTGGCGCTGGGTGCCGGCCAGCATCGAATGCAACTCGTCGATGATCAGAGTTCGCGCCTTGACGAACTGTAGAAGATCCCTGGCGATGCGACGCAACTGGGCGACGTTGTGGTAGTGGTTCGTGGGAGAGCCCAGAGCGTCCAGTAACCCCTCATAGAAGCTCTTCTCGTCAGGCTCCGGCGGCATTTGCATGTGGACGACTTGCGTATGAGTAATACCGACCGAATCGGCGAAGGCCGGAGGGTAGTCGCGAATAAACTTGCGCAGGATTTTGGTTTTTCCCATGCCCGTACCGCCGTAGATCAACAATGCCGGCATGCGGTCGTGAGGAGGGTATGCCAGCAATTCAGACATTCGAGCCAGGATGGCCTCGGCTTTTGGATAACTGATCCAGCGGTCCAGTTGAATACGGCGGATACGCTCCTCATTGCAGAGCGTGGCTTCGTGGCGGTGTTCCGGAAACAGGTGTCCGAGTTCGCTTGTCATTCCCAAATCTCGACCTTGTACGGTTGGACGGGGCCAACAATTTCCGGAACTTCCTCGGCGCTCTGCGTCGCAGATTCCGACAGGGTGGACTGCAGTGCGTATGCCGTCTTCTGGTGGCTACGCCGTGTGCGCATGGTTTTCTTTTGAGCTTCCTCGACCATTTCGCGCCTTAGCGCGATCGCCCTGAACAGTGCCTGTTCGTTCACCGCCGCATTCTCGTTGCGGAGTTTGCGGGTTGCCCAGCGCTGTTCTTCGAGGGTGATCGGAATGAAGGATCGTGTGCGGTAAGGAACGTCGATGAATTCGTTCTGGCGATCCTTGACGTAGACGCGGGACAAATCACGGGGATCGTAATGAACGGCAGAGACGTTGTGGGATCGGTGCAGCAGGGTCGTCAACGAATCCGTCCAGTAGAAAATGTTAAACATTCGAATTCCATCCCGGCGAATGGCGCGACGTTCGTAAGGGAGAAAATCGATATAGAATTGCTGCTCGCTGTATGGCAAGCGAACTTGGGCCAGAGACTTCATGGCTTGATTCCACGCCTGCTGGGGTGATCGTCCCAATCCGCGATGAAGGCTGCGGTGATAGATTCCCGCGATTTGCAGCGTGAGCCAACGCTCCAACTCTCTCATGGTCATCACTGCCATATCGGCCGGTTTATAGTCCCCGCGAGCCGCGACGGATGAGAAGGTGGTTCCAGGCAGAAGATGCACTTCTCCCATCATCGTGCCGATCAGACGCTCAATGTGTCCTCCAAAGTGCGGCCGTCCAGGGGGCCGAAAAGTGATCTCGATCCCATGTTCCTGACAGCCGCGCTTCAAAGCGTTGGAGTGGAACTCACGTGCGTTGTCGAGGTGAACTGCTTTCGGTAAACCTTGACAAGGCCAATCGAAATCAATGTGCTGAGCGGCCAGGAACTTGTTCTTTGACAGCACTGCCATGCTCAACGCAAGGGCGACCGATGTTGCGCTGGGGGCCTCCAGAGTAAGGTGAAACCCCGGCACCATCCGAGTCGCAACGTCAATGGCCAAAGTTAACCAGGGTCTGCCGATCGGTTCGCGATCGACTTCGTCGACGACCACGACATCAACTAAGGTGTGATCCATTTGCAGGAGTTGCAGCGGTTCTTTGACATGCAATCCTGCCTCTACAGGGGAGAGCAGCTGCGCCGCTTGCTTTGGACCCATGCGTCGCGTGATTAACTCGCGTGGATCGAAGTCTCGGACCCGTGACTGAATTGCCTTGTATGAGGGAGGCCTCGCGCCGGCCTTGTGACATGCCTGCTGAACTTCTCGCTGCAGGCTAGCCAGCGATGGTTTTTCCCGTCGTAAGTAGAAGTCCTTGATCGCCGACTCAATGAGTTTCTCCAAACTCGGATCGAGGATTCGGCTGCCGCATTTCCGCCCGCGTGTTTCGGGCACAAGAACACTGGTACAACGTTTCCGACGGTAGCGGGCAATCAGGCGGAAAACCATCCTCATGCGTAGGCGAAGTACCTTTCCTGCCTGTTCAATCTCCGACTGTGTGACGTGGTCGCGCTCGGCCAGAGGTGCAATGATGCGCTCCCGGCGCGTAGCGAGCTTCCAAGCAGTCTCCGGAATCCGGTCTAGTTCGCCTTTCCGCCCCAAGGCAACTTTCTCCCAACTGTACGAATTACGGAAAAACTCGAAAAAACTGTATTCATTAAAGCAAAACAGAGCCGACGACGGTAGAAGGGAAGTGACGTGGAATCAGGAACGTAACGTTGCCGTCGGCAGAGAAAATGCGGTTCGCGCGCTGCACTAATTACGGAAAAACTGTACTCAATAAAGCAAAATTTCCACGATTTCGATGTATAGAAGTCTTTTAGAATCAGCACGCGCACTGTATTAAATAAGGATAAACGACACCCGAGCAGGCGAAGGCCCTGCTCCTGGCGCCGGATGAAAACACCCTGAAGGGAAAACGGGACGGTGCCCTGCTCGGGCTTTTTGTCGGCTGCGGCCTGCGGCGGGCGGAGTTAGTGTCGCTCCTCGTCGACAAGATCCAAATGCGCGACGATCGCTGGGTGATTCCCGATCTCGTCGGCAAGCGCAAGAAGCTTCGCCTGGTGCCGGTTCCGGGCTGGGTCAAAGACCGGCTCGATCTCTGGACCGGCGCTGCGAAAATCACCGAGGGAAGGATATTTCGGGCGGTGCGAAAGAACGACAAGGTGTCGGGCGCCTCGCTCAGCACGACGGCGGTCTGGAAGATCGTGTTGCATTACGCGCACGAGGTCGGCATCGAGCACCTGGCGCCCCACGATTTGAGGCGCACATGCGCAAAATTGTGCAGGAAGTCCGGAGGCGATCTTGAGCAAATACAATTTCTGCTCGGGCACTCCTCGATTCAGACGACGGAAAAATACTTGGGCGGCGAGCAAGATATTGCGAACGCGGTGAACGATCGGATCTTTGCGCGAGTGAAGAGATTTCAAAGCAATAGCGACTAGTGCGCCTTTTCTGTGTCTGGCTACCGGAGGCATTCTGCGGTGCCCGGCGAGGCTTTCGGAGCGAGAGTAAATTTGCAGGTCAACCGCTAGTGGAGAGGGAGGGATTCTCTTACCGCTGTTACCTGCAAGTTGTGGTGAAACCTATACTTCCTGCATAATAACCTGTGTTTAACAGGGTTACAAGCGATTCTGATCTTCGGGTGCCGTTTCTATAGTTTCCTTAATTTGCTCTAATGCTAACAAAAACGGTATCACCAGTATCAGTCCGAAGCGCTCCCAAGTTTCCGACAGTCCCGGTGAATCGAAATGGTCGGTAGGAGCACGACTTTCCTGACTAAGCACCGACCCGAAATTATAACTGCTTCGGAACAACATGCTTATGATACCTTTGTCGGTTTTGAGGACTAAGGTGTGTGTCTTATGCGACCTTTGTATTGCACTTGTTTTCTACTTACTTCTGCCCTGTCGCTTTTAACGGCGTCGTCCTCCGCGCAGGAGGCGGCATCGCCATCGGACTCATATCTTGGCGCACCCCGCACGATGATTACCACACCGTTCGATGAAGCTCAACTTAGCACGCTGCATGGAAACACTTATCCGTTAGCGAGTCCAAAATACGACCTAGGAATGGCTCCGGCCAGCCTGCCAATGAACCGTATGTTGCTTGTGCTTAAGCGCAGCCGCGAGCGGGAAACCGCGCTGAAGAAGCTCCTTGACGATCAGCAGGACAAGGCGTCGCCCAGCTACCACAAATGGCGAATGCCCGATCAGTTCGGCCAGCAGTACGGCCCAAGCGAGGGAGACATTCAGACAATCATGTTATGGCTTCAGAAGCATGGCTTTCAAGTCAATCGCGTTGCGAACGGCCGTGCCACCATCGAATTCTCCGGTACCGTCAGTCAGGTAATGGAAGCGTTCCACACCGAAATTCACAAATATTCTGTGAACGGCAAAGAACGCTGGGCTAATTCTGCCGACCCGCAAATTCCCACGGCACTTACTCCCGTTGTCGCAGGAATCGCAACTCTGCACAATTTCCCGAGAAAACCGCTATACCGGCTAGTGGGGGTGTTTACTCGCCTGAAGAAGACTGGAGGCTATCAGCTCGTCTCCTCGTCGGCAGCGAGCCCGTTCTTCACAGGTGGCGGGGTCTGCGGTCTAAATGGCTCCAGTTGTTACGGGGTGGGACCTTACGATTTCTCCACTATTTACAACGTATTGCCGCTATGGAACGCGAACTCGCCTATTGATGGTACCGGCCAGTCTATCGCGATCGTTGGCCAGAGCGACATCTATCCGCAGGATGTAACTGATTTCCGGAATGATTTTGGGCTGCCCCCACCAAACCTGAATATCATCCTTAACGGTCCCGACCCCGGACATCTAGCTACAGAAGGCGACGAATTGGAATCTGACCTGGATGTGGAGTGGTCTGGTGCGGTCGCAAAGGGAGCGACGATCGACTTTGTCGTGTCAGCATCCACCAACTCCAGCGCCGGCGTGGATCTTTCGGCTCAGTACATTGTTGACAATGACGTTGCACCCGTGATGAGCGAAAGCTACGGAGCTTGTGAACTGGACATGGGCACGAGCGGGAATCAGTTTTATAACCAACTGTGGCAACAGGCTGCCGCAGAGGGCATTACGGTTTTCGTTTCGACAGGCGACAGCGGCTCGGCGGTGTGCGACAGGGGTTCGTCGATAGCGACGCAAGGGCTGGCCGTAAATGGAATTTCCTCCACTCCATACAATATTGCCGTCGGTGGTACGGATTTCGATGATTTGCAAAATCCGTCTGCCTACTGGAGTTCGACTAACAATTCGGTCACGCAAGCTTCCGCCAAAAGCTACATTCCAGAGACGACCTGGAACGACACCTGCACGAATAGCGAGTTTTTCCAGTTTACTGGAGAACCAAACGCGGAGAGCGATTGCAATGACAGCAGCAGCGTCTATTGGCCAAATTTTCTGCCTCCGGTAGGAGGAAGCGGAGGCACAAGCAATTGCACGATATCGCAGAATCAGTCTGCTTCGAGTTGCTCTGGTGGATATCCGAAGCCATCGTGGCAGTCGGGGCCAGGCGTACCCAATGACGCCAAACGCGATGTCCCTGATGTCTCGCTATTTGCCGGAGATGGTCTTAACGCAAGCTTTTATGTTGTCTGTGAGACGGACATCTATGGAGGTTGCGCTGGCGACCCATACAACATTGTTGGAGTCGGCGGCACGTCGGCCTCGGCCCCGACGTTGGCCGGCATTATGGCCATGGTCAATCAGAAGATGCAATCTTCTCAAGGCGATGCGAACTATATGTTGTATCCGCTAGCCGCGCAGCCGGAAGCGAGTTGCGATTCCACTGGGACCATTGGCGGCTCGTGCATTTTCTACGATGTAACCACAGGAACGATCGCAATGCCATGTGTCACCGGAAGCCTGGATTGTGTGACGAACGTGGCTGGCGACCAGAATGGTGTGCTTTCTGGCTACAGCTCAACCTCAGGCTACGACGCCGCTACCGGGTTAGGAAGCATCAACGCTTTCAACCTCGTTAACAACTGGAGTTCGGTTAGTTTTCAGCCGACGGTTTCCACACTTTCCCTTAACCCGACGAAGCAGATCACGCACGGGTCGCCGGTGGACGTGAACATCACGGTGACACCACAGGCGGGGACGGGGACGCCCACGGGACTGGTCGCCTTGCTGGCCAGCACGGGGCCGGAGTCCGGAACGTTCACGCTGGCAAATGGTTCCGTCTCCGCAACGACTGGCATTTTGCCTGGGGGCAGCTATACCGTGACGACGTACTATGCGGGCGACGGCACCTACGCCGCGAGTAACTCTTCGCCGGGCGTTCCGGTGACGGTGAATCCCGAATCAAGCACAACGACAATGCAAGCGTTCACGCTGAATCAGAACGGCAACACTGTACCTTTTACGGGCGGCCCGTACGGTGGAAATGTTGTTTATCTGCAGGCAAATGTGGCCGGGCGATCGGGACAAGGTGTACCGACAGGAACGGTGAATCTCACGCAAACGGTGAATGGGACGACTACAAACTTTCCCGGCGATCCTTATTCCCTTAATAGCGAGGGGTACACAATGACCCCGCTGCCCGGAGGGTACTACCAGGGCTTCACCCCTGGAACGTACTCCTTTGCCGCGCACTACAGCGGAGATGCAAGCTTCAAGCCAAGTATTTCTCCATCAGTCAGCTTTACTATTACGCAGACCGCGACTAGCACGGCGATCAGTAGCCCTGAGTGCAGTTCGCAAAGCGGGCAATGTACTCTCGTTTTGGGCACATTAATTACGATTTTCGCCACAGTTTCGAGTAGCAATTCCGATGCGTTTAGTAGCCTACCGACAGGGACGATGACGTTTTATTCCAACGGCACACCACTGGGTTCACCTATACCTGTTGATTCAAGCATCGTCCCTCCTATCGCGAGCCTTTCGACAACGCAACTGCCTCTTGGACAAAACAACATCACGGCACAATACAGCGGCGATACGAACTATACGGGGTCCACTTCGTCAGGTCTTTCGATTAATATCATTTCGTCACTACCACCACCTCCTCCCCCCATGACGTTCACGATGAGCGCCAGTCCGACGGCAGTCAGTATCGCGAGTCCGGGGCAGTCCGGATCTACAATCCTGACGTTCATTGCACAGAACGGCTTCACTGGCTCAGCTACACTCTCGCCGTCGATGTGCTCGAACTTGCCATCGAAGAGCAGCTGCAGTTTCAGTCCTGCGAGCGTCACCTTCACGTCTTCCATAACAAGTACCGCAGTGACTCTCACGATCACAACCACAGCCTCCAGTCCCGCGATAACGTTGGGTAGCCGGTTCAAGTCGGATTTGCCGAGGGCTATCGAAACTTATGGTATCTCAGTGATTGGGCTCTTCATTCTGCTTCTTAGTGGTGCTCTCCGCCGCCGCTGGAGTGCAGTTCCCGCCCTGCTAGGTCTTGCGCTGCTTGCATCGGCGGTGGCTTGCGGTGGTGGAAGCGGAGGAGGGGGTGGTGTCGTTGTCGTGAATCCGGGAACACCGGTGGGCAACTACCTGGGCGTTACCGTGACGGTCACGATCAACGGCATCACGCAATCGATCAACAATTTGAGCGTGAACGTCCAATAGCCGGATCATAAGGACCTAAGTTCACAACATGAGGGTACGAAGCGCGCTAGAGACACTCGCAAAAGTTTCTAGCACTTTTATGTTGACACCGATGTCGAAGTTGACCTAGATTTTCGTGTACGGTTGATTCGAGGGGGCCAACCGAAACTACCTGAGGTGGGCCAATGGCTCGCTTGAGATTTGGTGTGCCCTCGTTTCGTGAATGCTATACCAACAACCGTAAACACCGCATCGCCTCAGCAAGCACCATAGGAATGTGGCTGAGCCTATCTCTTGCCGCTTTTGTCGGCACGGCGTGGCCCCAAGATCCCGCAGCCGGTATCCTTCCGTTTTCCACTCAGGCTGTTGGCATTTATGATTCCGTGGATTTGGCAACTAGCAACATCAATGTCACGATCCCGGTGCGAAACAAACAAGGCAAAATACCGTTTTCTTATAACCTGGTAGGAAATTCACATCCATATATTTATGCGTGCGGAAGTGGGTGTGTACCACCACAACCTGCGCAATGGAGGGGAGGCTTTGGACTTGTCGGTGAGGTGAGCGTAGGGGCAAATATTGGTTGCACGAGCACATCCAAGGAAGTGACTTGCGCCAATCTCAGCGTGAGCGCCCTCCAATTAGCTAATTTCTACATAACAGACTCAACCGGGGCAATCCACCCACTCGTGATCGGCCCTGTTCTATTGAATACTCCCGAGCCTTGCTACGGAGGGGGGTCTGGGGGAGGCGTGACTTTGGGCACAACTTCTGACGGTTCTTTTTATACATTGGTCGAGTTTCCTTACACCTACGAAAGCGGCGGCGTTACATATAATGCAGCCACCTTTACTATTTACGATAAATCTGGCAATGCCTATGAGCCAGGCTACAATCCGCTTCTTAACAACAGCTCGGGGGGTATCATTATCCAAGATCCGGATGGCGCACAAATTAGCTACACCATCACAGCGCAATCAGGGAGCCCTTTGTATACCTACACAGACACGCTTGGCGAACAGGTTATAACTTATACATATAACAGTACACAATCTCAATCTCAGTACAAAGACGCGGGAAACAATAACAGCACCGGGCGGTTTGAAGCCTGCTCCTGTAAGCCGACTTCAGGAGGCCGTCTCCCATCTTTGGTACAGCATCACGAGCTTGCGCTCATGTTCGTGACACACACCCGCTGCGTCAGTCGCTTCCCGGGCAGGGAAGTTCTTCTGCATTTGTAGAGCTGACCCGGTGGCGATATTAAACATATCCGCAGCGGTTACCAACCCGGCCCGAGGCTCGGCAGCGTAATCACCGT
>Ga0302325_10006098_pt1 | contig 27219 bp, 27 predicted proteins | sample Palsa_T0_2_FD_201948 | JGI IMG/M metagenome (GOLD analysis project Ga0302325, IMG submission 201948) | Peat permafrost microbial communities from Stordalen Mire near Abisko, Sweden - Palsa_T0_2 | ecosystem: Environmental > Terrestrial > Soil > Palsa > Peat permafrost | place: Sweden: Abisko... | reverse complement strand
CGGTCACGTCCCCACCCCTCCCCGTCCCCAGACCGGGTTCGCGCGGCCGGCTCTCCCCCAGGAGCCGGCCGCACCTTTTTGATGGGAACAATCGAACCCCCTTGGGCGCATAGCAGAACTCTGTTTGCGCATAGGTGACCGGCAAGCGGCCGCTAAACCGTTTGTGAGTTGTCTCCCCCATTCAGTTCGTTATGTTGCGGCGCACAGCGCGAACAGCCGGGGTGACGACTTTAGCCTTCCATGCAAGCTGCAATGGAAGCGTGTTGGGGAGCCGTGTCGAATGACCGCCATTGTCCGCATCGCTTTGCGGCGCCCCTACACCTTTGTCGTCCTGGCACTTCTCCTCTTCATCATCGGGCCGCTCGCCGCGTACCGAACGCCGGTCGATATATTTCCCGAGATTCGCATCCCGGTCATCGCGGTCATTTGGCAATACACCGGCCTGCCGCCGGAGGAGATGGCCGGCCGGATGGTCACGCAGTTTCAACGCACGCTGACCACGACCGTCAACGACATCGAGCACATTGAAGCCACCAACTACACCGGCATTGGCATTGTTAAGATCTTCCTGCAGCCCGGTGCCGATGTCCGCACCGCAAATGCGCAGGTCACTTCGGTTTCGCAGACGCTGCTGAAGCAGATGCCGCCCGGTTCGACACCGCCGCTCATTCTTCTCTACAACGCGTCGACCGTGCCGATCATCCAGCTCGCGCTGTCGGGTAAAGGGCTCCCCGAACAGGCGCTGTTCGATCTCGGGCTTAACTTCGTCCGCGTTCCCATCGTCACGGTTCCGGGCGCGGCCATGCCTTACCCGTTCGGCGGCAAATTCCGCCAGGTCCAGATCGACGTTAATCCGGATGCGATGCGCGCACGCGGCCTTTCCGCCCAGGACGTCGCCATCGCATTCGCGCAGCAAAACCTGATCACGCCCGTCGGCACCGAAAAAATCGGCACATTCGAATACGCGATCAACCTCAACGACGCCGTCCCGATCGTGAAAAAGATGGGAGATCTGCCGATCAAGACCGTCAACGGGGCGATGGTGTACGTTCGCGACATCGCCCAAGTGCGTGACGGCAATCCGCCGCAGCAGAACATCGTGCATGTCGACGGCAACCGCTCCGTCCTGATGTTCGTGCTCAAGAATGGTGCGGTATCGACGCTTTCGATCATCGACGGCGTAAAGCAAAAAATGCAGGAGATGAAAAGGACGCTGCCGAGCGCGCTTACGCTGACCGCGATCGGCGATCAGTCGATATTCATCAAAGCCGCGATCGGCGGCGTCATCCGCGAGGGAATCATCGCGGCCGCGCTGACCAGCGTGATGATCCTATTGTTTCTCGGCAGCTTCCGCTCGACCCTGATTATTGCAACATCGATCCCGCTGTCGGTGCTTGGCTCGATCGCAACGCTTTGGGCGTTGGGCGAAACGCTCAACATCATGACGTTGGGCGGGTTGGCGCTTGCCGTCGGCATTCTCGTCGACGAAGCCACCGTGACAATCGAAAACATCAATTGGCACCTCGAGCAAGGTAAGGAGGTTGAGACCGCGATCCTCGACGGCGCCGAACAGATCGTGACACCGGCGTTCGTGTCGCTGTTATGCATCTGCATCGTGTTCGTGCCGATGTTCTTCTTGACCGGCGTGCCGCGCTTCCTGTTCGTCCCGCTCGCCGAGGCCGTCATGTCGGCGATGGTTTGGTCGTTCATCCTGTCGCGCACGCTGGTGCCGACCATGGCGAAATACATGCTGCGCCGGCACCACGACACTGGCGGCGAGCCACCGCCGACGCGCAATCCGCTGGTCATGGTGCAACGCGCTTTCGAGGCCGGCTTCGAGCGCTTTCGTCTTGCCTACCGTGAGCTGTTGACGATGGCGTTGCGGCGCCGTGCGGTGTTCGTGAGCTGCTTCGTCGCCCTCATTTTTGGGACGTTCGCGCTGGCGCCCTATCTCGGTACAGATTTCTTCCCTTCGGTCGACGGGGGACGCATCTTGATGCACGTGCGTCTGACGGTCGGCACCCGCGTCGAAGAAAGCGCGCGGCAATTCGCCGAGATCGAAAAGGTTGTCCGCCAGATCATTCCGCACGAAGAGCTGGCGACACTGGTTGACAATATCGGCTTCCCGGTGAGCGGCATCAACACCACCTACAACAACACCGGGACAATTGGATCTTCCGACGGGGAAATTCAGATCGGCTTGAGCGAAGATCACAAACCGACGGCGGATTATGTCCGCGCGATGCGTGAGGAACTCCCTGCCCGTTTCCCGGGCGTGACGTTCTCGTTCCTGCCGGCCGACATCGTCAGTCAAATTCTCAATTTCGGCGCGCCGGCGCCGATCGACATCCAAATTCGCGGACCGAAGCTTCAGGAAAACTATAACTACGCGCAGGATGTGTTGCGTCGCCTGCGCCACATTCCCGGATTGGTGGACGCGCGAATTCAGCAATCGCTCAACGAACCGGCCTTCGACGTCGACGTCGACCGTACGCGCGCCAAATATGTCGGCATCAGCGAAAGCGACGTGACCAACAGCATGGTGGTCAATCTCGCCGGGTCGAGCCAAGTGCAGCCAACCTTTTGGCTCAACCCCGAGAACGGCGTGAACTACTCGATCGTGATGCAAACGCCGCAATACCAGGTCGACTCGCTTAACGCGCTGCAGAACCTGCCGATCACGGCCGCAGGAGCGGCGCCACAAGTGCTCGGCGCCATCGCCGATTTCAAGCGTCGCATGATCCCGGCTGTCTATTCGCAATACAACGTTCAGCCGCTGATCCAGATTTACGGCACCACGCAGGGGCGCGATCTCGGCGCCGTCGCTGCCGACGTGCAGAAAATTCTGGACGAGACCGCCAAGGATGCGCCGAAGACCGCCCAGGTGCTCATGCTCGGCCAGGTCAAGACCATGAACAGTTCGTTCTCCGGTCTGATCTTTGGCCTCGCCGCCGCGGTGGTTCTCATTTACCTGCTCATTGTCGTCAACTTTCAGTCCTGGGCCGACCCATTCGTCATCATCACCGCATTGCCTGCGGCGCTCGCCGGCATCGTTTGGATGTTGTTTGCCACGGGTACGACGCTGTCGGTGCCGGCGCTCACCGGGGCCATCATGTGCATGGGCGTCGCCACCGCCAACAGCGTCCTGGTCATCAGCTTCGCCAAGGAGCGTCTTGAGGAGCATGGCGACGCGGTTACCGCCGCCATTGAAGCCGGCTTTGTCCGGTTGCGCCCGGTGGTCATGACCGCGCTCGCCATGATCATTGGCATGCTGCCGATGGCGCTTGGCTTTGGCGAAGGCGGCGAACAGAACGCGCCGTTAGGCCGTGCCGTCGTCGGCGGGCTGTGTTTCGCAACCGTCGCAACTCTGATATTCGTACCGGTCGTGTTCAGCATCATTCATCAACGCCGCGGTTCGGTGGGCGCCCGCGTCATCGGAGAGCCGCAGCATGCTGCCTGAGTCCGGATCGCCCGGCGTATCCCGTCGGGGACTCTACATAGCGGGCCTTTCCGCCGGCCTTATCGCTGTGGTCATTGTCGCCTTCGGCATTACGACGCGCAAAGTTGCGGACGCCAAGCTCCGGGAATGGACCGAGAATCAGGCGGTGCCGACCGTGAACGTCGCGGCGCCCGATACCCGCGGCAAAATGACGACCTTCAGCCTTCCCGGCCGACTGGAAGCCTATACGCAGGCGCAAATCTACGCCCGGGTTACCGGTTATGTGAAAGACTGGAAGGCCGACATCGGCACGCCGGTGAAGACCGGGCAATTGCTCGCCGAACTCGACGCGCCCGATCTCGATCAGCAGATCATGCAGGCTGAAGCCAACCTGGCGAGCGCCAAGGCCAACTCGGTGCTCTCGGACATGACGCTGACGCGTGGCCAGTCGCTGATCAAGACCTACGCCATCTCACAGCAGGATCTCGACCAGCGCTCCGCCGATGCCTCGAACAAGCAGGGGCTCGTCCGCGCCGCGCAGGCCAATCTCGATCGTCTGCGCGTGCTTGAACAATATAAGCGGCTGGTCGCGCCATTCGATGGACTGGTTACCGCGCGCACGACCGATATCGGCGCTTTGATCAACGCGGGCGGTGGCGGACCGCCAATGTTCGTGGTGTCGGAAACCAGCAAATTGCGCGTCTACGTCAACGTCCCGCAGAATTACGTGCCGAGCATTCCGGTCGGCACTCACGCACAGATCACCGTGCCTGAATATCCCGGACGGGCGTTTCCGGCGGGCGTTGAGGCTTCAGCGCAGTCCGTCGACGTTACTTCGAGCACGACGCGCATGCAGCTCGTGGTCGATAATTCCAAAGGCGAACTGATGACCGGCGATTTTACCAACATCACGTTCGATCTGCCGCACCCTGAGATCGCCGTGAACGTGCCGGCGAGTGCTCTGATCTTCAACGAGCGCGGACTGCAAGTCGCGACCGTCAGCGGCGAGGGACGCATCGTCCTCAAGCAGGTCACAATATCGCGGGATTTGGGCAACGAAGTCGAAATCGAATCGGGCATCGCCGCCGATGATCGCGTGGTCACGAATCCGCCGGACGGAATTATCACCGGCGACAAAGTCCACGTTGCCGGTGCAGCCGGCACTCCCGGACAACCGGAAACGGCCGAAGCGAAGTAAGGACAAAGGAAGCGAAAACTTCACTTCAAGCCACGCGCTGCGAGTTTCGCGCGCGGCGCGACCGTCATCCGATCGGCTTCATTCCTGTAGCAAAGCGCTTGAAATTACGGACATAGAAGTCAGCGCCGGCGGCGATCGCGGCGGCAGCCTTATCATCGAGCGTGCGAATGGCGCGGGCCGGGGCGCCCACAATCAGCGACTTCTCCGGAAACGACTTGCCCTCGGTGATGAGCGCGCCCGCGCCCACGAGACTATGGGCGCCGATCCGCGCGCCGTTGAGAATGATTGCCCCCATGCCGATCAAGGTGTGTGGGCCGATACTGCAGCCGTGCAAAATAACATTGTGCCCAATGACGCAATCCGGCCCGATAGTGATCGGAAATCCCAAATCCGTGTGCAGCGTGCTGTTGTCTTGAATTTGCGAACGGTCGCCGAGCTCGATCCATTCGTTGTCGCCGCGCAACACGGCGCCGAACCAAACGCTGCAATCGGTTTTCAACCGCACTCTGCCGATGACAGCTGCGCTCGGCGCGACCCAATAACGGCCCTCCTCCGGCAGGTCCGGCTTTTGTCCATCGAGTTCGTAAATCATGCGGCCTTCTCATTTCTGCGCGCAAATTCGCCGTCGGTGAAAACGCGTATCGCATTCGCTGAAAATTCGAAAGCGCAAAGACCGCGCGGCGAAGACAACCTGGGCCGCGGAATAAAATCGGCAATCGCGCCGTCAAACGCTGAGCAACGCCTGCAACGCCGTGACGACGACTGTTCCGGACATGAAGCTCCACGCCCCGGCGATCGCGGTCGCCAACATGACGAACTCGACGCGCCGCCGCTCCACGCGGCGTCCGCGCAGCGTATTGCGCATGATCAGGAAAGGAGCCGAGAAAATAAGCAGCGGGACCGCGGCGACGCGCGCCGGCATCGGCCCCATCTGCAGGAGCCGGAAGGTCGGAAAATGGGCGCCGTAGAGGCGGTATCCGGATGCGCACAAACCGGCAACCGCGAAACCGATCGCGAGCGCGAACAGAGATGCGATGGAATCGGATGAAGCCGTCGCCTGGATCGCGTCGAACATTTCGCAGGGCCCCCGGGGTGCGGAAAGCCATGGCAAAGCCCGGCGCCGGCCGCCACGGGATGATTAAGAAAGGGTTAACGGGGAAGTTCGTTTGCCCGTGGCATACTCGGCCGCGATTCGCTTCCGGCGACAGAGCTGCGGATGACAGCACGTACGGTCTTCGAACTGCGATTGCGGCGCCCACGCAGCCCGGTCCTGCCGCTGGTGCTGTTCTTTGTGATGCTGGCGGTGACCGTGACTTTCGTCGCCTACGTGCTTTGGCCGACATGGCCGAAGGCCGTAACTGCGCTCGATGGTCCCTCGCTTCCGGTCGTCATTGCCGGCGTCCTCTTCAATGTGCCGCCGGCAGCCATCCGTGCATCGGTACAGCGGCAGCCAGGAGCGCATGAGCGGATCGATCTCGTCCTGCTTTGGCCGTCATTGGTGCCGCCGCCGGCCGAGGGAACCGTGAGCGCGGATGCGCCTGTGTCGAGCGACAGCAATCCTGCCCCGCCAAAAAACAGCAACGATCGTTTGTTCGTGACCATTGCAGGGTTGGGCAGCGTGTTGCCGCCGGCGGAACGCCTGCGAAGTGTTTATCCACGCTATTTCGACAGCCGCGCGACACCCGCCAATGACGGTCTGGCCGTCCTGCAGTTTCGCTCTGGAACACCTTATGAGGGCGAAGACCTGATTTACCCGGCGGACGAACCGGATCGCTTCTTCGCCCGCTGCACGCGCGAAACCGTTCGCCCGGTGCCTGCGACATGCATTCACGAACGCTTACTGGATGGGGCGGAGATTATGATTCGCTTTCCGCGCGCGTGGTTACAGGATTGGCGCGGCGTCGTTGCCGGTTTTGATCGGCTGGCCTCGCAGTTGCATCAGCAAGCTGGTGCCACGGAGAGCACAAAGGACAACCGATAACGTTCGACGGGCTGGCGCGCGGCAGCAGATGATCGCGCCCGCACGGCTAGTGTCCCGATTCCGAAGTTCGCATGACCAGGCGGCAATCCCATGTGCGAACTTCGGAATCAAAGGGACACTAGCAATACTATAAATCTAGTGTGGCTTTGGTTCAGAAGTCCGCATGATAGTGTGCGGCAAAAATGATGCGGACTTCTGAACCGCCACACTATTCCAGATCGGTACTCAAAATCGCCATCTGGAAATTATATGAGCGGTCGTCGTCCTCATCGTCAACGAACAGCACGCCAATAAATTCCTCTCCGACATAGACTTCGGCGGAGTCGTCCTTTTTTGGGCGCGGCACCACGCGGATCTGCGGATTGCCGAAGAGCTTCTTCAGATAAGCGTCGAGCTTTTTAACCTCTTGAAGGTCCACTACCATCTCCTCGGACGGGGCAAAGCCTTTGCCGCAGGCGACTATCAAGAGCGGCAAAATCGGGCAGCAGCAAAAACGTGCTGGCGCCTTAGCACGCGACTATAACGGCGATCAAACGCCCTCGGGGAACATCTGATCCATCGTGCGGGCGGGATCGGGACAGCCGGCCTGGCCCACGACCTTAGCCGGCACCCCGGCCACAGTGACATTGTTCGGGACCGGCTTGATCACCACGGACCCGGCCGCGATGCGGGCGCAGGGGCCGACTTCGATGTTTCCGAGGATTTTGGCGCCAGCTCCGATCATTACGCCGTAGCGTATCTTCGGATGCCGGTCTTCCCACTCCTTGCCGGTGCCGCCCAGCGTCACGCCGTGCAGCATCGAAACGTCGTCGCCGATCTCCGCGGTCTCGCCGACAACGAGTCCCGTCGCATGGTCCAGGAAAATGCCGCGCCCGATCTTCGCCGCCGGATGGATGTCGCATTGGAACACCGCCGACATCCGGCTCTGAAGATAGAGCGCGAAATCGCGGCGATCCTTTTGCCACAGCCAGTGCATCAGGCGGTACGTCGCAATGGCTTGAAAACCCTTATAATAGAGCACCGGTTCGATGATGCGGTGCGTTGCCGGATCGCGATTAGCCGTCGCCATCAAGTCCGCGCGGAAAGCGTCGCCAATCGCCGGCACTTCGCGGAGCGCATCGGAGTAGGCCTGGCGGATGAGCTCGCCCGAAAGGGCCGCATGGTCGAGCCGCTCCGCCAGCCGGTAGACGATGGCCTCCTCCAATGCGTCACGATGCAAAATCGTCGAATAGATGAAGGTCGCAAGCGCAGGCTCCTTGCGTACAATTTCTTCGGCTTCGCGGCGGATGCGAGCCCATACCGGATCGAGCTTGTCCAGCGCCGGCGTATTTTGAGATTGTGCCATAAGGCCTCCCGAGAGAAGGATTTTAGCATATTGGTGCAGCGCAAGACAAAAACCAGAGGGCGCGGTAGGCCCTTCTCGGTCAAAGACTTACCCACAAAATCAGCCGCCGGCTTAGTTCTGGGTCAATGGACCAGCCCGATCTTCACCGCCCTGGCTCAAAAAGCTTAAAACCGCGCCTTTGAACCTCCGGTCGCCCGCCGCCAGCATATGATCGCGGCCCGGAATGGTGAAAGGCGTGGCGTCCGGAATGAGCGCTGCCAGCCCTTCGGGCGACCCGGCAACATGGTCGTGTTCGCCGACCGCGATGAGAAGTGGAACCGCAATGCGCCCTACTTCCTCCCGGTCCATGATTTGCCGCGCGCCGCGGATGCATGCCGCGAGAGCCCGTAAGTCGGAGTGCGTTTTCTCGGCAAAAGCGCGATAGGTGCGGCCGCCCGGATCAGACACGTCGGCAAGCGCTGGAGCTTCGAGCGCCCGCGCAATCCTGTTGGTATCGCTCAAACCGTCGATGAGCCCCATCCCCAATCCTCCAAGTACAGCCGAACGCACGCGCCCGGGATTTGCGAGCGCCATGAACGCGGCGATCCGGGCGCCGAGCGAGTAACCGAGGATATCGGCACGCGCAAGCCGCAGATGATCCAGCAAGGCGCGCACGTCCTCCGCCATGGTCGCGCTGTGGTAGGCGCTTGGATCATAGAGTTTGGTGGACTGCCCGTGGCCGCGGTTGTCGAGCGCAATAACGCGCCTGCCGGCGCCGGTGAGCGCCGTCACCCAGCCGGTGTAAACCCAGTTAACCTCTTTGTTGGAGGCAAATCCGTGGACGAGGACGACCGGCGGCCCCTCGCCCTCATCGAGAAAGGCGATCTCGACGTCATCGTGAGAAAAACGCGGCATCCCGGACCTCTACTCTATCCGCTTGCGCAGGCGCACAAAAATGATGATGCGGGCCGCATATGCAGCTAGGCTCCTCCCGCCCCGGGAGCGCCTTCAATCCGCGGCCGGGCTACCCGGGAGGAACAAGATGCGACGCCCTTGGCTTCTCATGCTCGGCTTACTCGCTCTGTCGAGCGGTCCCGCCGCGGCACAGGTTTCCGACGATGTGGTGAAAATTGGCGTGCTGACCGACTTGTCCGGGCCAGCCGCAACCGCCACCGGGCAAGGTTCGGTCATCGCCGCCGAGATGGCCGTGAGCGATTTCGGCGGCACCGTGCTGGGCAAGCCCATTCAGGTGATCTCGGCCGATCATCAAATAAAGCCGGACGTCGCGGCGGGCATTGCGCGCCAATGGTATGACCGCGACCAGGTCGATCTGATCCTCGACGTGCCGGTATCGGCTGTCGGATTGGCCGTTCAAGCAGTCGCCAATGAGAAGAAAAAACTCTTCATCACTCATTCGACCGGCACGGCAGATTTCCACGGCAAGTTTTGCTCGCCTTACGCGCTGCAATGGGTATTCGACACCCACGCACTTGCGGTTGGCACCGCGCAAGAGGTCACCCGTCGCGGCGGCAACACATGGTTTTTCCTCACCGCCGATTACGCCTTTGGCCACGCGCTCGAGCGGGACGCGACGCGGGTCATCGTTGAGAACGGCGGCAAAGTGGTAGGCTCGGTCTCCCATCCCTTCGCGACGCCAGATCTCTCCTCTTTCGTCCTTCAAGCTCAATCTTCCAAGGCGAAGATCATCGGCGTGGCCAGTGGCCCTCCCGACAACGTCAACGCCGTGAAGCTCGGCGGCGAATTCGGCATTTTCCAGGGCGGCCAGCAAATGGCCGGCTTATTGGTGTTGATTACCGATGTCCACGCACTCGGCTTGCAAGCCGCGCAAGGATTGGTACTCACCACGTCGTTCTATTGGGACATGGACGAGCAAACCCGGGAATGGTCAAAGCGCTTCTTTGCCAAGACCAACCGAATGCCAACCATGTGGCAAGCGGGAGTCTATTCTTCGGTCATAAACTATCTTGAAGCCGTCAAAGCCACCGGCACCGACGAGCCCCTGAAAGTATTAGCCCAAATGCGGGCAGCGCCGATCCAGGATTTGTTTGCTCGCAACGGCCGGCTGCGCGAGGACAATCTCATGGTTCACGACCTGATTTTGGTGCAAGTCAAGACGCCTGAGGAATCGAAATATCCGTGGGACTACTACAAGATCCTCACGCATATTTCGGGCGAGCAAGCATTCGGGCCGCCAAATCCGGCCTGTCCGCTGGTTAAACCGCAATAACATTGCGCCGGCGAGGTAACCGCCGCCGCGCAGGAAAAGGCTTAGCTGGAATTCGCGTCTCGCCGTTGTTAGTATCGGAAACCGGTAAGGTGCAGACATGGCCGACGCAATCGTGCCTCACTTCCACAACGACCTCGGGGTCGCCGTAATTGATATCGGCGCCAAGGAATTCATGTGCGTCGGCGCCATGCCCCCCTTCGACCACCCGCATGTGTATTGCGACATGGGCGCCGATTCGGAATGCGTGTGTCCATATTGTTCCACGCTTTACCGGTACGACCCGGCGCTCAAGCCTGGAACCGCGCGGCCGGAAGCATGCGTTCTTGACGACACCGGCGCCTGATCCGCGGCGGGAGCGCGTGCCCTGACCGCCTCGCGCGTGGTCATCGTCGCTGGCGGGGGCATCGGCGGCTTGACCGCAGCGCTGGCGTTGGCCCGCCGCGGCTTTCGCGTCACGGTGTTGGAGCAAGCCCAGCGCCTCGAAGAAACCGGCGCCGGAATTCAGCTCTCACCCAATGCAACCCGCACGCTGATCGAGCTCGGCTTGGACGGCGCATTGCGGCCGCTCGCGGTCGCGCCAAGCGCATTGCGGGTGATGAACGCAATTTCCGGCCGGGAAATTGTGCGCATGCCGCTCGGCGAGTTTGCCGAGGATCGCTACGGCGCGCCCTTCTGGCTGATGCATCGCGCCGACCTGCTCGGCGTGCTCGCCGATGCCGCATCGCGGCAGCTTGGCATCACCATCAAGTTGGGCCGGCAGGTACAAGATTTTGTGGTTCATCCGAACGGACTGACGGTGTCCGCCCTGACCGCGACCGGCATCGCCGACGAACGCGGCTTTGCCGTGCTGGCGGCCGACGGTCTGTGGTCGCCGCTGCGCCGGCAACTCGGCGATCGCGTGCCGCCACGCTTCACCGGCCGAGCGGCCTGGCGCGGCAGTGTTGCCGCGCGCGACGTGCGTGCCGAATTTCGCGAGCCGGCCGTTCACCTTTGGATCGGGCCAAACGCGCATCTCGTTCATTATCCGGTGAGAGCAGGACAGCTGATCAATATTGTCGTTATCGCCGCCGATCCGGATGGCGATCGGAATAACGGCTTGCCTATTCGGAGCACGATCACGACGCGCGCCGATCTTTTATCCGCTCTAAGTGACGACAACTGGGCGATGCCTGCGCGCACGCTCCTTCGCTTGCCGGACGCGTGGCAGAAGTGGCCGCTTTACGAGCGGCAGCCGCTGAAGCGATGGTCCGAAGGCGCGGCGGCGCTGCTCGGCGATGCGGCGCATCCAATGTTGCCGTATTTGGCGCAAGGCGCCGCCATGGCCATTGAAGACGCCGCCGTGGTCGCGGATTGTCTGGCGCGCCAGCCCGACGACGCGGCGCGGGCGTTGCGGGCCTATCGCTCGGCGCGGCAACGGCGAACGCAAAAAATCCAGTTTGCGTCGGCGCGCAACGGCGCACGCTACCATTCCGGTTGGCCCAAGAGTTGGTTACGCGACGCCGCAATGCGCACCATCGGCGGCAAAGGGCTGCTCAAACACTATGACTGGATCTATCGCTGGCGGCCTCCCGTGCTGCCGTCCAGCTAAAGCCCCGAGCCCTGATCATTCAGGTCCGCTTGCCGCCGGCAACGCGCCGGGACCAAGCGCAACGGTAAGCTTGGCGCGCTCGGAGAGATTCGAACTCCCGACCCTCAGATTCGAAGTCTGATGCTCTATCCAGCTGAGCTACGAGCGCGCGGAGCGGCCGCACAATAGCCGCTTCCCGCGGGCGTTCAACCGCGTCGACTCCGGCGGGCGTCGCCGTCTCTGCAATCCTCGCCGGCGCGCCGTGGTCGACAAAGTCCCTTCTGAGTCCGATGAGGTTCCGGCTGTGTCATGCCGGCAAAGCAGGGCGGCCATTCCTGACTGCAAACCTGTCGGAACAAGCCCCGGAAGGTGCAGTTGTCAGCAAGCGACGAAATAGGAGGTCGATTATGTCTGATTATCGCAACCCCAACGATCCAATGTGGCAAGGCGGAGAATATGAGCCCGCCGCGCGTTCCAATGGTTCCGGCTGGGGCTGGCTCGCCGGTGCGGTGGTGATCATCGTCCTTATCGCAATCGTGTTCGGAGCCGGCCACGGGCCAACCAGGACGGCAATGAATGAAAACAGGCCAACGGCGGGGAATTTGGCTGCGCCGCCAGCTCCCACTGTTAACCCCGCCCTTCCCGGCCTAACTCCTCCTCCGGCCAATCCGGCGCAGACTTCACCGGCGCAATAAATAGCGATCCAGCTCAACGATCGGCGTCATTCTTGAGAGCGGCCTCGGCGAATAACCGAGGCCGCTTTTTTGATTGCGGGGCAGTGGCTCTAAAAAAACTTGGCGATTCGCTGAGCAGCTTACTTCTCGAACGCCGGATCAATCGGCACGCGGTAGCCGTTGGCCAGGCGGTTCGTCTCATTGGCCATGCCGACGACGGCCATGAGTTCGCCGAACATCGCTTCGCTCATGCCGGCCTTGCGCGCCGCGGCGCCGTGACTGGCAATGCAATAGGCGCAGCCATTGGTCACGCTCACCGCGAGATAAACCATCTCCTTGGTCACGGCATCGAGCGCACCCGGCGCCATGATCTCCTTGATGCTCTCCCAGGTGCGCTTGAGCGTCGCCGGATCGTGCGCGAGATATTTCCAGAAATTGTTGACGTCTTCGACGCGGCGGGTGCGCTTGATGTCATCATAGACGGCGCGGGCTTTCGGCGCGGCGTCGGCGTATTCGATCGGCCCAGGAACGGCCATGGATGCTCCCTTGCTTTGCTACTTCACCGGCACCGCGAGCGGCGCGCCTTTGTCGAGAACATAGACCACGTACATCTTGCAGGGCGCGTCGGCGGTCGCGGCGCCTTCGGCGTGAATGGCGCGCTCCGGCAGTTCGATGGTCTCGCCGGCGTGAAGGACTTTTTCCGGCTCCCCGTCGGGCGCAAACCAGCAAGCGCCCTCAATCACATATGCGGTGACCAGGCCGGGATGGATATGGCGCGGCGCCTTGAAGCCCGGAGCAACTTCGACAATCGCCGTGGTCATTTCGGAGTTGGAATTCGGCACCTCGGTCTTGCTGATGATGGTGCGCTTGACCGGCGAAGGCGTCAGCGGCGGATTCTTCGGCGGTTCCGCAAGCGCGAGCGCGCAGCTCGCGAGCAAGGCGGCGATAGCAATGCATGTCCGGGCCATGGTCCCTCTCCGGCTTCCGCAGCTTTCCCGGCATCCTAGCGCCCCGTCCGCCCTTGCGGGAGAGGGCGGCCGGTGCACAATCGTGGCGGCAAGCGAAAGGCGCGGCAACATGCCGAAGACACCCGACTATTTTGCCGGAAAAACCGTCCTCATCACTGGCGCCGCGAGCGGCATCGGGCGCGCCACCGCGCTTATTTTCGCCCGTGAGGGCGCCAATGTCGTTTGCGCCGATATCAACGAGAAGGGCGCGCACGAGGCGGCGGCAGAGATCAACGCCAAAGGCAGCCAGGCGTTGGCGCTTAAGGTCGATGTCACCAGCCGCTCCGACGTCAATGCGATGGCGGAGCGCTCGCTCTCTGCCTTCAGCCGCGTTCATTTTCTTTTCAATTCGGCCGGCGCCGCCATTCGCCGCGCCAAGTTCCTGGAGATCGACGATGCGCTGATGGAGAAGACCTTCGCGCTCAACGTCAACGGCACCTTCTACGCCATGCAAGCGCTGCTGCCGCATTTTGTCGCGCACAAGGCCGGCGTCATCGTCAACATGGCGAGCATGGCGCACCGCCGTGGCGCGCCCGGCTCCTCCATCCACTACGCCGCCGCCAAGGGCGCGGTCGTCTCCATGACGTTGGGCGTGGCGCGCGAGTTCGCCGCTTCCGGCGTCCGCGCGCTCTCGATCTCGCCCGGGCCGATCAAAACGCCGTTCCAGGAGGCGGCGCAATCGTCGCCCGAACTGATCCGGCAATTCCTCAGCGATATCCCGATGGGGCGCTTCGGCACGCCGGAAGAGATTGGGGAACTTGTTTTGTTTCTCTGCTCCGACGCCTGCGAGTTCATGACCGCGGACACGGTTTATGTGAACGGCGGCGGCGGCTGGCGGTAGGCCTTTGGCCCTTCCGCAAAAAGAGAAGCCCCAAGCGCGGGAGGGGGGATGCGCTTGGGGCTCAAAAGACCGGAACAACCTTCACAACCGGCCTCGAAAGAGAAGCCCCAAGCGCGGGAGGGGGGATGCGCTTGGGGCTAAGAAGGCCGGAACAACCTTCACAACCGGCCTCAATTTTGATCTTCACACGTCGTCGGTAACCGCGACGCCGCACTCACCGCACCAATAACGCCGTACGCCCGCCAGCGCGCCGTAAGCGGGCTCGGTGTAGCCGGGTGAATTGCGCCACAAGTGCATCGGCCGCCCGCAATTTGGGCACTGACGGCCGTTGATCGGTTCCGCGCCGCGGCGAATTAACTCTCGTGTTTCCGAGGTGTACACGTTGTCCCTTTCCTATCCCCGATTCAAACGGTCAGTTGAAATTCAAACGCTTGTTTGAGCCGAACGCAAGCCGGCATCGTGGCGTTTTCGTGATTTTTCACAGGGTTAATTTCTGCAGAAGGCGCGGCTTAAGCAGTAGCCGGCCGCCAATTCACCAAGGCGACGCTGACCACGCAGACCGCCATGCCGGCGAGCGCGAGCGGCGCCAATCGTTCATTGAAAAGCCCCCACGCCATCAGCGCCGTTACCGGCGGCGTCAAATAAAACAGGGCGACGACGCGGGTCGCGGCAGCGCGGCGAATGAGAAAATAAAGAAGCCAGATGGCGCCGAACGACAGCACCAAGACGAGCCAGGCCAGCGCGAAGACGAGGTCCGGCGTCCACTGTACAACGCGGGTCTCAAACGCCATGGCGCCGAGGACGAAGAAAACCCCGGCGCTGACGTACTGAATGAACATGCCGGGCCGCCAGTCGATGCCACCGCCAAACCGCTTTTGATAAACGGTGCCGATCGTGATGCTGACAAGCGCGACACTAGCCGCCAGCCAGGCGATCGGTGTGGCGGCGCCGGTGCTGACGCGATCCTGCACGACCAGGAAAATACCGAGCATGCCGAGGACGAGGCCGCCCCATTGCCGCGGCATCACCGGTTCGCCGAGCAGACGATTGGCGACCGTCGACGTCAGCAGCGGCTGCAATCCGACGATCAAGGCGGAAAGACCGGCCGGCATTCCTTGCTTGATCGCGATATAGACCCCGCCGAGATACCCAACATGCATGAACACGCCGGTGACGCAGCTGTCGAGAATGCCGGTAACGTCGGGCCATTTCGGCCGCGCCAGCAGCAAGATGATGCCGAGGAGCAAAATCGCGCCGACCATGCGCAGCGTCAGGAAGGTCAGCGGTTCCGCGTAGGGCAACCCGAGCTTGGCGCCGATAAAGCCGGAAGCCCACAGCACGACAAAAAGCGCAGGCGCCACGAAGGTGACGGCTTCTTCCAGCGTGCGTGGCATTGATCAAGCTTCCCGGCGGCCGACGCGACTGGCAGGACGCTAGCGGGCGATGGGGTTCAGGTCGATAGCGCGGGAAGGCAGCTATCAGGCGGCGCGCCGGCACTGCACCCCCAAGCCGAGGTTCAGTCGATCGCAATTGAAAACTCAACACGAAACATGATATCATCATGATATCACGGAGGCGCTTATGGTCGATATTTTGGTCCGCAACGTCGACGGTGACACCGCCAAACGGCTCAAAGGCAAAGCCAAAGCGGCAGGTAAGTCGGTGAGCGAGATCGCTCGCGAAGCACTGATCGCCGCCGCCAAGCCCGGCAAGGAAGCAGCGTGGGCCGAGGCCGACCGCATCCGCGCTAAAATCCGCGCCAGACTTGGCCGCGACCTTCCCGACTCCACTCCGGGCATTCGCGAAGATCGCGATACCCGCTGAGCGGCCACCCATGACGCTCATTGTCGACGCCAGTGTCGCCGTCAAATGGGTGCTGCCGGAAGTTGGCTCGGAACGCGCTGTCGCAATCCGGACGACAGACGAAGATCTCATCGCTCCCTCCCTCGCCTGCGCTGAGATCGGCAATGCGATCTGGCGCGCGGTCCTTCGCGGCAACTTTTCCGCAGTGGAAGCGCGCGAAAACCTGAAAGTCGCAATTGCGCATTATCAGCGCATCATTCTGCTCGAAGAGCTGACGGATGCAGCCATGGCGTTGGCGATCCGGCTGAAGCACCCGATTTACGATTGCTTTTACTTGGCGCTGGCCGAACGCGAACGGTGTGCGCTGATCACCGCGGATGCGCGGCTCATTGCTGCGGCGAAGGCCGTGAAGGGCGTCGAAGTGCGGCCCCTTTAGCTTATCGGGCCGCCGCGAAACGCGAGCCGCACTTCTTCCGCGAGGTGAAGAACCATCCGATCCTCTTGATCCAAGCACTTTAGGGTTACATACTTAAAGTTGCAGGGGCTGGGCCTCAAATGTCGCGAAGCTTTCTGAGCAATATGGTTAGGCTGCAACGCGAAGCAGAACGCGCTCAACGCGCCCATATTCGTGAAGCAGAACGGCAAGAACGCATCATGTTACGCGACGCACGTACGCGAGAAAGAGAAAATCTGGCAGCGTTTCTTGCAGACAGAGAAGCCGAAACTCAAAAAGCCAATAATGACCTTGCCGAAAAGATTACAGACCTACAGCAGATTTTAAGTTCGCGCATCGGTCAGGATCCCGGTTTGGATTTTAAAAAGCTATTCGAGGTTGCCGACGAAGGCGCCTTGGATAGAATTCCGGGCCTGCAACTCCCTGCTAAACCAGATCGGGAAAGCTTCTTACCGAAGCCGCCGAGCATCCTCGTTCGATGGTTTCCGCTCGTGAAACGTGGATTTCATCGTAGATGCGATCAAGCGATTCAAAACTTTCGAGCGGCACAACAAGCATACGACGACATTGTTCAAAAGCGTTTTGACGCCCTTCAAGCAATGAAACGGAAAGCCGCGGAACAAAATGAAGCGGTTTTAGAATTCGCCAAAAGTTACAATCTGGGCAGCCCGACGGCGGTTAGCGCTTACTTCGAGTTAATTCTCAGCGCATCGCCCTACCCCAGTTCTTTTCCCAGCGAACGGAAAATTGCATACGTGCCCGAGTCCAAACAGCTTGTGATCGAATTCGAGCTGCCCACCATTGACGATGCGGTACCAGCAGCTGATAAATTCCGCTATGTCAAGAAAACCAATGAAGTTTTGGAATCAAAAAGATCGGAAAAATCCCGCCACCTGATATACTCCAACGCGATCTCGCAAGCGGTTCTCCGCTGTCTTTACGACATTTTCTATGGTGACAAGCAGGCAGTCGTCGAGACCGCGGTTGTAAATGCACACGTTTCGACGACCGATCGCGCCACTGGCCATCCCATTCATCCCTGTTTGGTATCAGTTCGCACTTCTCGGGATCGTTTTTTGGACCTGCAGCTCAGTCGAGTTGAACCGATCCTCTGCCTAAAAGAACTAAAAGCCTCAGTCTCGAGTCAGCCGGGAGAGCTATTGGCGGTCAAGCCAATTCTCGAATTGAATATGATCGATCCGCGGTTTGTGCAGGAAAGTGATATTCTATCGAGTCTGGATTCTCGGCCAAATTTGATGGAATTATCTCCTTCTGAGTTCGAGTCTCTGATTACAAATCTTTTCAGCAAAATGGGCTTGGATACTAAATTGACTCAACCGTCGCGCGATGGCGGCGTCGATTGTGTTGCGTTCGATTCCCGACCGATCCTCGGCGGCAAAGTTATAATTCAAGCTAAGCGATACAAGAATACTGTGGGCGTCAGCGCCGTACGCGACTTGTTCGGGACCCTTCACAACGAAGGGGCGTCCAAAGGAATATTGGTAACAACAAGTGGCTTCGGAAAAGCTGCTTACGATTTTGCGAATGGCAAGCCAATTGAACTAATCACGGGCAGTAATCTTCTTTTTCTTTTGAAAGAAAATGCTGGCGTCGATGCGAAAATTGAAGCTCCGCCCGATTGGATCGACCCACACCTTCAGACTGCGTAAGAGGCTGGTCACACCGGCAAATTGTCGTGCTTGCGCCCCGGCATTTCGACGGTCTTGCCGCGCAGCATCGCCAAGGCGCGGGCGATGCGCGGCCGGGTGGTGCTCGGCATGATCACGTCGTCGATATAGCCGCGCTCGGCGGCGATGAAGGGCGACAGAAAGCGCTCCTCGTATTCCTTGGTGCGCGCGGCGATCTTGTCCGGGTCGCCGATGTCGGAGCGGAAAATGATCTCGACCGCACCCTTCGCCCCCATCACCGCGATCTGCGCCGTCGGCCAGGCGTAATTGACGTCGCCGCCGATGTGTTTTGACGCCATCACGTCGTAGGCGCCGCCGAACGCCTTGCGCGTGATCACCGTGACCAGCGGCACCGTCGCCTGCGAATAGGCGAACAGCAGTTTGGCGCCGTGCTTGATCAGGCCGCCGTATTCCTGCGCGGTGCCGGGCAGAAATCCCGGCACATCGACGAAGGTCACGATCGGAATGTTGAAGGCGTCGCAGAAGCGCACGAAGCGCGCCGCCTTGCGGCTGGCGTCGCTGTCCAGCACGCCGGCCAAAACCATCGGCTGGTTGGCGACAAAGCCGACGGTGCGGCCGGCGATCCGGCCGAAGCCGATGACGATGTTGCGGGCGAAGGTTTCCGAGAGCTCGAAAAAATCGCCCTCGTCGACGACTTTGAGGATCAGTTCCTTGATGTCGTAAGGCTTGTTCGGATTGTCGGGCACCAGCGAATCGAGCGAAGGCTCGATGCGGTCGGTCGCGTCGAACGACGGCCATTCGGGAACGCCGGCGGAAAAATTCGGCGGCAGAAAATCGACCAGCCGCCGCATCTGCAACAAGCATTCGACGTCGTTGTCGTAAGCGCCATCGGCGATCGACGATTTGGTGGCGTGCACCGAGGCGCCGCCGAGCTCTTCCGCGGTGACGATCTCGTTGGTCACGGTCTTCACTACGTCCGGGCCGGTGACGAACATGTAGCTCGTGTCGCGCACCATGAAAATGAAATCGGTCATGGCCGGCGAATAAACGTCGCCGCCGGCGCACGGGCCCATGATCACCGAAATCTGCGGGATGACGCCCGAGGCGATGACATTTCTCTTGAATACCTCGCCGTAACCGCCGAGCGCGGCAACGCCCTCCTGGATGCGGGCGCCGCCAGCGTCGAACAGGCCGATGATCGGGGCGCGCGCGCGCATCGCCATGTCCTGGATCTTGATGATCTTCTGGGCGTGCGTCTCCGACAGCGAGCCGCCGAACACGGTAAAGTCCTTGGCGAAGACAAAAACGCTGCGGCCGTTCACCGTGCCCCAGCCGGTGACGACACCGTCGCCGGCGATTTTCGAGTTTTCCATGCCGAAGTCGCTGGAGCGGTGCTCGACGAACATGTCGAGCTCCTCGAAGGAGTTCTTGTCCATCAGGAGTTCGACGCGCTCGCGGGCGGTGAGCTTGCCGCGCTTGTGCTGCGCCTCGACGCGCCGGGTGCCGCCACCGGCGCGCGCGCTGTCGCGGCGCGCCTCGAGCTTGTCGACGATATCTTTCATCCCTCTTGCCCCGCCCTTTAATGCCTTACGGACCGCGCGATTCAGCCAGAGTCACAATAGCACGCCGCAAATCAAGGCTTGCGATGGATCGAATGATGGTTGGTCCCCGGAGGGTACTTTGCCACACGGGCCCCTTCGCGCCCGTTCCCCCTTCTCGGAGCGTTGCCGGGCCTTGAGTCTCGTCGCGGGTCGTGCATCAACGTGCCGGTGGACGCCCAGAAAAGCCAAGCAGTGACGGGAACCAGTCTGGTCGGCGTGCTGGAACGCCGGCCGCTGACGGCATTTGGCGGTTTCCTCGCGCTCCATGCGCTCGTCTGGACAGCGCTGCCGTCGCTGCTTTACAAAAATCTGCCGCTCGATGTGATCGAGGCGATGACCTATGGCCGCGAATGGCAGGCCGGTTATGACAAGCTGCCACCGCTGCCCTGGTTTCTTGCCGAGATCGCTTATCGCATTTTCGGCACCGACGACGCGCTCTACGCGCTCTCGCAAGGCGCCGTGGTCGTCGCGTTTGCGCTGGTGTGGCTGACGGCGCGCCCGCTGATCGGCACGGCCGGCGCCTTCGCCGCCGTCCTCGTCATCGACGGCATGAATTATTTCAACACCAGCGCCACCAAATTCAATCACAACGTCGCCGAGTTGCCGTTGTGGGCGCTGGCCGGCTTCGCCTTTTTCGCCGCGCTCCGCGGCGGCCGATTGCGGTTTTGGATTTTGCTCGGATTGGCGCTGGGGCTCGCCTGGTGGGCGAAATATTTCATGGTGGTGCTGGCGGCGCCGCTCGCGCTGTTTCTGCTGTTTGATCCGGATGCGCGGCGCCGATTGGCCGGTCCCGGCCCGTGGATTGCCGCCGCCGTCACCGTCATTGTGGCGGCGCCGAATCTCCTCTGGATCTTTCAGCACAGCGACGAAGCGTTCGGATATGTCGAGACGCGCGCCCGCGTCGCGGCAAGTGTGCTCGATCGCCTCCTCAATCCCCTGGAGTTTCTCGGGGCTCAGGCGGTCTACGTCATCCCGGCGCTACTGATTGCGCTGCCGCTATTCCTGCCGCGGGTAAGGTTTGCGCTTCGCACGGGAATCGACGCGTTCGACCGCCGCGTTATTTTGCTGCTCGCCTTCGGTCCGGCCTTGGCGCTTTTTGTCTTCTCCGCGGTCAGCGGACGCGCCACGCAGGCGATGTGGGGGTTTCCGCTCTGGGTGTTCCTCGGCCTGCAAATTTGCCAGGTCGTGCCGGGGCCCGTCCTGCGCGCCCGCTTTGCGGCGCTTAGCGCCGTTTGGGCCGTCGTGTCCCTGATTTACGTCGGCGCGTTTACCGCTGACTATACAATACTGCCAAATATCGATCACCGTTACCGCGCCGCATTCTTTCCGGGCGACGCGCTGTCCGCCGCAATTACCGAACGCTTCCGTGCGGCAACCGGCCGCGAGCCCGTTTACGTCATTGCTTCGATGTGGGACGGCGGCAATGTCGCGCATTACTCAAAAGACCAGCCGCAACCACGGGTGTTGATCGACGGCTCACCGCGCCGCGCTCCCTGGATCGACCTTGCGGACCTTCAGGCGAAGGGAGCGGTCCTGGTGTGGACCGATGGCGATCCGCACGTCATGCCGGAAGCCTTTGCCGCGGTGGCGCCTGGAGTTAAGCCCGGAGCGCCATTCGAACTGCCGTATCACCGCGGCGAGGGAACCGTGCGTGTCGGTTGGGCGGTATTGCCTCCGCACGCGCCTTAAACTTTCCGCGGACCTGGCAGGGTGCTAGTTTCCGCGGGGTGAGACCATTTTCGAGCAAGCCTCCGGCTGATTTGCGCGACCGCGAGTTCGCCAAGATTTTGCTGATTAAATTGTCAGCCGTCGGCGACGTCGTCCACACCATACCGGTCCTCAACAAACTGCGGCGCCGCTATCCGGACGCGCAATTGGACTGGCTGGCAACGCCGGCAATCGGCGAACTTCTCCGGCCTCACCCGGCCATCAGCAACGTCGTCGAGTTCGCGCGCGACGATTGGACGGCGCCGTGGCGGCCAATTCGCCTGGCCGCCAAACTGCGCCGCACCCGCTACGACCTCGTTGTCGACATGCACGGGCAATTCCGCACCGCGATCTTCACGCTCGCGACCGGCGCGCCGGTACGGATCGGGTTTGACCGGCCGCGGGCGAATGTATGGGACGCTTCGCCGCGAAAATTTCCGGAAGAAACGCGCAAGCACGCCTGGCAGGGAGCACGCGAGGGCAGTTGGCTCGCCTACACCCATCACATCCCGGTGCCTACGCTCGATATCCACGCGGTCGACCGCTACCTGAATGTTGGGCCGTTGCTGGGGTTGGACGCTGGGCCCGCAGACTTTTCATTTCCGATTTCCGCCGAAGCGAACCATCGGATCGACGCGCTGCTCGATTATTACGACGCCGCCGGCAAGAAGCTCGCGGTGCTGGCGCCCGGCACCATCTGGGAGACCAAACAATGGCGCCGCGCCGGATTTGCCGAGGTCGCACGGCACTTTTTGCAGAAGGACTTTGCGGTGGTCCTCGCCGGCGCGGCGCGCGAGCGCGCGGCTTGCGCCGAGGTTGCGAAACTCGAACCCGGCGTCATCAATCTTGCGGGTGAAACGACACTGAGCGAGCTCGCGGCGCTGATCCGCCGTGCGGCCATCTGCGTGGCCAACGATTCCGGCCCGATGCATCTTGCCGTCGCGCTCGATCGTCCGGTTGTGAGCGTGTTTGGGCCGACCGATCCGATCTGGGCCGGCCCCTATCGCCGCACGAATGCGATCTTGCAGGCAAACCTTGCGTGCTCGCCATGCTACTTGCGGCAGCTCAGCCGCTGCGGCCATGAGCATGCCTGCATGCAACAGATTCCCGCAAGCGCGGTGATTGATCGGGTCGAAGCCATCATGCGAGAGAAGCCGGAAAATATCCGGGCGGCGCAGGCGCGACTAAAATCAGCCGGCGTCGCGCCTTAGCGGAGCGCTCGGCGGCGGCTGCCAATTCTGCAGGGCTTCATAACGCTTGGCGTAGCAGTAGAACGTGACTTCGAAATACGCGAAAGCGATGACGAACCCGGCCCAGCCATCGATAAAGCCGAGCTTGAAGAGATAATGCTTCCAAAACGCCCAGAACGCGTGTCCGAACGCGCCGGCCATTGAGACGCGTTGGTGCGCGAGCTTAGGCACGCCGAGCGACGAATACCGGTTCATCTTGCGAACGACTTCCTCGAGATCGCGGAATGGAAGCTGCCAGATGGCGTTGCGCAGCGTGCCGACCGTCGCGTCACCGAGAATTTCGTAGCCCTCGTGCACTGGTTCGAGCGTGTAGCGAACGCTGCCTTTACGGAAAAGCTGCGGCTGGCGGAAATTTGGATACCAACCGGAGCCGCGAATGCGCCGGCCCATAAAGTAATTTCGCCGCGGCACCCGATAGACGTCATGCGGCGGTGTTCCGCCGAGCAGGCTTACGATCTCGTCGCGCACCGCGGCGGTGCAGCGTTCGTCGGCGTCGAGACTGAAGATCCACTCGCAGCGGCACGCCTCGACGGCCCGGTTGCGAAGGTCGCCGAAGCCCGCGAACGGCACCTGGACAACACGCGCGCCAAGCGCCGCCGCAATGTCACGCGTGCCGTCGGTGCTTTCGGAATCGACGACGATGATCTCATCGGCCCATAACACCGTCTCGATCGCCGCTTTGATCTTCGCTGCTTCGTTGAACGCGAGAATATAGGCCGAGATGGTTTGCATATACGCGCCGATCACGCTCACGCCGGACGTTCGCGCGCCGCCAACACCGCGAGCCACATGTAAAGCCCGAGCAATGTCACCTCGCCGAGGACGACATAAATGCTGCCGCCATAAACCTGCGGGAAGAAAACCTCCACCACCGCCATGGACACGACGGCGGTCAGCCATACGACTGCACCCCACGCGGCCGCCAGCCACAACCCTACCGCGGCGACAAGATCGATGACTGCGAAAAATACCGTGGCGGTTTGCCACGCCACCGAGCGCATTTCGAAATCCTCCGGCCCGACGCCGACCCCGCAAATCTGGGTCCAGTGATACACACCCTTGATCAGAGATAAGACGGCCATAATTCGCATGAACAAAACCAGGCGAGTGGACCAAGCGCCCGCTATATTTCGCGGCTGTCCGACTTGTACCGGCTCAAGCAGGTCGGTCGGCCGTGTGGGTTGGCGCTGCAGTCGATCGCTCATGGCAGGGCGGCTTTGAGCACTCGCCATAAGCCAAAGTCAATCCTAGTGTGGCAGTTCAGAAGTCCGCATCATTCTTGCCGCGAACGCGTCAAGCGGACTTCTGAACCAAAAGCCGCACTAAAACGATAATTGCTAGTGTCCTTTCGGTTCCGAAGTTCGCAAACGAGAGTGCCACAGGATGATACGAACTTCGGAATCGGGACACTAGTTTCATTTTGCCCGTGGCGGGTTGCGACCGGAACAGCTAAAAGAACCGGCGGTGGAGCTTGCCATGGCGATTAAATTAGGCCGGCCGATCGAACGGGTCCGCTCAGTTCCGATGCGTGGCGACGCGCGCGCCGAGCGGCTTGATCTCGCCATCCGGCCGCGGCGTAATCGCCGCGCCGATTGGGCGCGGCGATTGGTGCGCGAGCATGTTGTTACCGCCGACGACCTGATCTGGCCGCTGTTCCTGGTCGAGGGCGAGAGAGTACGCGCCGCCGTCGCCTCCATGCCCGGCGTCGAGCGACTCTCGATCGACGAAGCCGTTCGTGCCGCGGAGCGCGCGGCGGAGCTCGCGATCCCCTGCCTTGCGCTGTTTCCTTATACCGAGCACGAAAAGCGCGACGACCGCGGATCTGAAGCACTCAACGCCGACAATCTGGTGTGCCGCGCCATCCGCGCCATCAAGCAAGAGGTCCCGCAGATCGGACTATTATGCGATGTCGCACTCGACCCCTACACCAGTCATGGCCACGACGGTCTTATTCGCAACGGCATTATTCTCAACGACGAGACCGTCGCTATTTTGGTGCGCCAGGCGCTGATCCAGGCCGAAGCGGGCTGCGATATCATCGCACCTTCCGACATGATGGACGGCCGCGTCGGCGCCATCCGCAAGGGCCTCGATGCCGCAGGCTTTGATGAAGTTCAGATCATGGCCTACGCGGCCAAATACGCCTCGGCATTCTATGGTCCGTTTCGCGATGCGATCGGATCGAACGCAACCCTCATCGGCGACAAACGGACCTATCAGATGGATCCGGCGAATGCGGAGGAGGCGCTCCGCGAGGTCGAACTCGATATCGGTGAGGGTGCCGATATGATTATGGTTAAGCCCGGAATGCCTTATCTCGATATATTACAACGGGTTAAGGCCACTTTCGGAATGCCCACCTTTGCCTACCAAGTCTCCGGGGAGTATGCCATGATTGTGGCAGCCGCACAGAACGGCTGGCTCGACGGGGACAAGGCCATGCTGGAAAGCGTGATCGCTTTCAAGCGTGCCGGCGCCGATGGCGTGCTGACCTATTTTGCGGCCCGCATTGCGGAGCAATTGAAGGCGCGCGGCGCCTAAGATTCTCGCCTGCGACTGGGTAACGAGGCGAATGTCATGCACGACGACGACAATCGATTCCAGCGATTTGTGCCGCTGCTGAGGCGAGTCATTATTCTGCTGGCTGTACTCGCGGCAACGCCGGTGGTTTTGTGGATGATCACCACCTTCGTGCGCGCTTATGTCGGTCCGCCCAGAATCCCCGCGGCGCACCAGATTGCCGCAACCGCACCGACGGTGTCCGCGGCAAGTATATCGAGCTCCGATCAGGCAAATGCCGCGCCAGCGCAGAGTAAGATGGCCGACATCACTGCCTCGACAACAGACGTCACGGCGACCACGTCGGACGCTCGAGATGTGCCTTTGCCGAAAGGCGCGCTGCTCACCGACCGGCCGTCCGACGGCGCTGCGGCCGGCCCTGCCGGCACCTCGACGATCGCACCTGCTTCGATACCGTCGCCGTCGCAAGTTTCTGCGGCTTTCGCCACGCCCACGAATTTGACGACCGCGATGACATCGACCGGCAGCGCCCCTCAGATTCCGCAACAGCCCTTGGCGGGTACCGCGACGGCAGAAGCGTCGCAAGCGCCCGCAATTGCAGAACAATCGCCAGATGTGATGCCCCCTGCCCCGCCGTTGACGGGTAAAATTCCGTTGCCACGACATCGGCCGCATGGATTAGGTGACGCCAACACGCGGTTGGCGCAGGGCGCCGTGCCGGTGCCGCGTCCGCGCCCCGATGCTGCGGGGCCGGCATCACCTCCCGACACCGCAAGTCCAGGTCCGTTGGATTTTCTGCAGAATATCTTTCACTAGAGAATGCGCCGGCGGCTATAACGCATCACCGCGACAGATTTAGCGCAGCACATTGCACCGATGTCGGTCTGGGAGCCGGAGATGGCTTCTTCGGCTTTCCGCGCGACGCCGCTCCGCCACGATTATCTGCCGTAAGGTGAGAACTTATACAGTCCCGTATCGATCGCCCCGACGTATACGGCGCCATCACTGATCGCAGGAGCGGTACTAAGACCCTCACCGGTCTGGAACTGCCACATGCTAAGTCCAAATTGCGTGCCGCGGTTGCCAAAGATCGTGCCGTTGGCCCCCTCGGAAATAACCGCATCATACGCGGCAGAGACTCCCACAATAGGTTCGCCCAGCGATTGCGACCATTCCACGCTTCCGCCCGCCGACAAGGCGACCAATCCGCCATTCGCAGTTCCGTAGACGACCGAGGTGCCGGGTCCTGTCACGCCGCCAACAACGCCGCCCGCATTAATCGGCGAACCGGCATTGAACTTCCACGCCAGTGCACCCGTCGACTCATTGAATGCATAAACGCGGCCATCCCCTGATCCAACGTAGACGATCCCGCCGGAGACGGATGGCGATGCCGTCACCGCGCCGCCGGTTTTTGCTGTCCACAAAACCGCTCCGGTCGTGCCGTTGAGGGCGGTCACCTTCCCGGAATCATCGCCGACAATGACCGGCGTTCCTGAAGATTGATTATCGAACGCAACCGACGAATGGATCGGGGTACCGAGAGATACAGACCATAGCAATAGTGGCGATCCCTTGACGGACTCGACGATCGCAGCCACTACGCCGCTGTCGGAAGAGATGTAAGCCGTCCCGTTCGCAGCGGCCGGTGACGTCAACTTGCCGCCAATTCCCAACGAACCAAACAGCGTTCCCGTCGCCGTTGACACTTCGTAGAGCGTCCCGTCATTCGAACCGAAAAGCACGAGAGAACCATCGACGGCAGGCGACGAATGAATCGGCGCACCGCTCGGGGTATTATAAGTCCAAGCTGGCGCTCCATTGCTGGTCTGTATCGCGGAGAGAGTGCCGGCGTCGTTTCCGACATAGGCGATACCATTTGCGATCGCGGGCGAAGACTCGACCGGCGATCCGGTCGAAGTGTACCAGGCTTGTTCGACGAACTGGTTCGCCGAG
>Ga0302325_10006097_pt1 | contig 27227 bp, 25 predicted proteins | sample Palsa_T0_2_FD_201948 | JGI IMG/M metagenome (GOLD analysis project Ga0302325, IMG submission 201948) | Peat permafrost microbial communities from Stordalen Mire near Abisko, Sweden - Palsa_T0_2 | ecosystem: Environmental > Terrestrial > Soil > Palsa > Peat permafrost | place: Sweden: Abisko... | reverse complement strand
ATCAGCAATATCTACGATCTTAAAATTGTATGGATAATTTTTGATAAAATCAAGACAACATTTTACGCGAGCAAATTCTTCTTTAGATAAATCGGCATTTTCTATTTTGCGCGATGGCACGCCAGACAATCTACTAAGCAATCTATTAAAGCAATCTTCATACGGCATCTCTAAACTAAAATAAATAATATTTTTTCCAGGAGAAAATTCGCCTTGATTATTTAAAAATGATATCTTGTTGTCTTGTAGCCACATTTGACATCCCAAATTTTGAAGCAAAAGGCTTTTTCCAAATCCACTTTCTCCACAAACTATAACAAAATCGGCAGGCTTCAATCCATTGGTTGCAAAATCAAAAAAAGAATATTTGCTCATTAAGCCTCTGTCAGCTTTTGGGTTATTTTTTTTGGCATTAAACTTATCTACGAATGTTGGCAAATAATCTTTAACATTTTTAACTTCAAATGATTTCTCTTTATTAAGAGATTTGATAGTTTGAATAGTTTTTTGCAAATCCAAAACTGATTTATTGACATCTACGCTGCCGGGCTCTAATTTAGATAGAGTTTCATTGGCGGCCATTAACTGTTTTTCTGCAAAACGAGATTTTATCTTTTCAAGATCATGCTTGTATTCGTTATCATTAATTTGTATATTATCAAGTTCAGCCCAAATAGTTTTGATATTTTCAATTAACTTATCATTCTTTCCTTTTGATAATTTTTCAGTAATAACTCGAAGAGTTGGGATCTCTTTGTAAGTACGAACATATGAAATGATAGTGTTTGCAAAATTCCATGTTTCAGGAGAAAATATCTTAGCATCATTATCATTAGCAAAATCTAACGCATGATTTTTATTTGTAACAATACTTTTTAGCACTACTAAATCTAAAGGATTAAAACTCATTTATTTTTCCTATGGTCTGTTCCAAGCACGACAAAAAATTCCATATTACCCCGCATTAAACTTTCCAAGCTTGCTTTTAATGCACCGGTAAAACTCTCCAACATATTAGGGCTATTTGTGCAAATTAAAGTGGGCAATTTATTTTGACTACGAGTGCGAAAAACTCCTTCTAAACTGCGAGCATACAAATCAGCAGCATATTCTGTTGCCCAAAAACGAGAATCTAATTCATCCAAAACTAAAAAATCCACCATAACTAATTCACGTCTAGCAATAAACTTTTCTTCATTCGGAGCTTGTGTTAATACTGATACGATATCCGAAGAAGTTGTATATAGAGCTGAATATCCTTTTTGCACAACCTTTTTAAGAATGCAAGTGGAGATTGTAGACTTACCAACTCCGTGGGCTCCGGCAAAACAAATAGATTTACCACTTATATATGACTGTCTAACATCTAAAATATATTCATCATACTTTTGTTTAAGGCGTGGGTCACCAACAAAGTCTTTGTCCATTCTAAAATTCCAATACTCAATAGGAATTGAACTTTCAGCATAGCGCAAAATTGCCGTTACTTTTAACGCTTTAATTTCCGTTGTATCTGAGCTACTTTGTATTGTATCTATGGCATCTTGTAATTTTTTAGCAGGTATATTATTGAGTGACATACTCCTTGTAAAGTCTGATGCTTCCATTATTTTCCTTTTAACAAATCAATCGTATTACTATATGGTGCCGCTCGCTTAGCATTACCAACGGTGCCAAAATGCTCTTTCTTTTTCTGAACAATCATTTGCTTATCTTGTTCATTAACTAGCTTGCGCAATTGTTCCAAGTTCATTTTGCTAATTTCGGTATCCTCGCCAGTCTGCAATACTTCTTGCAATTTATCTCTAATGTCGCGTTTAGCTTCAAGCCACTCTTTAGGAGTTTCTTTTTTAATTATTTCTTCGGAAATTTCCAGATCTTCTTCCAATACGAAGATCTTCGTTAATAATATATCATCGACAGGACGGTGCACAATCATTAAACTTTTTTCATCTAATGATTTTAATACTACTTGGGAGTCGGTCCATTCTTCGACAATTCCCTCTAGTACCATAGTGGAGCGCATGAAACACTTGACGTGCTGTCCTTGTTGTGGAATCATAAAAATGCTTTCATGTTAATAGCCTTTTTTATTATACTATCTAATTGTTCAAAAGTATAATTTGGTATGACGATAATTGTGCCAAATAGAGTGCTTGGATTAATATCTGTATATAAAGCAATTGTATTAAAATAATCCCAATTTTTATCTTGACAAACTATATAAAAAATACCATCTAAATCACTTGAATCGACAAATGGTTGATAGTGAAATTTTAATATCATTCTGGTAAGCACATCAAAAAATAATTTACCATTCACGTCTATATTGTTTTCAGTAAGAGAGAAAATATTTTTAATCATACTATCCTGCTTAAAATTGTAGTATCAAGTCCCATACTTTCTAATATAAGAATTAAATTAATCCAGTCAGAATTATCACGGTTAGCCGAATTCATAAATGCCAAATCACCATAAGTAGATAAATTTACACCTTGATAATGTTTTATAATATCTATAAAAGGAGTTGACAAAGGGGTTGTCCTATCTATATTGACCGTTGTTTGACTTGCCAACAACACATTAAGTTTATATGGAATGACCACTTCATCTTTTGTTAAAAAAGAGATAGAAGTTAATCGTCGTTTTGCTTTTGGAACTATGTTGATAAAACACCAATCGATATAATCTTTTAATATCTGTGGGTTCCTAGATAGTTTAGATACTAGTGTATTGAATTGCCAAATTTCGAACGATTTCGAAGGTAGCGGGTTATTGAACTTCCATGAGTATTCTACGCCATATGCTTCTTTGTATTTCTTGCAAAAAAAGCCTATGAGGTGTACTGGCTTCCATTGTTCGATTGGAAGAGTTTCAATCTCTGCAAACTTAGCGAAGTATTGTTCATATTTTTTATTCGGTAATGCGGTAAATTCGCCACACATTTCTTCAATTTTATTTTGCTTACTCATATGAATGCCTTTAATTTTTCTACACGCATAACTTGTTTTTTAATATCATCAAGAAGCATTTGTGAACACCAGGTTAAAGAATTAAATGAAGTCTCTAAATTTATGGCCCATTCACAACCAATAAAATTTCCATCACCATTAAAAAGTCTAATATATAAATGTTCCTTACCATAATTACTGTCAAACTCATAGCCAATTTGTAATGTGTGATTACCAATAATTTCAACATCTGCGACTTTTAAATGCCAATTAAAAAAGTTTTTCATTTTATTCTCACACAAATGCTTTAAGTTTCTCTATACGTGATGCTTGTTTTATAATTTCTTCTGTAAGAGTTGAAGATATAAGGAGAATAGTTGCGGTCCCATAATCGTCATTTAACATTTTATCTAACCACCAACCACCAATAAAATCAATATCGGCAGGATTATCATTATGCCAAACTCTAAGATATGGTGTCTCTGGATAGCCATAAGCATAGCCAACTTGCAACAAATAATTATAACCATCATCAATGATGTTAATTTCGCCTAATTTAATTTCCCAATCAAATATTGTATTTAAATTAATCATGAAAAAGCTTTCAGTTTTTCTACACGTTTTACTTGTTCTATACATTTTTCAACCAATGTTGGCGATAATGTATGCAAGTAATCACTGGGTATTATATCTCTAATCCAACACCCTCTAATAATCTCGCTATTTTTATAAAGCCTAATATACAAAGTATCTCTATCTTGTTCGACATATACAATTTGCAATAAATAATCTACATTATTATCGCTAATTTTAACCATGGCCAATATATCTAACCAATAAGATTGGTGCATAAATGGATTATTCATAATATAAATTGTCATATAAATGCTTTAAGTTTTTCTATACGCCTAGCTTGCTTTATTATTTTATCAATAAGTATATCTTTGTTTGGTAAACCTGCAAAAGTATTTGGAAGTTCTAAAGTTTTACACCATGACCTAGCAACCTCCGCGCTATCATTATTGAAAAGCATAATAAATAAAGCATCACTATGAGAAAACATATTATATTGATAGCCAATTTGTAATACATAATTATCGATTTCAATGTCAGCTAATTTTAGTTTCATTTCATTCCCGCAGATTTAATCACTTTAAAACCTTCTTCTGATAAATAAGTTTCATATCGAATCATAGAATGTTTTTTAAGATATTTAATGTTATCCATAAAATCTATTATAGCCACATGTTTTTTACCAGGAAACACTCTAACGCATCGGCCTACGCGCTGAAGGCATTTCAATTTCGAGCGCCCAGAGCCTGCTAAAACTAATGCGCTTAACATATCGATGCTAACGCCTAAATCAAATATAGTGCTTGCTAATATGACATCTATTTCTTTGTCTACTAACTTTTGTTTTACTTCTGTTCGTTTTTCCAAATTATCATTGCCATATAACATTTCGCATTTTATCCCAACATCCTGCATCATCTTCAATAATATTTCACCGTGGCGTATCTGTTTAAATAAAACTAACGGAGTGTATTTTTTGTCTAACAATAGTTGTGTGCTACTTACAATCAACTTGTTTCTAACTTCATTCTCCACAATGTAATTCTTGTATACCGATTGATAGCTAGAAGTATCAATTTTCATTTTAGGCACATCAATGAACTTAATAATAGGTTGTGCTAAATATCCGTCTTTAATTAGTTGAGACGCGCTAACATTGATAATCTGTTCACCAAGGACAGAGTTGATTAATATGTCCGTATTTTTATCATCACGAAAAGGTGTACCACTAAAACCATAAATGTATTCAGGATCAATAACCTTGTGAATGGCTTTTATAGTATCAGTTGTTACTACGTGACTTTCATCGAAAATATGAACTTTTGCCCGTTCAAGCATTCTTATTATTTTGTCATTTTTGGTTTCGTCAATAAGTTCACTATCATTATCTTCATCATCTGATATAATCTTTTTCTTATCAACACGGAGAGCGCTCCCTATTGTCCAAATAGTGGTAATGTTAATGCGTTCAATTTGACAAATGCCATTTCCTATGTAGCCGATTGGTTCGTCAAATAAAGAAGAAAATAAATCATGGAATTGCTTTAACAAATCTAAACCAATTACATATATGATTGTCGGCTTGTTTAATGTAGCGGATATAAGTGCGGTTGCAAGGGTTTTTCCCGATCCCGTGCATGCCCTAACAATCCCTTTACGGTTGGCTAATGCAATTTTTACAATATCATTTTGATAATATCGTGGCACCATATTGAGTTGTACAAGCTTATTACTTAAATCAATTTCTGGAGCAACAATGACAGCCCGTCTCCGATCATCTATTTCGGCAACTACTCCGTTAACATATAAGAAGTTTTTTACCTTGGTTAGCAAGCCAGATGAAAAAGAGCCGTTCTTGGAAAGCAAATAAGTCACACCATTCCAATTGGAGTTTTGGTAGTATGAGCTATACTCAATGCCTTCGGGCTTGAAGGAAAGGAAGTTATGCAATTTTTTAAATAACGCAGGATCAGCCAATGCGATCCGACATTTTTTATTATCTAAAATTACGATCTTGTTTGACGGATCTGCCATTGTAATATCTATATGCCATCGCACAAACTAAATCTCGACATCTCTAATTTTAGATAATTATTATGTTATTTAAATAAATTACTTAGTGTAGTTATGAGTGTTTGCCACCATGAAAGCGTGCTCGTAGGAGCTGCTGGGACGGGTGCTGGAGCAGGGGCTGGCACTGGAGAGGCAACGACAGGATCAGGCGCTGGAGTGGGGTCTACAGGAGCGGGAATGGTGATTGGTGCGGGTAGCGGAATGGCTGCGGTTGGACTAAATAATGAGAGGTCTTTTGCATAATCCGTATCAACAGCTACACCGTTTGGAAGCTTTTGAGTTCCACCCGAATTTTGCCAAAAAGTCCATTCTGTGAATGGAGCAGGAACCACTGGCGTATTAGTATAACTGGCAATCCATAGCTTATATTTTTGCCCGAATTCAGTTGGTAGTTTTATATTCTCCAAGAAATTAGGATATGAATAAACAATTTGACGAATACCAGTTAAACTTTCGTATGCTTCTAAGTACGTGATAGTCCATTCAACAATTTGAGGGGCTGTACAATTCCATTTTTGCCATGACTGTACTGCGGGCCATTCTAAATCGCAAAATACCGTAGAAACACTATTTCCAGCTGCGGTAGCATGCATTTGAGCTTGGACAGTTGGATCACGAGTTGGTTGTGAAGGGATTGTTGGGAGAGGGTAAACAAAATGGTATGCCGCCGTTTTTAATCCTGCTGCGTTTGCACCAACTATGTTTTTATCATACATAGTATCTTTGCCGCCATTACCAACAAAACATCTACAAATTACAAATCGATATCCTTCTGCATATACAGCTTCCCATGGAATTACGGATTGGATAACACTTACGTCAATTCCTTTAATTAGATTACTTGTATCTATCATTTTAATACCTCTAAAATGATGCTAATTTATGCAAAGATAATTATTTCCAATTAACTCTACGCTTAATGCTATTAATAGTTGATCGGGCCACGCCATATTCTTTTGCCGCTTTTCTTTCTTTTTTAGTTAACGTCTTTAATCTTTTCATTTTTCTCCCTTATCTTTGAACTACAAAACGATTACCAGAGATATTAGCCGGGTCAAAACTCGAATGCACGTTGGGCGTTTCTACTGGCTTAGGCACAACAGGAGTTTCTCTTTTGACTTCTCTAATGGCTTGTATAACATCGGTCTTACACGAAGTGGGTCCTAAGAAAGCTTCGGTACCGGGCAGTGGTTTTAGAACAACAATGCCTTTTGCGATTGGCATTAGATGACCTTCAACCCAAGTACCACTTATAAGAATTTCGACATTGCGCCCTATAAATGATTTTAGGATATCAGATTCCATTATTGTGGCCCCATTGATTCGATGTATTCGATTGCTATTCTTGTTTCAGATATTTGCCCCAAACTTATTATCAAATAATCTTCATTTGGTTCTGAACACAATTTGTCAAACTTACCAGTGTATATGTGTCCACTCGTAGTTCGTATGTGAACGTGATGATTAAGCAAATTGGTGTCGATTGCTTTATATTTCATTTGCTTAAATGTTTCCACGTTTGATTGTTTTTGATTTTTCCCACCGTTTGCTTGTGGATACCAAATAGTTTAGCAACTTCTTTTACCTGCATCCCATCTGCACATAATTTTTTAATTGTTAAAATATCTTTCTCAGATAACTTTGAAGAAACGTTTTGCTCGCCACAATTATTTTTACTTTTATTAGCGTAATTATCTATCTTAACATTTTGTAATATTGTTCTATCATAATCCAAATCGGGATAACATTTACCATTTATCATATTTTCAATGGTAGTGGCGTGACAATTATATTTTATAGCTAATTTTCGCGTTGAAATTCCACCACTTTTGTATTCATTTAATATTGAAATAACCTGTTCATTTGTAAAGGATGAATATTGATTATTTTCCCCAGATGGATGTTTGTTATCATTTTTTATTGAATCAAATATTGAAAAATCATAATCAATCTTATAAGTGGTTTTATTATTAATAACATTACTAATAGTTGGTGGCGAACAATTATATTTCACTGATAATGATGTAGTTGTATGTTCACCGGTTTTATAATCATTTAATATATTCGTTATATCTTGATCAGAGAATTTCTTTTTACGCTCCGACATTTTTAATTTACTTGCTTCTGACATTTTTAAACCTGAGACACCCTCACCGCCATCAGTTAAATTATAACCTGCATCTTTTCCATATTTAGAAACATTAGTTTTATACAATTCTATAAAAAATTTTTCTTTTTCTAAAACTATTATTTCATCATCATTTGAAAATAATATAGAAAAAGAAAAACAGTCAATTCCATATTTAGCAATAGCTCGGTGAAATAATTTTACATTTTTACTTTGCAATGACAAATAAGCATGCTGATATTTTCTTTTATCTATATCATTAGTTTTGCCAATATACTTTTTACCATTTTCTTTATTACAAAATTCATACACATAAAACATAATTTACTTTCTTCTATCTACGGTACCACTTACAAATTTGCCAAAATTAGATGATTTAGATGCAATCCTATCCTTAACTTTTTGTGCAGCGCTTACAGTTTCATTTGTTCCTGAAGTTAAGTGCAATGCAAGATTTCGTTGCTCATCTTTACTTTTATTTTTTAATTGTAATTCGGCAGTCTCTTTCTTTAATTGTTGAACTCTTTCATCGGGTAGCCCTAATCCAGAAAAGAAAGAATATACTTTAACATTATCATCTGTTGATTCAACAGTATATATTCCTTTAAACACTCCCTTTGGATTGCCGCATAAGTCGTTAATTATTGCAGAAGCATAATTAACACTAGAAGCCGGAATTTTAGACCAAACTTCATTGCTTGCGGTAATCATAAATCCAACATACTTCGATTGTTTAAGATCAAAACCATTAGCCAATAAGTTATGATCTAAATTGTTCACGATACTTTCTGCAATTGCCGTTTCATCCATATAATTATCAACCACTAATTCGCCATACACACTTAATCCTTCACCATCTAATAATATTTTAGAAAACTCCATACTATCTAAGGCTTTCACTGCCGAAGGAGCTGATGATAGTGTGTTAAATGCATCGAGCGTATCAACTATTGCTTTATTAGCCAATCCAAAAAAATCAAACTGGCTGGCATTTTGATAAATGGATTCGATCTTAGCATTGTCAATAACAATAAGATTACTAATTTTTTTAGATTTGGCAAATCCTGCTAATTTAGATAAAGTTTCTAGAGCATTCGATTTAGCTTGAACGTCTTCAGTATCCATAGGAAGTACAGTAATAACTACTAAAGGTTTATTTAGGCTAGATAATATATCTACTAATGTTTCACATGACCCCGCCCCTGATCCTCCTCCTAAACTTAGACATAGGACATTCACTTGAGAAGAAGATAGTTTTTCATTTACTAATTGTAATATTTCTCCTCTATGTGTTTCTGCTGCGATACGTCCTATCTCTAATTCGCGGGCACTGCCACCAACACCATATTCCAATAATAACTTGTTGCTATCTGGCAGATCAATAAACTTCAAATCCGATAAACAGGTATTAATGACAATAGAGTCATTTCCTAATTTATAGAATGCTTCGGCAATTCTAGATCCACATTGACCAGACCCTAAAACTCCAAAATTAATACTTTTTTCACGTTTGCCTATTATTTTTGCTGCCATTTTTTCCTCTTGTTTTACATTCTTAATTGTTATTGTTGCTTCTTGCAACTTTACAGCCGCCTCTTGTGGCTTGACTTCTCCGCCTGACACGTTATCTAATATTTCTTCTTTTGTTCCTTGTTCAACTTTTGATGTAGCTGCCATGTAGGGCTCCTTGCGTCATATTATATCACTTCAAAAACCATTGGTTATCTTGGAACCAACGACACGTTTCAATAATCCCTTCCTTGAATTTATAAGAAGGCTTCCATCCTAATTTTCTTATTTTAGATGAATCAATCGAATACCTATAATCATGTCCCAAACCTCTAGGGTCCATAATGTGTGAAATCAAATTATGTCCGCCACCCATAATATTACATATCTCTTGAATTACTTCTATATTAGTGAACTCTTGATTAGCCGAAATATTATAAACTTCATTTGGAATACCATTATCTAAAATTGTCATAACAGCCGAACAATTATCCGCCACATAGGTCCAGTCTCTAATCTGAAGTCCCTGCCCATAGACAGGGATTTTTTGTCCTTCCAAGATACATTTTACAGCTCTCGGAATAAGCTTGTCTGGGGTCTGACGAGGCCCATAGTTATTAGAACTTCTGGTAATGTTATAAATTAACCCATGTGTCTCGTGAGCGGCTTTTATCAGTAGCTCGCCAGCAGCTTTAGTAGCAGAATACGCATTTCGTGGATTTAATGGTGACTCTTCTGTCCATGACTTATCAGATTCACTAGTTAATTGCCCATTCACTTCGTCAGTGGAGGCAAAAATTAATCTCTTTATTTTGTGCTTTATGCAGCAATTAATAATAACTTGTGTTCCTAAAACATTAGAAGTAACAAAAGAATTAGGATCTGTTAACGATTTATCAACTGCCGTTTCTGCTGCGCCATGAATTACGATATCAGGTTGCTCTTGTTGAAAAATAAAATCAATAATATGTTGGTCTCTAATATCGGCTGGGTAAAAAGTATGATTTTTATTCCAGTACATAGAATTGATAACATTGTTCGTTACGCGATCTATACTAACAAAAGTATATTTTCTATCTTGTGGCTTCTTTTGATTTTGATCATAAATAGCTTTGCGAACAAAGTTAGAATAAATAAATCCCGCGGAGCCTGTTACTAATATCTTAATCATATATCTCCAATTAACCTAAATATAAATTATGTTTTGGATTTTCTGTGTACGCTTTCCTATCTATATCGTAGCGTCCCGTCCATTTTTGGAAAAAATACTTTAAATTATGATTTAAGAAAAGTTTATTGACCGGGTTTTTTTTGAGAGAGGCAGATTCTTCGTGGAAAATGTTGGTACTGCCGCAGTAGACAATTTTCTTTTGCATGTTGTATTTGATAGCTAATGAAGCGTCTACATCATCGAAGGCAAATTTAAATCCGTGATCGAGCCCTTTAACGCCATTAGTATTTGTAAATATATTACGATAATATTCTGCTTTTATTATACATACAGCACCCGTAACTGCTTGGAATGTTCGATTAAGTTCTGCATTTTTATCAGATACTTCTCCAGCCCTATAATGCATAGGGGTACGGTAAGTTGGGTCGAATATAGTGCCCGCAAATTGTAATTTATTAGTTCCAGTATATAGCAATCGTGCACCAACCATACCAACAGAACTATCTTTTTGTATTATAGAAAGCATATTTTTAATTGATACTGTATCATTAAAAATGATATCGTTATTAAGCAACATAACGTAATCACCATCAGATGGTGACGCTATATTAAATAAATAATTACAACCTTCGGAAAAGTTTTGCTGATTATTTGTATAATCGAAAACTTCGATGTTTGGATTGTTAAGCGAGTTAAGATATTCTATCGATCCATCGCCTGATGCATTATCCTTAACTAGCCAAGACCAGCTGCATCCAATGTTTTCCAATGATGCTAATAATGTTGGCGCGAGCTTTTCAAGCTTTTCTTTGCCGCGCCAATTCAATGTTAATATATAAAGATTATTCATTGGCATCTATATCTTCTACTAATTTAGTTTCTTGTTCTGAAAACTTACTCTCCATGACTAATCGTAATGCTGCTAATTCATTAAGCCATTCACTTAACACAATGCATTGTTTCTTGTCATTTTTATCTTTTGTGCATTTGCTAAAAGAATTAAGAGCAATAGATGCTTGTGCAGGAGTCAGAATACTATAATCTAAATCTGATATTTTCATGTTAAAATCCTACTCGTAATCCACCGCCAGCACTAACACTTCCGTCAAACCCAACGCTAAGTGTTGGGCCGATGTATGTATTTTGGATCAATGGCGCTAACAATCTTTTACCTATATTAAAGGCTATTGGAGTAATAACTACTGCTCCGTTTTTATTAACGGTATCATATTGAGCACCAACTTCTAATATAGACCAATCAGGATTTATTTTCGTTTGACCATAAGAAGCAATACCCAAACTAACATCAGGTCCGAATTCGCCTTTAACATGGGTTATATTTACCCCGCCACTTGTTCCTAAAAATAATCTCGGGTTGAAAAAAGAGAATTTAGCAGTCGGAACTTGCTGTTCTGTAGTTGCGTTTTTAATCGGTATTTCATAAGTTTTGCCATTTACAACAACATTAAACTTATTATAGTATGTCTGTCTACCATTTTCATCTGTACCCACCACGGTATCAGCAGAATAAGTTCTTGTAGGGGTGTTAACGCTCCATGGATCCTTATTAAAGGCTGAAAATCCAACCGTTGAAAAAGGCACTTGCAACGTTCCAAAATCTTCATTCAATGCAAAATTCTGTTGTGCTTTTTGATATCCATATGGATCTTGATTAGGACAAGTAGCAGTTCCATTTACACAGGGTATAGTTAAATTAGGTGGTGGGGCTGGATTACTTAATCCTGTATTTGTTGAAGGCAGGCCTGATGCAACCTGACCAGAGCTAACTGCCGTTACCACATTTACAGCGGTAAGTTGGTCTCCTAATGTTTTCATATTTGCTTGTATGACTTTTAAATTAATATCACTATCAGAAGCAAACTTAGCTAAATCGGCAGCAGTAGCATATTGACTACCCGACTTCACAATACCATCTATCAACTGCTGTTGAGCTACCACAGAATTTTGGATGGAAGTTTGTTGATTTTTTATTTTCTCTTGATTATATATTACCAAGCCCAAAGCGCTAATAATAGCGACCACGCCTATTGCCACGAGAATTTTAATGATTGTAGTAGACATTTATTTCTTACCTTATTTTAATGATTGCACGATAGATATATCAACGCGAATTATCTACTCCATTTTTTAATGAAAACTTTTCTACCCTCATTGTATAATTTTGGAATATTTAATTGTGTAGCAGATATTTTTCCAAAATGAACAATGGGCAATTCTATAACCTTCATCGGAATATTTAACTTATGGCACATGAAACCCATGTTAGTATCATTATAATACATTGGAAATTGTTCATCAAAAATCTGCCCATTATTATTTACATCTAATTTATTCCAATTTTCTTTTGACGATGCAACACACCAACCCGATAGATATGTATTTTTGCCAGCAAGTTGTTGATTGGCTTCTTTGATAAAATTGAAATTATTGTCTAATAGCCCCATTGTAGGTCCGACTATATTATCATCACAATGTTGAACAAGAATGTCAGTCCAATTAGTATGATCGTATTTAACTCTTATATCATTGTTAATAAAACAAACATACCCGCCATTAGCTAATTTATATCCTTGATTGCAAGCCCTTGAATGAAAAGTATTTTCTTCGTTTCTAATATAGCGAAAATTGGGATGAATTATTTTTGATAATTCTTTTTTGGTTTCGTCTGTAGAATTATTATCGATTATAATCAGTTCATAGTCGGTAGTCAACCTAAAAATATCATTTATAAAACTTTTGGTGAACGGATATTTATTAAATACTGGGGTGATGATAGATAGCATTATTTTGTCAAAGAAATAAATTGATTGGCAATCACCTGCCAATCATATTTGGCATATACATCTTCTCGTTGTTTTTCTACCTTAGCATTTAATGCTTCATAATTTTCATAAGCATATCTTAATTTAGATACGGCATCATCTATTGAAGGCTTGAACCAAATTGCTCGTGTGGAACTTTCCCAATACATTGATTTTGGATCTGCTCGCTCTTCTTTGCCAGAAATTAAAAGAGCATTAGAATTATTAAGGAAATCCAACTGGCCGCCCCAATTCGGGCATAAACCCAACTTTCCTGCACTAATTCCCTCAATTAAAGGAAACAGAAACCCTTCACAATTAGATAAACTATATACACAATCTATACTTCTATATAAACTTGAAACATCTTCTATAAAATCTGAAAAAATCTTTACTTCGGCATGTCTAGGAAACTGTTGATAAAAAGTATTCAAACAATCTTTTAACGATACTTCAAACTGACTGATGACAGGTTTATCTTTTACCTTTAAAATTAAACATACATCATCTTTATTAGAAAATGCTTTTCCGTAAGCTTCTAGTAATCCTGGGATGTTCTTTCTAAGATGTAATTGGGCAATATTTGCAAGCAGCTTGAACTTCTTTTTAGTGGTTAGCTCAATTGTAGATGTCTGTCTATATTTTTCAGCATCGATACCGTGTGGTATTACTTTAATTCTATTTTCAGGAATACCAGCATCTAAATATATTTGTTTGCCAAAATTAGATGGCGGACACATATATTCGCAATGCTGATAGTTTTTAGCAAAACCAGTTGGCATTGCATTTTTCCATTCATAGACCCACACGTTAAATCTATTTTTTGATGTATTGCCTAATAGTGGTAATACGTTTTTAGGACAAGTATACGAAATTGACATATCATAAGAATTATCAGGAAGTCTGCCAAATACTTGTTGTTGATTAAGTTCTGTATATCCTATTAAATTAGGACGTAAATTTGCTGGTAAATGTTTTGTACCATCTGTGGCAAACAAATGTACCTCATGTCCCATGCTGATAAAAGCATTTGCCCAACCCCAACCGCATACCGACCAACTATGGTGCTGACCTAAAAACTGACGAATTAAAATCTTCATACGAACTCTATATCACGTCAATTAAGTCCACATCGCTCCTCTAATTTTTAACAATCGTGCAATCATTTCTTCCATTTTTTCTTTGTCTCGATCTTCATGCTTTTGAAGTTCTATCCACATTTGATGTGTCTCTGGATTTGGATCCGGGCCTTTACGACTTGTACTCCATCGATCAAGAAGAACATTATAGATATCTGCTTGACGCTTACGTTCAATATTATACCAATAATGGATAGCTTTAATTTCTAACCAATTGCCACGTTGGCGCATTAAACTGGAATCCGCCTCCACATCTTCTTCACTGGGACAATACAAATTGGGCATTTCATTCTTAACAAAATTATTTAGAATAGTAAAAAGTGCCAGAACCATCTTGTGATCGGAATCAATCCAACCATAACGATAAGCCATATGGTCTTCTTTTGACTCTCTAAGATCTAATAAATGATATTTATATTCAGGTATAAAATGACATTTAACCCAATATGTAGGATCTGTAATATATATTCTATATTTCGATCTAATCCATGGTGCTAATTCTTCGGCAATAAAAAATCTAATCGGTCGTAAAGTTTTTACTTTTTCTTCCCAATCTTCCCAAGTCGCTTGTCCCGTTTGACTACCAAAATGTTTTGATCCGAGAGCATTGCTATTTGACATGCCTAATGTTATTGGACTTGGTAAAAGTTTCCATTTCCAATATTTATTATCATCTAATGATGAGAGAGCCTTTTCTATTCTTTTTTGTAATTTAGTTTTTTTCATTTTATTCCAGTACAACAACGCATATTAGTTTGAACTTCATGGAACGCCTCATCATGTCCAACTGTAACAGGTCTACATCTATTTCTAGCAGGCATCCAATGCCCACCTTTTAATCCGCTCATCATTCTAACACCGCTCTTAGAAAAATATGGTTTTTCCAAGATAACAAATTCGTCAGTATTTCCGATCATATCATGAACTCCAAATGGGCTTAGGCATAACGGATTTGCTGTGATAGGATTGCTCTGATTGAAAAATTCTCCCCTTGAATTCAATATATGTAACTTGTCAATATTACATTTATCAGACGGCCTAACATATCCTGTAGAGTAAGCATACATCTCGCTCCCTTCACATGCCAATGTCCACTCATTTTCTTTACATAATCGTTTTCCTTCCTGGGCACACTCCTGAGCGCCTTGATTCCAGGAAACATCGGTCGATGGCATAACGCTATCAGGCGGATGATGTTCTTCCGTATCTATACAAAAATCCATATGAACTTTTTTACCAGTACAAACGGTCGGTGCAAATTCTTGACAACGAGCAAACTTACTGCTTGGCGGGTCTAAATATTTAATGCAATTTTGTTGTACTTCTGTACAAAACATACCCGATATATACTTCATGTCATCTGGACAAGTATTATTTTTTGAAATAACAGGTTTGTGTGGCGTTGAGAAGGCTGAGCTTGCTACGAGGGTGGCCGCTACGATAGTAATAGGAGCAAAAATTATTTTTTTCATTTTAAATACAATCTTTCCTTATGTTAGGAATAGATAATAATTCCAAAAAATAGCACGTCAAGTATGAATAAATTAAATAATATTATTCGGTTAGTTGAACTATAGTACCAATTCCACCTGCAAATGCACCAGGGCCACCCGCTGCGCCACCATTTGCTCCAATAGTTCCGCTCCAACCATTAGAGATGCGCGTTACTAAAATAATAAATCCTCCACCTCCACCGCCAGAATAATATGTTGCAAACATTCCAGCACCACCATTTGCAGATATTCTCCCTGTACCCACTAAAGATAAAGCAACAACTACAAGTACACCGCCTCCACCACCGCCTGTACTTGCCCCAGCTCCGCCTCCACCACCGCCGCCTTGTAAAACTAAAGCAGTTACATTTACTGGAATGCCACCCTCACTAACATAACCATTTACTACATCAATACTGTGAATGCCACCGCTCCCAGCTGGCGGTGGAGTAACGACACCACCTGTTGTACCAAAACTACAGTTGCCTCCAGATCCACCATATCCATTAGAAGTGCCACCAACACTACCAGTAAGTCCTGGTGAGCCACCGCCTAAATAATGAGTTCCTACGCCCTGTGGAGGGCTTCCTGCCGCTCCTCCAGCCGTGCCTGACTGACCATCTACGTTTATCGATCCATTAACAGTTAATGTATTATTTACAAATATACGATAACCACCACCTAAAACATTAACACTTGTATTAACTATTAGGTTTATAAAATAAACATCTCTTGTTAATGTATAATTTCCACCTGCTAACGACATTCCATTAACAGAAGTTGTGCCGTCACAAATAGCAGATCCGTCTGATCCATCACCATATATACCTGTACCAAATGATTTCCATTCTAATAACCCATCATAGTTATCATAAACCAAACTTTGTCCAACGATTGGCCCGCCTAATGAAACACTATAACCATCTATTGTTCCACTAGAGCTTGGAGTTTGCCATTCTAAAAATCCATCCAAACTATTATAAGCTAAAACTTGTCCATTGGTAGGCGTAATATTTTGATTGATGGCATATCCATCAATGCCAATAACTTTTTGTGATATATCATTAACGGCGCTCAAATCTCCGCCAACAATTAGTCCATCTGGTACGTAATTGGTTCCATCAAAATAAATTCCGGCCTTAATACCATGAGGTACTGTAACGCCAGAGCCAGTGGATGCTATAAACAAAAGGCTTTGTGAACCGGTGGTGTTGTTATATACATCATATTTGGCACCAGAATGTGCTGGCAAGATAATACTTCTAGTGGTCGTTAAAGTAGGAGTGGAAGTAATGCGTAATATTGGTGATGTAAATTGACTAATGCTTAGTGTCAGATTTGCATCGCTCGGCATCACTATGTTTGAAATACCATAAGAAAGCGGCGTTCCACTGCCCGAAAGACTACCTTCCAAAGTAGCGCTAATTTGTACAATTCCCCCAGACCCGGTGATAGACGCTACATCATTGGCTGAAGTAGTGCCAATAACATCACCTATCATGTTAACCGCTTCTGCAGTTGATGGAAGAGGCTCCCATTGATTATCAGAATTTCTCCAAGTTAAAACATATCCGTCTTGCGTTGGACCTAAAATCCCACTTTCAACCGCATTACCTTGTAATTTGGAGACCGTTTGTGCGATATTAGTTGTGGCACTCAAATCACCTCCAACAATTATCCCACTGGGCACATAATTTATACCATCAAAATATATATTTGCTTTGATGCCATTAGGAATAGTAACGCCCGTACCGGATGATCCAATAAACAAGAGACTCTGTGTACCGGTAGTATTATTAAATACGTCGTATTTAGCACCATTTGTGATTGGCAAAATAATACTTCTGGTAGCAGTTAAAGTAGGAGTAGAGGTTATTCTTAATATCGGTTGAGCAAATTGTGCTGCGGGTAATGTTAAATTGGCATCGCTCGGCATAACTATATTAGCGATGCCGTAGCTCAATGGCGATCCACTTCCACTTGTTAGTCCTGATATTATAGCACTGATTTGAACCGATCCGCTACTACCAGTTATGGCAACTACTTTATTTGATGCGACTGATCCTGTAACGTCTCCTATCAATGTTTGTGGTGCTTGATTTATCGCAGGCAAAAGTCCAGTAACAAAATTACCGCCTCCAGCCAAATTAATCGAAGAATAACCCAAAGCTGATGATCCTGTTACCTGTAAAACATTACCAGTTATTAAAGAACCAGAAGCCGGAACTGATGCACCATGAATATTAATTACAGTATTAGCGCCTACTGCCCCAGTAACATCTCCTAACAAGGATCCAGATAAGCTGGTAACAGTCCACGTTCCAGGATTACCAATTGTTATTAATTGATAAAAAGTATCATTGGCAACAACATAAACTAACATACCAATTTTTTGATTAGCAGATGGTATAGCATTCATTGAAGTTATAGTTGGCTGAACTTGAAAGCCACCTAATGCATCAACGTCTTCATATACGGGAAACTGCCCGCCATTTTTTGGTTTGATTTTATCGATTATACCGATTGACATAGTTTATTCCTTTAAGGTATCGGGCCATAAGTAAGTGCAAGCAATGCAGCTATGCGATCTAAAGCCGATTGAATACTAGTTGGTGGAGGATTTACCCAATTACTTGGGACACCTGGAGAATAAGTGCCAGCTACTCCAGATACAGGTTGATAACTAACAGTGCTTCCATTACTAGTTAATACTGTACCTGATACGCCTACTGCGTTTAGCCCTGTACCACCATTTGCAATTGGTAAGATGCCAGATACATCATTACCCAAACTTACTAAAGCAGATGGACCTCCAACATTAGACCCACTAAATACGCTAATAAGTCCGAGAATATTTTGAACTTTTGTAGAATCCACAAAAAGTGGTATATTATTAAAACCACCTTTTTTCAAGAAAATATTAACTTGTATTTTTGTACTAAGAGTTTGTAAAGTAATATCTTGATAAAGATTTGTGAAGTTAACCGTCAAAAATCCAGTGGTAAAGTCTATACTAACTCCCATTTTACCATCTACTATAGCTCCATAATAACCGTCTGTACTAAGCCCATTTATATTAGGTGAAAATGACTGCATAGAAACAGAAAAAGTTATTTGACCATTTGCAATAGCGTCAGCGGTAACAAAAGAACAATCTGCAAATCTCATAGATGGGAAACCTAAACGAGTTGCACCATTGCCAGTGTAATCTACAACAAAATCAGTCATAATATCAATAGTTCGTTCAGAGCCAAATAAACCGTCTGGTATTTCTAAAATTACAGTTCCAATTTCAAAATCTACTTTGTAGAAATCTCCATCTGGTCTTTGTAATTCTCCTCCGGCGCCTATCACCAAATTGTTAGGAACAAAGTAATCTATTCTACCTGGATCAAATGGTTGAGGTACGGGATACACATTGCATTGAACACCATCTATTGTACAAGAATTTTGTACAAATCCCGATTCAGTTATAAATACAGCGGGCACCAATTTGGGTATTGTGCTTGTAATAACCAAAGATGGATCCCATACTAATTCTTGAGTTATGGACATTTGTATAGGCGAACTATAAAAATTATGATTAAATAAATATCCATCGCTATTGAAAATATCTTGTAACGGATGAACTGTTGCAGCGCGCGTATTTGGATTAGCCGTATAATCATCATCTCTATCTATAAACTCTTCAACTCTCAATCTAATAACCTGAAAGCGCGTACCAATTTTAGTATATGGGTTGCTTGTTGGTGCCGGATAAGTTGCAGATGGAACGGTAGATGTTGAAAGTCGCTCAATATAATTACCAAGTAAATAACCATCGGTAAAGGTGATTGCAAAATCGCCATCAATATCTGCTCTTAACATTTGAGCAATAGTATCACCAGTTAGATAAACTTTATGAATTGTCAGAACATCGGCAACTGAATCTATGCCGGTAATGGTCCAACCTCCCCAATCGGCTCCATTGGCTCCATTACTTAAGATAACTAAATTGTAAGAAGATAATCCTATGATAGTATTAAAATTAACACTGGCGCTGGTAAATTGAGCGGAAGTAGGATCATTTGGATTAGCAACTAATACCCCGTCATAACCATCTGCCACTATGGTGCCCGAAGTAGGATCAACTAGCTGCCAATTAATATCAAATAAATTAGCAAATGGCTGAATTAAAGTTTTATAACCATTTATAAAAGTAGTAAAAGTATATCCGTCAGTATTGATAACGGTTTGATCTGGCAGCCCAGTATTAAGATTATATCCTATAAAAGTATTAAGTAGTGCCAAGTCATTTTCGTCAATAATACCATTTCCATCTACGTCTCCTACAATCATAGAACATAATTGCGCGCTGGCAATACGATATGAAGTAAATGGAGCACCACCTGAATCTGGTGTTATTTGAGCACTTACCAGGGCACCGTTCAACAAATAACTAGCTAGTGCAATAACTTGTGTATTGTATCTAACAACATCGGTCGTGTCGTCTATAATTTTAATTAAAAGCTCATCACCAGCCATAGTAGCACTAAACAATGGTGCTGTTATTGTCACTTGCCCTGGATTAAAAAGTTTTATATTTTTATCAACAATATTTCCTAAAACAAGTGGAGTCGAAGTATTTTCTAAATTAGTTAAATCGATTGTGTCTAATAAATTAATTTGCGGAACGTATTGTTGTCTTGAGTCGACTGGATTGCCAGTTCTTTGATCTGGCACAGGAACAGAGTCTTGTGTAACGGCAGCCAACACCGCACTAAATACATCGCTTCCTGCAAACTCCTGAGCACCAAACGAATAGTCAATTGTAGCTTGTGTAGTAGGATCAATAGTAGTCTTTGGAATAATTATGCCATTACCAGCATCATAGGCTTGCCCATCAGAAATTTTGGCCGCATCAGTATAAACGCGGAACCACATTTGTTCGCTCGGAATATCAACCCATAAAGTACCAGCAAAAGTGGTTACTCTTGAGTTATCTATTAAATCTCCACCAACGGCTATTAAGATATCACACTGATTAGCTGACCCAGAACGTTTAATTGTAACAGCATAATATTGACCTGGCACCATTAAATTGCCATTGGCAATGGGACTATTACTGAAAACAAAATCAACTGGTTGCGGAACGGAGTTTAGAACGATGCCGTCTGCTTGTAAACTTACATAATTATAGCTAATTTGAGCCAATGGTATATTGAATGGAGAAAAATCTATAGGTAAGTTAGGTACAAAATCTGTAGGGCAGTCGAGGCTGGTTTGCAATGGATAAATGCTTACTATGATATCGCCAGTCCACACTAAATTATTTTGTTGTCCTGTAAGTAAGTTTCTAACCGACAGTAATAATGTGACTTTCTGAATGTTATCGGTGGTGGATAAGAATTTTTCACCTATCTGAGTGGTGACATCGTTAGCCGAAATCGGAAGAAGATCCAAATAATTTTGAAAAATATTTAAGTCGGCAACGTTGTAAAGTGGAAGAGCAGATTGTAGAAATCCCAACAGCCCCAATGAACTGACAGAGAAATCTAAAAAGAAATCTCTGAAAAATAAATTTGGTTGCTGATCTTGTGCAACCATTACAACATCACGAGACAAAGTGAGCGGATTGCATTCAGTTATTAAAATTTCTCCACCTAAATTAAATGATAAAATTGGGTTTCCGATGAAATCATTAAATAGTAAAACGAGTATTTTTGTGAAGTGTTTTGAGCTAGTCCGAACTTCGTTTGTATTAAAGTAGAAAACTTCATATTGAAGATTAGATTGGAAGTCCAATCCGATAATACAGAGTTTAACTTGACGAGTGCCGGAAGCTGCCGAACCGATTAAGGAAATAGAGAGTTGATTACCAAAATTGTTATCAGTTGGTTGCGCCTGAGGTAGAATCGGAAGTCCATCCAAAAATGATACGGCCAAAGAAGAATTGAAAATTATATTGTTAACAAGAGATTCTGGTAAAACACCATCTCCTACATGATTGGATATAATAGAGGAGTCAACCGTTTCATTTGCAATTTGTTCAGCCGATAAATCCGTTGCTGACACTTCTTGTGCGTCATAAAAAAGCGGTCTTTGAACTGAAACTGGCAAACGGGTTGTCATTTGTTATCCTCTATATCTAATACCATTAAATTAGGAGATCGTTCTTTTAGTTTTCCCATACTAACTTATATATCAACAGATTAGATTACGTAATGTATAAAACATTGAGATCCGGCCGGTTTCAATATCATAACTAAACTTTCAAAAATTTGTTTGACCTGAGCGGAGCCTGAAATGTACTGAAATGGATCAAAAACAGTAAGGGTAAAACTATTATCGTCATTATCATTAAGCATCGCAAAATTATTAACTAATTCTATCATTGTGTTTGAATTAAGAAGGAATGTTGTATATAAATCCGTTTGTACTGGGAAAATGGTCGAAAGGTTTGTACTATAATTCACATCTATTGCTTCCCCGTAAAAAGATACGATCGGCCTAAAAACATTACTTATTCTAAAGTTGTTAAGCAGGGTAAATATTCCACCTGTTTCATCGTATGCACTTCCTATCCAAAGATTATTTATTGGATCGCTAAATACAATATTTCCAAATACCCCATCATAGCCGTCTTGTACATATCCATCATAAGCTCCTACTTCAACGGCACCAGATACGCTTGGTAACGAACCAGATAAAAATCCACCTGCTCCAGAAAATACGTTCGTATACTGATAACCATCCAAGAACAACATCATTTGATCTGTTCCTATACCGCTGTTGATCTGATACTGACATTTTATTCTGTGCCAAGTGTTCCTAGACCATCTTGTAGGACCTTTTAAATTATAGATAATATTTGAAGCGATAATTTGAAAATTAACAAACCCATAAAAGTCTTTGTACACACTTATTCTGTCTCCTACTAATCCCTCAGGTAGATACTTGACGGTTATAGCGGAATTTTGAGCCGGTAATTGTTTATTTAGTCTAATTATTTGAGTATTTAAATTCGTATTAAGGTTTGCTGTTGATTGATATGTTATTATCAATAGTAAATTGCTCGCTGGCAGCGTAGTGCCCAAATAAATCGTTTTCCCATCAGATCCGATAGATCCATTATTAAAATAATCAGTGCCGGTGAAATCACCAGCAATTTTAACCGTAATTACCTGTAAAATTGTTTGAGATACAACAACAGAGCTATTGCCTATACTAATATCATTTTCTTGTATGGCATTTTGTGTATCAATTTCTAAAAGACCGCCCGCAAAATAATCAATTTTTGGGTCACCATTTGTCAATGTAACGCTTAATATTTTACTAGCCGGTGCAGAAATTTTGACAGCAACATTGCTAACACTAACTGTCTCTTCTACAACGGCTCCATAAGCATCAAAATAATATCTAAAATTAGGATCATTGCCAGTATCAAGCAATGGACTCATCCAGAACTCAATGGTGCCCTGTTTACGAGTATCTAAAATACCTTCATTATTTAGCATCAACGGCTCATTTAAGATTACCAAGCTCTGACCAAAATTATCATTAGGTGCCCAATCGGATTGGAAGTGCCGATGATCATCATTGGAACTAGCGTAAAAACTGGCATCATTGGTAAACGGAAAGTTGTCAAAATCAATTAGAACTAATGTATTACTATTTGGCACAGGCGCTTTAAGAGAGTTAAAATCTTTTGTAATTGACAATGTATTATTAGCGATAACTTCTCCAATTCTGGTATCTGTTAACATAAGTGAATAGATTGTAGATTGATCCAATATCGCATTGGCTTGGTTATTACCAAAAAAATCACTCCCAAAATATAAGCTATCGTTAAGCGGACTAAACTTGATACTTAAATAAGTGGCATATTCCAATTGATAAAGTCCTTGACTGAGAAAATAGGCTTGCCCTGGCATTTCACTATTTTCTAATGTAAAAAATCCATTTTGCAATCCACTGCGATAAGCGGTCGTATCAAGAAGTTGATACACACCATTAGTAAATGCAGGAAGTGGCACAGGGAATGAAGTGTAAGTTGATTGCACTCCTACTGAATGTCTATTGGCTGATAAACTAATAATTTTATAATACCCGGACACAGAAGATGGCGATTGAATAAATAAATAATTTCCAATATCCAATCCACTAAATAGATTGTGTCCATCTGTTACCATATTGTCAGTGCCATCTGCACTTAAATTATATCCTCCGCCAATGTTATAACTATATCTAATAACCGGAACTAGTCCGCTAAATTCACTATATGTAATAGGATATTTTTCACTTAACTCAATGGCCATTGCATTTTTAGCAGAATTAATTGGTTGCACATTTACTTGAACATAATTTATAGAAATGTATGGATTGGCAAAATTTAAAGTACCATAATTCGTAAACATAATTGTTTCACTAATAGTAGTTATTCCGGTAACACCATTAATAGTAACTTCCACTGGAACTGAAAAATTAACATTAGTGCCACTTATAGTAGCTTGAATTGTTCTACCATTTTGTGAATTAGAGGGGTGTGCAGCCGGTAGATCATTGGATATAAAAATGCCACCAATCAATGCAGAGTTGGCGAGGCCAATTGCAACATTTGGAGTAATAATTTTTGTTATATTGGCTTGATCCAAATTAATTGGCGGCGGCATTTGTGTCATCAAAACATTTTCAACTTGATTACTCCAAACATAGTATCTTTTTTTCACGTCTCTAAAATTTAATCCAAACGTTCTAATAAGTATCAAATCATTGGCTAAAACTCCATTATAAATTGTTAATATGTTATCAAAATTAACGTCTTGACTAATAGCGTAATTTGGATCCAATGCGTTTACACCTGGCAATTCATTTTCCATATTAGAATATATTTGGAAAACAATATTTGATAATCCATTCGGAGCATGATCATTTATAGTTATTGAATTGCCATTTACGTGAACTATACTATAAGTTAATTCAAATTCGGGTGCATCTATTCTTATTAAGAATCCTGGTAAAACACCTAGTGTGGTAAAATTTTTGCTGGTCGAAACTACGGTTGACGACCCTGCTACAGTTACTAAATCTATACCTGTAACAAATGTATGAATAGTTGATATAGCAATATTTGGATAAATATTAATTTCAGAAGTTATAAAATATTGTGTTTCATTAATGGAAAATCTACCATTAGACAGAGCCGCCGGCATAGGCTTATTTAATACTAGCGTTTGCCCGTTAATACTTTCTATGACATACCCCGATGTTGAAAATCCAATTTCGTTAATGAATATAGTATCGCCAGCAAAAATGTTATACTGACTAAAATTAATACTAGAACTTACAATTTCAGAGTTTAATGTAGTGACAAGATCGTCGGATCCTATGATATCACGATTTGATAAACCAATTATCTCTTCTGGATTAATGGTTCTGAATTTCTCATGCAAATACGGCTGTAGTGCTTGCCCATATTTAATTATATTTGGAACTTCTAGTCCATCAATAAAAAGATGCATTTCATCACGGCTATTTCGTGTGTTCAGTTTCCAAGAAGCCCCAATCATATGCGCAATATTAGGTTGCCATGACGACACATCGGCACTGACAGAGTATGATACGTTGTTATTGTCATACACTCTAAAATTAAGATAACCACTGACATCTTTGTAAATTGACAATCTGCTAGCATTTTTTTCTAATCCAAAATCCAATATGTAGTGCTCTAGATCAGACAAAAATGTAAGCCCTTCATTAATTCCATATCCATCAGACAACGGAACAATAGTTAAACTTACTTTATTAGTGCCAGTAAAAGTGGTCATGTTAGAAGGCTTAATTTTATTAAGAGATTTAACATCATAGAATTTGCCTGAGGAGGTAATATTGAATTGGTAAGTATGAGTGTCAGGAGCCACATATCCATCTATCACCTCCAAATACCAACGTTGAAAACTGCCAGATGGATCGTTATCGTAGTATATGAAAATGCCATCTTTATTTGTATTGGGTAATCCTGTCACATTTGAGTTTTTGGTAAGAGTAAAACTACCGTTGCTCACAATCGGGTGATATTCGGATCCGCCAATAAAAACGCGAAACGCATTGATGGCGTAACCGTCTCGGGTAATATTGAAAGTTAATGCTGCGTCATTGTCTAAACCATTCCATTGTGGTAAAACCCATGTTTCAAATGTACCATCTTCTAATCTTAAATTTGAATTAACCGGCATAGTAATTGTCTGACCTGGCTGATCGATCAGCACACCATTGCCAAAATGAGCTGGCAGTAATTGGAACGCCCCGGTAGTTTCTATTCCAATAGGAAATAAAAGACTACTGCCTAATGACCAAGTTTCGAAAGCAGACTCAATTAGTTGTGGTTCTACGTGGGTAATTATTTGTCCAATATTTTTAATGGCAGCGATAGTAGGTCCTTGAATAAAAGATGACAATGCTGCTTGTAATGCCTCACGATACCTTTCTCTATTTAAACTCAAATCAAACGTAGCTAAATCTGGTACATTTACTAAAGTACCGAAATTCTTAAGTAACGCATCTCTTAGAGCGCCAACTTTATATGAAACATAATAACTGGTTCCCATTGGCAAATTAGTATTTTGTCGGAAATCTATAACATTATCACCGTACTCGTAACTAACCAATATTTCATCTGCCACGTACGTGTAGTCAACAAAAAAGTCTCCCTTGTTGTAATCCACTACAACTCGTTCGATTGGAACGATGGTAAATGAATATGTGACATTTACTAAATTACCAACTTGTGGTGAATTGGCAGATGATAATATTAGTGTAACTGGATTCCCCGGAACAACAGCAGTTACAGATAATACTTTGGAATCGGAATTTCTTACTACATTGAAAGTATACGTTATACCCGGAGAAATGTATTGTATATTTTGATTAAGCGTTATAAAATAGTTTGTCCCATTAAATTGCACACTTTCAAAAGATTGTCCAGTAATAGAATTAACCGTGATATTATAATTGTTGCTAGTACTAACAAAAGCAAAATTAATTGGTACAGGATTATTTGTCAAATCATTATATTCGTAAATTCCCCTTACAAATTTTATCTGATTGGTAACGCCGGGGACAAATACAGAATCTACAAACGCTCCCACTTGACCTTGAAGTATTTGATATGGGGATGTATCAACACCGTTAAGAAAAGCTTCATCAGAAGGATCTAATCCTGTCGGAATAATGGCTCCATCGGCAAATGACAAGTATGAAAATTGTTTATTTTTAGGATTGAGGACGCTAATGCGATAATAAATATCATCAACACTAACTACGTGAGGAAAATCTGGAACGATACTATTCATCTTGTATGTGGCAGTCCCTATATCATTAATTTGAGTAT
>Ga0302325_10006096_pt1 | contig 27236 bp, 24 predicted proteins | sample Palsa_T0_2_FD_201948 | JGI IMG/M metagenome (GOLD analysis project Ga0302325, IMG submission 201948) | Peat permafrost microbial communities from Stordalen Mire near Abisko, Sweden - Palsa_T0_2 | ecosystem: Environmental > Terrestrial > Soil > Palsa > Peat permafrost | place: Sweden: Abisko... | reverse complement strand
CTCCAAGCAGTATCCACCTTATTTACTCCTCACCAACTCTCTTCTCCTCAGCTTCCAGCTCTGCAGGTGGATTTTTGGCTGAGGATTGGTTCACTGCTGGATGGGAAGAATTGGGAGGGCTGAGTTTTGAGCTGCATAGCGAGGTGGCGGAGAAAGAGGATGGGAGAGAGAAATGGGGTTATCCGAGGAGGATGGGGATTAGTTATAGTTCTAGGAGAGGAAAGGGAAAGGAATAGAGGGGAGAGGATTGGTTGAGGGAGGGGGATAGTAGAGGGGATGTTGGTAAGTGAGGTATTTGATAAAGGAACTGCACCGGGTTGGTTGGTGAGAGGTGAGGGGGACAGCGTAGAGGTTGTTGGGTGGGATGGGACATTAGCTCAAGTGTTTGTCACTCCATTGTCTCCTCTTTTATCGGTGGAGATTACAAGAGCACCTGATGTGAGACAATAGCGATCCCCTCCGTCATTGCAAGTTCCTTCTCCAAGCCTGCCTCACCCTCGACGTCCAACTCCATCATCCTGTTCGCGCCATATCCGTGGGAAAGGCCATGGGAGACGAATTATCCAGTATCTGCATTCTGAACACATCTACCAACGCCGCCTCCGAAATCCCTTTCGTGCGCGTCCTGATCTCAGCAGGCGCATGGTCACCCCAGGTCTTCAGTAAACTCTTCCGAACACGTCCCTTAAACTCCCGATTTCAAGACTCGCAGGGCATTCTCTTGTCGTGCGATCTCTAAGATGGAGAAAGGAACATGAGGTGAAAGGCTGCCATGCCGTGTTCACTACAGATGAAGCGGGGTATTCGCCTGAGATATTCTCAAAGATGGGGGAGGAGATATACATCGCTGGTCTTAACTCTTCTTCCCTCCCCTTCTCCGTCCCTAGCTACAGAATCTTAAATTAACCAACATTCAATAGCGAAGTTGAAGAAAGCACAGAGTCTGTTAGGGACCGATGGAGAGGACGTCGAAGTTGTCAGGGAAGGCTTGTGCTTTCGTCTTGTTACGAGGATGGGAACGCCTATTTTGGCAAGGATCTGGGATGAGAGGCTTGGAGGAATAGGGACAAGGGAGGAGAGTGAGGGAGGGGTGTTTCTGGTGGCGGGACATGGGCCATGGGGAATTTCGCTCAGTTTGGGGATGGGGAAGGTTAAGAGTGAGATGATTGAGGGAAGGGGTACTAGTGTTGATGTTAGGGTGCTTAGACTGTGAAGCGACAAATAAACATTAGAAAGATGTTTTGACGCTCAAATGTAAGGAACTAGTTGAGGAAGTAATTGGATAATAGGGTTTGGTTTTAATTTGGCTTTGGTAGAATCGTTGTAAATTGTAAACGGATTAGTGACATATAGATGAAAAGACAAACTTGTGACCCCTGACGAGTATTTAGCAATCGAGTTAGGGCATTATAGCCCAATCTCACCTGCTTCAACACAGTTCCCGCTTCTTTTCAGTCCGAAGTCCAAATTACGCTCTATGGCATGTAAGGGCGCCGTAGAATGTGGAGGCAACTACTTCATTGAGCCTTTGAATGTACATTGACGCGCAACGAAAGATTTCAGGGATATGAGAAGCTGTCGGCTTGTCCATGTGCCTGAGTTGCGCTAGGCTACAGTTGCACCATATAAAACTGGTGCATCTTCCTTCACTACTTTCGATATGGGCCGGTGCTTTATTCATCGACTGTCTCTTGAAAGGCATAGCTTAAGACATCCCATCGTAGAGTCGAGGAAACGGCGAATCGAGACTGCTTGCTGTCAGTAATGCTTCCTTCAGAATGTACATCGAAGAAAGTAACATTGATAGGAGCTTCAGTTGAAAGATGAAAAGTCTTGGTTTTTTCAGCATCCGACGATAAGTGTCTTCAGCATTAGCATGGAAAAGTTACATCATAAGCAGGACGGCGAAAGATATCTCCATCTACATACCTATCAGCAGCAGCATTTTCATTATGTAATATCCTCTGTACTCTGTAAGCATCACGGGTCAGCCTCGATCCCACCATAAATGCAGAATTAGTATGTTCTTCCTCCATGATATCTTATCAGGTAATCGAACCAGTTTGCTCGTCATTATTGATCTGCATTTGATAGTACTTGTGTTGCTCATCATCGAATATCGTGGGGATCTCGAAGTATGGACGTAGGGAAGTTTGCGACTTACAGCAAACGGAACACCTGTTTCGAGGAAAGTTAGCTTTCTGCTAAGAAGTCCTTCGAAAGAATGAAGAGATGCTTGTAGGTATCAGATAGTCCGTTTGGTTAAGACAGGTAAGTCACCATGGAAGCCGAAGCTCATTGGTAAGCTAGGGGCGACACGAAAGTTCATCATAGTAGTTGCGGTGGTGATGGGGACGAAGAAAAGTTCACTCACCAAATCTTCTACCAGCTTGTGATTGCTGTCAGTAAAAGCAAGGCATGAGTTAGTGGTGAATTGAGTGAACATTGGATATTGCACCCAAGAGCTGTCATGTTGCTGTGCATAGCGCCGGTTTCTGTTGCGACATGGTTGGGTTGAGACATGAAAGATGATAGAGACTTGAATTTGCGAGGTCGCGAAGTTTCAAGGAAATCGAGCTAGCATGGTCAAGTCCCGTGACCGAGCCGAGAAATCAGGGGGGCGAGGTACAGAAGACCCTTAATACCAAAAAGACTCCTTTATTGTGTTTTTGAAGCCACTCGGGGATTTCATCATGTTCCTGTTTGGTATGAATGTCAAAGCTAAGGCCGTCAGCAATGCATACAAAACAGCCACCCCTGGATAAATCCCTTTTCGGCAGTCCAGGTTAGGGAACTCACCCTGTGACCCCCATCCACCTTTGTGGGGGTCTAAGGGGCTCAACCGAGGAGGGTCAACGTCCGGCGTCCTTCGTCCCGGGCATACAGAGGTCAAGGCAATGCATTTGTTACGGAGGAAATAATAATCTTTGTAATTCTAAAGATAGCAACTATTCCATAGATGCCAGATAGAACGCCTAGTGTGCCTCATATGCCAAGCAAAAGAACCTTTCCGCCAAAATCATTATGCGTACCATTTGCATAGCGCTAACCCCCCAATAGATGCCGATCCCGAAGAGACGACGAATGAGACGCCTTTTCCACCACTCTTTCATGTGCTATGCCTTGTATTCCATTCCATGCCCCAGAGTGCTTGCTGCCGCAAATCGTACAATCGACCGCATCGATTTTTCAAGCCTGCCAGCTTGCGCTCTCCGATATTCTTTAAAGTTACGCCAGACTGAAATGACAGCAGAACACGCCGGATGATGAAGAGAAAACAGACCACGCAAAGAACACCAAAACATGCCTTCCGCCATTGCCAGATCCTGCTTCAACTCCGCCAATTGCTACAACGCGTAGGGGGAATCTCATGATCATGAACACCACGCTACATGTGAAATGCGAAATGCAACCCGATGCAGCAAGACCGACTCCTTCCGATGAACCCTAGATGAAAGAAAACGAAAAAAGAAAAAAAAAAGCCGTGTACAAGATCGGGAAAATGAAGGAGTGTGATGGAAGTCGAAATTCCCAAAGATGACCGAGAACGCCTGGCCCACGGTTTAACCCTCGTAAGCGTCTACCTGCCCATCATATATGCTGGGGGGAATCCGTTGTTTCCACCATTCAACATCGATACGGGACCTCCAGCTGTCATGCCGGCAAAGGCAGGCCCGTTCCAGCCATTGCTATTTCCAGCGAACGAGGCAGGGGCATACTGACTAGCAGATCCAGTCATAGGGCCCAACGCGCCAGAATATCCCATTCTGTTCGGACCAAGCCCCGGTGGGGCAGTGAGGCCTGGTGGAGGCCCGCTCGCCGTACTGAACGTTGAAGCTGCACCGCCCAACATTACTCCGTTCATGCCCTGCATGACACCTGGAACGTTTTGAGGTCCAGGTGACGACATGCCCTGCCCGGATCGTACACCAAGTGGATTTTTAGAAAAACTCAGACGAATGCCTCCCTTAATGCTATTGTGAAGAGGATGCCCATATAACTCATGAAGTGCTTTTGTTGCGAAAGACACGTCTTCAAATTCAACAAAACACATAGGGCCATTTTGTTTAGTTCTAAAACAAAGACGCTTGTAACCACGCTGTTTTGAAAACATCGCTTTGAGCTCGTCCTCCGAGGTGTCGATTGGAAGGTTGCCAACGTAGAGAGTATTACACGGAGGGTTCTGGTCCGCGGGATTGACTGGAGGAAAATTGTGACGCTGATAGTGCTGACTCCCGAGCTGATAATTGACAGGCGGTCCACCATTAGTCAACGTTGTTGGGGACATTGGATTTGCATGTGACATGGATGTCAGAGTTGTCGGAGTAGCGAAAGAATTCAGGGATGCTGGGCCGCTGGCACTGTTTGTGTTCAGAGATAGCCCTGCCATCCGTGAGATCGGGACCTGAGGATTCGTCGGTCGGCGAGCTTGAACGGATGGACCATTTTCAGCATAAGCGACAGGATCTTTGAGGAGTTCGCCGGTCTCATCGTCATCGACGGAATCGTTGTTGATTAGTGACTTCCCGGTGATTCTTGTGCGTTCGTTCAAGTGATTTCCAATAGGTGATTGCGGAGAGAAGAGGCTTTGGTAATGTGCGCTGACTTCCGGGTTGGGCAGTTCATTACTCGTGTAGGTTCCATTATTCGTAGGAGACACCCTTTGTGATGTCTGGAAAGAACCGTTAAACCTTGAAGATTGACGGGGGGTTGGACCACCAGATGAGGCTGTTGATGAAGTGGAACTTGACGGACCAGGGTTCGAGGTGTTGTCGAGCGTATATCTCCGAGAAGCAGTAGGACTACCGTAGAAGATCTCCACAATCATCTGCGCATCATTTGCAACATTGGGCTTCCCATCGAGCATGTTCTTCGCCTCGAGGGCGCCTGGATGGGACTTGAAGCGTAGAATAGCGGAACGGAATCCAGGGTCCTCGGACTTTTCGGGTGACAACACCTCTGCATCGATGAAATCCTTCGACCAAACCACCATTAATCTCAGTGTTTCTTCAGTCGTATTCGCAGGAAGTCGTCGAATCAGTACCGAACAAGGTCCGGCAGTAAATGAGCCTGTTGGCGCTTGAGGGGTGCTGGCTCCACTTTCGCTCGCAAACGCATTCATTGTAGTCCTTGACAAAGACTGGTATGCTTGTTGAGTACCATTGGAGGGACGAAAGGCCTGACCAGATTGGGGGAATACAGGAGGATTCATGGCATGCTGCGGTGTAAATGAACTTGCGTAATCCAACGCCGCGGTATGTTGATGCTGGGAAGTTGATGCTGCTGTGTATGCGCTAGAAGGATTTTGGACCAAGCTCATGCCTTAGTTGCACAAAGCTCCTGGACGGAAGCTGCGACGGTGGCGGCAGTGATCGAATCTTGCGACGCGCCTCGAGATGTTCGAAGTGACGCGGTGATGAGGATGTACAGAGCAGAGGATTATGGCAGGTATCAGATAAAGGACGGGATGGCGCTGGAAGAGTACGATAAGATGTTGCGCGAATGAGGGATTATGCTGAAGAAGAGGGGTGTGGATGACGAAGAGTCTTTGGCAAGCACTCGTGGGAGGTGAGCTGTCGAATTCGTCGAATCCAGAATTCAGGTACTGCTGAATGACCGTGCGACCCGCGTCTCTGTCAATGGCGGGAATTGTGGGTGGGAAGAGAGAGCTGGGCCCTCGGTCGCAAGTTGGCTGGCAGTTCGGGGTCGGGGCGAGGACTCGGGAGGCTCGAGGGACGTTCGGACTGAGGATATATTCGAAGGAGCGTCGGGAGGGAGGTCGAGGACCGGGTGCGAATGATGGAGGACTGGGCTTTCTCGGAGTGTTTTTTTCTCGAGATGGAACGGGTGGGTGAAATAATGGGGGAGTCTCGCTGAGGTGAATGGCGAGCACGGGGGCGGCGCGGTGATTGGCTGGTGCCCGCGACTAGGTCGACTTGAGTGATAAGGCAGTGCGCGCTAAATCGCTAGCTGCAGATTCTTAAGGCGGAACAGAGCGAGCTCTGAGCAGATGTCAGAGGATCCCTGCCTCGTGTAGTGGAGCTGGTCGACGATAGCAGCGTGCAGCACGGCTGGGGGCTGCGCGTCTGGGATAGGCAGAGGGGAGGGGAGGGGAGGGGAGAGGAGAGGAAGGGAAGGGAAGGGAAAGGAGGGGGCTCAGGGAGAGGAGGGATCGCTGGGCAATGGGCAATGGCATGGGCGCTGGATAGGGAGATGCGATATTGGGTTGGATCACTGGGTGGGACTCAGCGTGGGACTCAGCGTGGTTGATTTGCAGCGGCAGAGAGCCTCCAACATGCTCCGGACGGCAACGATCAATCCATCCAGAACCCTAATTCGAAGGCCAGTGCCCTGCGCCAGCCTTCCGCCAGAGTGCCAGTGCCAGTGCCAATGCTATGTGCGTTGCCCTAGGTAAGTTGCTCCTGGCGCCGCAGAACAAAGGACGTGCCAGCTGGAATAAAGGAACGCGACGGCGATGCTCACTCAGTCTACAGTAACCATTGACCAAGGGATAAAACAACGCCCAATCCATCTCTTTCTACCGCATACAATCGAGCTGTGCGATCCCATCCCTTTCATCGATATTCGGCTCTCGGAAGCGATTGATAGATAGTCATGGCAAAATGTGATTCGCTGCCAGCAGGAATTCAAAGAGACGATGGGTTTACCCCTCCTCGTTGGCTGGAACTTTGTACGCTACCACAAGTACTACACCTCCCTCTGCCCTCCAGTCTGCGCTGCTGGGTGCTGGGAAAAGTCCGTTTTGCCAAAATGTGTGCCCGACGTGGAGGGGGGGGGGTTGACTCTCGACGTTGATGGTGGGGTGAGCGTCAGAGGAACATGCCTGCTCGGGATTGAGGATTCACGGCTCTGGGAGGCGCCCAGAATGAAATGTCTCAGCTTCGTTTGGACGTTGTTGGGCATCCTCCTCCTCTAGACCTGATTTAACTCTATCGATGAAAACCAGAGACAGGAACTAGGAGCCTACAGAGGTTAGATCTTAATATAATCGAATTATGTTCCTTCGGTCTGCGGGAGCTATGCCCCCGTAGAGGACACCTTTCTTTCATATGTGATAAGCCGTGTGGCTCCCAACAGACTGCTCAGAAAAAGAACACCTCCTTTTGCAGACATGGTTACGATGCTGGGGAGATCTCGGTCGGCTGTGACGAAGGGGGTCTGGTTCCTTTACCGACCCTCCCTCCACAAGGTTACACAGCTCCATCTGACTTATTGCACGATAGACGCTGCACACGAAATGCATTGTGTCTCGAGTATCTCGAGCACCCCATTGGTGATTGCTTGTCAGGGGGATGGACTTTCACGGGTAATACCTGATGCCCAGATGGGCCTTTGTGCGCTGAAATTTATTGTAAATAATGCATGACTCGAGCGTGTCTCAGATTAACACAGATTAACTCTAGACATGTCGAACATCAACCGGCAGCCAGAATCTTCTTCATCCACCGAATGCACAGCAAGTTGCCTGCGGTACTCTGGGAGCACATGGCAGATCTCCCAATGCCTGCCGAACTCCCAATGGGAAAGTGACTGCTCGAATCCAGAAAGCGGGCACGATTCCGATGTGACTTTGAGGCGCATTAACGGTAGACAGGCTCCCAAAGCGGAGGAGAGGGAGCTTGTAATCGGGCTGAGCTGACCATCAGTTACCGTAAGGACCGGGTCTGATACTGTACATCACGCGGCATCAGGAGTTTGCAGTTGCGACGGTCGTGGGCAGGCACTTGGAGACAACTCCACACCGTGCTTTTACAGTATAAGCAGCGATGGATTTCACGAGCCGGGTGAGTTGCGAAGCAGCAAGAGTTGAGTCTGCCCTGCCCGGCATGTCCTGTCCTCAAACCCTGGGGAGCGGTGGCAAGGAGCTTTGACGCGTTGGACCAGCTTTACTGTGGTACGAAGTACTGTACTTCGTCCCCGTCAAAGGTCAGGGATGCCATCATGCCGGTGGTCCTTTCATAGGCTGCTGCCCGTGCGCCCTTTTCCCCTAGACAGGGGCGTGGGTCTTGGGTCGACATGAGGGTGTGTGAGGGGCTTATCCCACCGCACTGGCTCTTCTAAAATGGCTTTCACAAAGTGGCACCGTGAGAACGGGTGGTTTTTTTCCGAAGAACAGGTGCAGTCTCGGTCATCGTGAATTGCTGCAGTCCGTTACTGTACAGTACTGTATGGCTTCTGCAAACCGCTCTAGACTTCGCGACTCGATAAAGGGAGAGGGAAGGTATGCTCGTCTCTTGTTGGGGTTGAGTGAGGATTACAGACGGATGTTTGCTTCTCGCCGTCACTAACCATTCTTGTCCTTCGATGGCTCGATTTCCTGCATCTCCTGCCCGTTATTCAACGCTCTGGTGGGGTGGTGCGAAGGTTGACTGACGATGGCACAAACTGGCATATCCGTGTTCGAAAGGCCTTGGAAGTTGGTACAAGCGGAGTCAGATCCTCCACGCATGGGGAAAAGAAACCATGTCCCGAAGCTCGCAAAACCGGTCAGATGATAACCGCTGCTTGCCGGAACCTTCTCGCCAACTTCCTGTCCCGGGCCTCTCAACAAAAAGCAAAGTCACCCACAAGTCGCCGCCGAACACGTTCTTTGTACTGCTTACTGTACCGGTACAAAGACCCCGTCGACCTGGTCAGAGGGACACTCGGAACGGCTGGAAACATGTCTTCTCTCCCGAGAACTGGCTTCAGTTTCACAAGGCTGTGCGGTATATGTGAACAACGGCATTCATAACAGACCTGCACTAGCTCTGCTGGAGGGGAAAGTGTGCGTTGTCGGTGGCTTTCCATTTAACTTGGTTATTCTGACCGGGTCCCGGGTTTTGATTACCATTGACCAACCGTGTGAACTTATTGCCATGCAGGCCTTAACCCTCCCGGCTTCTCTCATGCATAGCCGCGAAAGGATGTTAAGGACGTGCCTTAGCTCCACATGGTGGCACGGTGCATCAATTGGCACACGAAACTCTTAGTGCTTATGGGGGGTACTGCTACCTCCCCCAAATGTCCCACACCATTTAAATGATCAGACATGAGGCTCTGCGTTTTGGGAATGATTCCAGTCATGTGATTTCATTGTCTCAAATCTGGCGGCATTTGTGTTGTATTTGGTAGCAGAGAATATGCGAAATACTTTCAGTCCGCTTGCACATATTCTCCAATGAATTTGTGAATTACAGGGATTGAAATATCTCGATGGAAAACGTCCGTCTTTCTTGATGACGTCCGTCGACGTCACCTTGACCCCCATGGACCCCCATTGAAGTCCCTAGACCCCCACGAACCCTTCGAAGAACTTTGAAACGTCAAGCAATTGTCGGGATCGTGGGATCCAGATTTAGAATCTCTTGCAGCGACCCCTAAATGTTTCAACAGCCGGGCGATAACATTGTGGGTCGACGCCTGCAAGAGGAAAGGGAGAAACCTCACGAGTCCTGATCTTGGGGAATCTCAAACCAAAGTTGACGTCTATTTGCATTTTGCCTCTTTTGAGTTGGCTCTAAGGCTTTGCATCCCATAATAGTATGAATTGAATGATTAATTTGACTTGGGACAATGTTTTGAACGCCTTGAATAAAGACGCAGTACCATTCCGTTCGTCATAAATCGAATACAAATCTCCCACGTTTGCCAAGATTGAATATGGAATGGGCAGACCCTCCTCTCATATATTTATGATTGATGTTTGGTGTAGAAACCTGTGTTTGAGCGGCGCAATGAGTGTTACCACATTTTTGTAAACGGGAACCCGAAATTGTTGAAAACAATTTGGCCAATTCGTGATCAAAATACGACTTTAGCTGTAGTAAACATGAATAGAACTACCTCCGCCCCGGCCCCAGATATGGTATTTAATAAGGGGTCGTTATTGGAGTGCTCATTTGGTGAGGGGTCTTTTATTTTAAACTTTTTTTGGAATAAGCATGTTAGCGAGCCAGCACAGCCGAGAGGCCCCAAAAAAAAAGAGAAAAAGATATTGCAACCGCCGTGAATCGAACACGAACCTCCACCTTACTTTGTCAAGAGCAACAAGTGGAAGGGTGGAATCCTAACCATCTACAATATTCATGTTAGAAAGCGTAAGTTGATGGTTTTAGAGGTGGGTTGCTTACTGGACCACGGAAGCGACACTGAATTGACCAGTTGTTGGACATGAAATCCTTATTTAGTTATAATAAGCACAGGGAAAATTTTGATATTTCGGTCACCTCGACTTTGATTCGCGACTAACTTCCCCAACCCGTTTAGAGCTTTGCCTAGTTTTGAGATATCAAACTACATAACGAGGATGATCAAAGAGAGAATATTGAAGGGAAAATTAGGTCGTATTACTTCTTACTGGTCTGGACCTACGGTTCTTTGTCCAGATTTCCAAGGAGACTGCCGCGGCCAAGCGGACACGCTAGCGAAGTGCCCGAATTTTCTTTGTCTTCCAACTTCGACTTCAAATTTTCCCAGGATGGAGATGTGGTCTGCATTGCGCAACATTTTGCTCTTTTGTTAATTTGCGTTCGTATTGCATATACTTGATATCCTCGAGATTACGGGAGATTTGGCAACGGATCCGTTTACTTCTAGCAAGGTCTAAAATGGCCCCGCAGACGAGCATCCCAGTGGTAAGTCGTATACCGTCTTATCTGTCGCACTGTCCTAGGGGCTTCTAGCCCGTATCTTCCATTTTTGATGTGCCATCTTGTATGAGAGGATGGTCCTATAAAATCCATACAAAAAGGACAAAAATCGCAGAGTTTGCACCAAATTTATAATTTGGAGCTGGGCCTATATGAAGAGGGGATCCTTTACCGGAGGGGGGAATAGTGCGATACATAATACGGTATTGATTGCAAGATAGATCACATCAATCAACATTTTGAGGATTTGAATTCTGGGGAAATTTGGTGGAGCACGTCCTCGCATCGATAGTTCCGGTCGCAAAGTCGAAGTGGTGCGAACGCTTGAGTCAAGTCGTCCGACATTCTCGAGAATGGAGTTTCCGAGTTGCCCAAAATAAACATCAATAATCCCGGGCATTGCAGTTGTATTAGTGGGGTAATATCAAACCAAGCTGATATTTATAGGCCGCGAATGTTTTAGGTGTAAGTGTAAAATATTTTGATTCAGAGGCAAGTCGCTGACCTTGATCGAAAGACAATTGGAACAGGTTTGTCAGCTTTCCAAACTTAAAATGAGACTAACACTTTATAGTGTACGCAGAGCAAAACTCCCTATATGCCTTCCTGCTAATCAATAACCAGTCTCTGGTGTATTCAAGTAAGTGCTGACCTCCATGCTTCGAGAAGTCGCTGACAAAAACCAGCTAGTACCCCAGTGAGTACGTTTCGCTAACACGGAATTCATCTGCTGACTTTCTAGGATATGGACGAACTATCGTACCAAAAAGACCGAGGGTTTGCCCGGTGCCATGATGTTCCTATGGGCAGTTTGTGAGTTCACAAAGCGTTTATCCCTTTATCTCACTAAGTCTGCACAGGTGCAGTTCCATTCGGAGCTTATTCGATTGCACAGGTTTGATCTCATCACGCAACGTGTAACATGCTCTTACCCATCTCAGAATTTCAACATTCCAATCCAAGTTCAGCCACAATGCTTTGGGACATTTTGTTTGATCAGTTGGGCACAAACTTTGATCTACCATAAGTATGACTGTGAAAAATCATATCTCATTAATTTCCAAGCGCATGAGTAACATTCAACACATGCTCCTCTGCTATTCGAAAGAAGGCCGTCTCCTCTTATGTCAAAAAGCCAGAGAAGACCGATGAGCTAACCTTTTCATAGTCGTTGGCCTGTATGGAAAGCATCTTCAGTTGCTGGTGTTGCTTGGCTTGTATTCGGTGGTATTGAAGCTGCCTTGATATTGACGCTGAAGGTCGGTGCTTCACTTGAAATGCTCCGAAAAATGACTGATAGAACAGCCTTTGTATGATCGCAGGATCAACTTCCCCATGATTATTCTTGGCGTAATTGCCGGTATACTTCTTGCAGTTGGACTTCTCCCTCCGTACATAGAAATGTGGAAGCGTCGAGGCAGAGTCATTGGCATTAATTGGGTATGCACTCCAACAGGTCAAATTTTGGCCTTGCTTACACAGCTAGATTTTTCTCACCATCGACTGGATGGGAGCCTTCTTCTCATTAATGGCCCTCGGTAACTGCATCATTTGTCCTACATCCTTCCACCCACTGATCTCTAAATACAGTCGCCCAGAATACTTTCGACGTGCTCGGAGGAGTACTTTACATCTTATGTGTACTGATAGAAGCTGTAATTTTCATATCTCATCTGATATGGCGGTTCAGAACCCGCAAAATCCGCGCCCAAGCAAAGTCGGAAGGAAAAACCTTTGATGATATTTCAGAAGAGTACAAGCGCGAGAACATTGAATTTCGATTCGCGGAGCGTGAAGTCAAGTTACCATTCTTCAGTCGTAAACGAGAGGCACCAGACTCAATAGAGACTGGCGATTCACTGGGTGTGTCCATTTTCAACAACACGTACAAAGAGACTTTTGTTTGAGACCTTGTCGCAACCCTCACGGATCCCCCCTTGCTATGCATGCATATGCTAATCACCTAGCCAGACCCGACTTCCAAGACAGGGGCATCATCGGAAAGAGGGGTGAAGATGCAAGCGGAGCTTAAAGTGTAATGGCAACTCCCGCCGGTCCGCATCGATGATCGGTGGAGGCGAATGAGAATCCATGATTCCAAGCAAACAGGGGACGCAAGGATGCGTGGGGCGGTATTTCCCGAAGAGTTGTGCTTCTGAGACTGAGTGAATTCATCGCAGTTTGGCTGCAAGCATTTGTACCTTCCGAATCGAGCATCTGGGGTTGCGCTTGTTCCTGCTGACCTCCTTCAAGTTGAATCTTTCGAAGATAGCCAATGCCAGAGAGAACATGGACGAAGTGATACTGAAAGAAACATGTCCGATGGAAAATGGAGTACGGATCGTAATGACATTGAATATGACCACCTCTATCAGCTATGTGCAGTTCATAAACCGTGAACCTTCCCGTCTATTTGTGGACCCCATAAATGCAATCCTATTTTGAAAAATGCGTCTGTCGACAAAATACCACCCACTGGAAAGAACCACATTGAATCGAACATTCGTCACCCGCAGTCTCCAGGACCACCCTTTACTTAGTGTTTCTTACGCCTTACATCGCCTTTGGCTGCTCAATGTCCATCATAATATCGTACATCCACTATCCTTTTTCTTTCGTCGCCCTGAGCTCCTGTGTGGCCGCCTATGCCGCTCTCTTCGGTGATAGACGATTTCCTCCTCTAGGCTCGGCGCCGCTGTAGTATCCTTGCGAATGATCTGTCGGCAGAGATCGATGAACACTTCGTCGACGTTTGCTTGACTGAGTTCAGCGCAACGCTCTAGACTTGACAAACAGACTTACCACGCTGCCGTGCAGACGTCTCGTAATATGGAGCATTCCCCCAGCTTTGAGATACCGAGAATGCTTTCTGCCGCGTCACTACTCGGTCTTCTTCGAGGTCTGACTTGTTCCCAACGATAACGATAGGGACATTCTCGTCATCTTTGATGCGGATGATTTGCTCTCGGAGCTCTTGGAGTTCTGCAAGGCTGCTTTGGCTAGTGATAGAGAAAACGAGTAAAAATCCCTGGCCGGTCTTCATGTACAGCTCTCTGGACAGGGATCAGTAATCCGACGCCTCGCCTTGCCACACAGACTCATACCTCATTGCGGCTGTTGAAAGTTAGCATCTGATCACGTGACAAACAAAATCTTCAACTCACTGAACTGTTCTGTGCCAGCGGTATCTAATCTGAAAAACGGTGAGCCACATGTCGCCTCCTCAATGGAGAAAATCGTACATCTCAAGCATGCATTGACGACCCTGGCACTGTGCGTCAGTCACCGAAGCAAAAGCACGACCACGACAGCTCGACAGTAGGACTCACATCGACCTCGATTTGCTTGCGGTACGAGTCCTCAATCGTAGGATCATAGCTCTCGATCCAGACATTCTGGACGAATTGTGCTGGAGAGACGTGGTCAGCCAGCGTGCCATCAGGGGCGGCGAACCTTACCAGTGAGGCACGACTTTCCCACGCCGCCTAGAATTGCAGAGATTGTCAGCTGCGAGACTGGAACCTCCTGAACATGAGGAGTCACGCACCCGCGCCCAGGACGACAATGTGATAGTCCCTCCTATGCAAAATCCATCATTAGCCGCAGCTCTACCGCGCTCCTGCTCCTGTTCCTCATGCACGCGCCGGGCGATTTACCTTTGCGACGTCCTAGCTGACATTCTCGCGCTGGTCGAAGGCTACCTGCTGTGGCAGCAAAGTCTCTTTCTCTCTCCCCTTTTCTCTCTCTCTCTCTCTTCCCCTTTCTCTCACGCCCCAACTTCAGCGACGAGCGCCTTCCCTGCTATCGACTCGACACGCGCAGCGCCCCTCTGGACCGAGTTCGTTCGTTCGATTTCGCAGTGCAGAGTGACATGTATGACCATTGATCAGGCTTTGAGCCAATGCACGGATGAGTCTCGAGCCGTCAGGATCCGCTGCTGGCCTGGCTGGGCTCCCGAAGTCTCGTCTCGTGCTCGTGCTTAGGAGCTACCGCTGCTGGCCATGACCGCAAAACAAAGTAAGATCTTACGAGATACAAAATATAGAATACTTCCTGGCCGGGCAAGAGTGACGACCGCAGCGGACGGGCAACCTGGGTTATTTGACAGCCTGCATGTCTTACACTTTATGCATTTATATACAGACAGCACTTCCACTGTGGCGAGTCACTATGCCTTGCCCCAAGGCACCAGGTACCGCGCTCGATGTCCGTCAGACTTCAGTCCTGCGCCGTCCCACCACGCTCCACGTCTTACCAAAGACTCTTCAGTCTTGTTGCCTCGGACAGTCGTGTAAACCCCAATGGGATCGCTCTGAGGAAACGCGGTAATTCAATAGCTTCGACGGTTCGAGGCTGCTCCCACCAATGTCTTCTCAGAGCTGCTGTCGCTGTTTCCGACTCGCCAACCAGGCCTGTCCTCCGGGCTGGTAGCTGACCTGTGGGATGGCCTAACAGCGCCTCAGAGCGCCAAGTCAGGCTCAGCCATACGGAGCAGACTTCGCTACCCTACCCACGGCGTTGGCGGCGCTGCGCTAAAGTACAGGAGACCCATGCTAGCCATGACAACATCATGGTGCATGCTTCTCCTATTTTCTCCTTTTCCGTTTATGCAACAATGCTTTTTCGTGGGACTGTATTTGTGCACGTATGTAAAGTCAGCATTCACCCTTGTGCCGTCAGACTTGTTGGTGGTGGAAGTTCTCCACCAACTACGTCAATAATGCTGGTCACGTGTCGTATCACATCCATAGGTACGGTAGGTAGGTAAGTCTTTAGTTCTGCCACGAAAAGTGGCGGCGGCGGCAATCCTGAATGCAATACAAGTTTTATTACGGTATTCTTGAAAGTGAGATTACCCCCACGGGCGACTCTTTCTATAAATAAATCCCAAGATTCAGATCACCATGTTCTTGCATTCGAATCCCCGCCAAGGGCAAGATCATTGCCTGCTTCTTTCAGCAACTTACCTACAAGAGTTGTTGGGTAAGGCAGGACAATATCCCATCTCTGGAAACTGTAACCTTGACTTTGTTTTCTCAACGCTCAAGCTCTGTTGAAGCTCTTCTTCCAATCTACTTTATTTAAGATCTTATTAGCCGGAGTTCAACGATTGAGACATTTGGCAGCTGCAGTTAGTCGTACTTGGTGGCGGTGCCATGGTGGTTCAGGTACTGTACGAAGAAATACGATGAAAAACGACTTCTTTTTATGATTACTCACGGCGATAACAGAGGTGTGGTAGCCAATCATGCGGATTGCGAAGCAGTCTGCTCTTACTGGTCACTCGGCTGTTAAGAAGATGGATCTTGATGAAACTGTTTAAAGGCAAACCGACCTTAAATGTTATTTAGTATGAAGGGAACTCGATGTTCATATCTAACCCAGGCATTGGCAAGCTTTAAAATCTCCAAGTAATACTAGGAGTTAAAATCTCGAGATCCTTGACCTTGGTCTTAATCAAACCTGCCAACTTTGCTACATGGCCTCGAGGCGAGTCTTGCTGTTACTTCATTTCACCCATAAGCCACATAGGCCCTAAGCTCTACCACAGATGTAGACGTGGAAGATCCTTTGTGTTCAAAAACATGCAGTTCCATTATCTGTAGTAAGTAAATCGCCAAAACCTGCCACACTTAATCGGAGACCTTGAGGACATTCTTCCAAACACACCAAAAAGCCCTATCAAGAGGATCCACAGAAAAAGTGTATCCACATGTCAATGTCTGTCCTTGCTGCTGTATTTGAAGTTGTAGTAAAGAAAAGGGAATTAGGGGTTGCGATCATCTAGACCAAACAACAAGTAGAAAAGGTAAAAAGCGTCCTTCCACGGTAGCAGAAGCTTCATGAGCAACCGAGCTATTGGCGTAACTTTCTTCTGGACTTTCCTATGTGGCATTTGCTGATCAAAAATACTACATTTCGCTCAATCAAGTACACAATCCGCGAGAGCTTCGTTCAAGGCAGATAAACTAGCGGGATCTTTGACCACCCACAGACACTTTAAGAGCTTTCCCCTGCTGACGCAGCGGAGTGGCAAAGCTTTCTGCAATGAGATACACAAGTTCTCATCAAAGAACAAACTAAATGATAACTTTGACAGTTTGGTAATGCTTCCATTGTCAAAACGCCAACCTATTTACAACAGCCGCTTTTGTCATGCAGCCACGTATTCCACCATCATTACCATTCGTCATCATAGCCATCTAAAGGTTTTCGTGGGCTGGTCGGAACTGCAACATCATATAGATTAGCACCTGCCGTTGAGGCTATGCATCGCGAGTGCGTACTTGGATAGGTGAGAGGAATCTCTGGTCTCTTTGGGTCTCCCAGCCTCGTTCGAATCGGCGGGACCGCCACAACCAATACAGGTCCCAAGCTCCCAATGACTATCGAATAGAAGATCGCCGGCTTTTCAATGGCAGCCCATCGCAGGTATCGGAAAGGTTGGGAGAAGAATCGTGGATAGGCCGACATTGTTTCTAGATGCGTTAGCACAGGTTTGCGGCTCGCGATCATACGCGCTTACCCAATTGACGGTATGCACCCTCCTTTGAAAACTCGTGTGTTATTATAAGATTGTCCCGCGACCTGTAGACTTCAGGATATGCTTGAATGTTCGACATTTAAGGTAAGTCAGAGCTCGGCGCGTCACGTGTAGCTAGTTCCAACCCCTGCGACCACAAAGTCTTGGCATTGCATACGTTGCGTTAAGCTTCAAGACGCGCAAACTACCAACGAAATTCCTACCACAACGACAACGACAATGCGGTGGTTACTTTCATTTCTCCTACTTGGGCTTTTGTCCGTAGTGCATGCGGTCAGCTCTAGTGGAAATAAACTGTTGATTATTCTTGAGGAATTGGCGGACAAGGGGAAATACTCGAAATATCTGGGAGACCTCGAAAGTGCGTGTATTTCCCTGGAATTGGCTTCTTTTGTGTTGTAATTTGTACTAATGATTTCTCGATGATAGGCAGAGGATTTGAAACCACCATCGAATCACCGAAAAGTGAGAAGATTGCGTTGTTTGAGCTGGGCGAAAGAGCTTACGATCACCTCCTACTGTTACCTGTAAAGTCGAAAGGTATGGCACGTTGCGCAACAGAGGACAAGAATGAAATTTAATCTTTGATAGGCCTTGGTCCAAGTCTCACACCGAAGCTTCTTCTTGACTTTATCAATGCCGGCGGAAACATCCTTTTGACGCTCGACACAAACCACCCAACGCCCTCGGGCCTTATTTCACTTCTCCTTGAACTCGACATACATCTTCCTACAGATCGCAATACCCTCGTGGTTGATCATTTCAACTTTGACACACTGAGCGCCGCTGAAAAACATGATGTGGTTCTCGTACCCAGACCCGATGCTCTTCGACCCGACGTCAAGAACTTCTTCAAGGGAGATGGCAAGGGCGGAGAGGTCATTGCATTTGCCAGAGCTGTGCCGCAGACCTTGGGCAACACAAGTCCGCTATTGACCCCACTTCTTCGAGCTCCTCGCACGGCATACTCATACAATCCGAAGGACGATGTGGAAGGGGTAGAGGACCCGTTCGCTGTAGGCCAACAACTCTCCCTGATCACTACTATGCAAGCACGGAATTCAGCACGCTTCACTGTCGTTGGATCAGCTGAGATGCTTGAAGATACTTGGTTTGAAGGCAAGGTTAAGCGTAGTGTAGGTATGGGTGGTGCTGGAAGCAATGCCAAAGAGGTGCAGACTTCCAACAGAGCTTTTGCCAAGGAGGTCACAGGGTGGACATTCAATGAAATTGGTGTCTTGAAGGTTGGCAAGATTGAACACTATCTTAACGAAGGTGGAGTCAAGGGCAATGTCACCAATCCAAAGATTTACAGAGTGAAAAACGATGTGGTAAGCTATATCATGCAATATTTCTACCTATAAAACTAATTTGGGGTTCTAGACGTATGAGATTGAGCTCTCTGAATATTCTTGGGATCACTGGGAGCCCTTTGCCCCTCCACCTGGCGATGTGGTCCAATTGGAATTCTCCATGCTGTCACCCTTCCACCGTCTTCCCTTGAAAGTTGCTACCACCACCAAAACATCTACCATCTACACTGCAAGCTTCAAGCTTCCAGATCAACATGGTATCTTCAACTTCAAGGTCAACTACAAGAGACCGTACCTCTCCAACGTTGAAGAGAAAAACACTGTTACCGTTCGACACTTTGCGCACGACGAATGGCCAAGGAGTTGGGTCATTAGTGGAGCTTGGCCTTGGATTGCTGGAATTGGGGTTACGGTCACTGGTTGGGTCGCGTTCGTTGCTCTTTGGTTGTGGAGCAAGCCCGTGCCGTTGAAGTTGACAGCGAGCGGAAAGAAAATACAGTAGATATGCACGGGAATAGGTAGGGAATATGTATCTGTATGATAAAAATTAAAAGTGTATAGGGGTATATGCAATGTCAACAAAGTTTAGGTCATTTTAGCAATATACAGGGTTTTCCTCACAACTATCTTCCATCTGAACGATACGAAGGAGTTGGAACATTATGTGTCTTGGGTCTTGCCCCCATCCAATTTCTTCAGCATATTTCTGCTTTCATGCCAAGTGGTATATTAAGGCAGTGTTGAGGGGGAGTTTGTTTCTCCGTCGGAAGAATTTTTCTGACCTGTTTTCCCTTCTTGATCGCGTTCAAGTCGCTTGACAGGAGGCTGAATGAGAACCGACGCTGAATGGTCCGATAGGACAGGGCGACAGGTAGCTCTGCAAGAGGCACAAGGACGAACTCAGATTCCAAGAGCACTGTGACTTTGTTCGACCAAGCAGAGGCTCGAGTAGAGCCTCTCAACTTCCCAGTACAAGCTTGAATATCCTAGAGTTTTCCGAAGATTCAAGTCTCAACCGCTTCTGCAAGAAAGTCACGTTCCTATCCTCACCCATCCATCAATCAAGTCCAACCACCACTTTTCGCCAACTTCCTGCCTCAAATTGCCTCAAAAGATGGAGTTGTCATTCCGAAAGCGGGAGAAGGCTCGCTTATATCGTATGTGGCCCAATTTTTTTGGTTGTTCCAAATCGCGAAAAAGTGTCGTGCGAATTTCACGTTGCGATGATCGACATATCACAGTGTTCTAAATCTTCTCTCTTCTTTTCTTTCTCTCTAAATCTTTCTTTCTAAATAATAATAATAATCTATGTTATTGTCCTACGGTCGGGCCACTCCTTAAAAACCCTGGTCACGTGAGGAACACCAAAACTAACCGACCTGAGCCCGCTCACCCACCCACACGCCATATCTGTGCGAGCTAAGTTCCGCCACGCTTGCACGCCGAAGTCCCTCCAGCGAGCTTGAGAGCTGACGAGGACCTCGTGGGACAAAATCAAGTTTATGAGCTTTCTGTTTAAACCGTGGTCAAACTCCGGGGAGAGGAAGTTTAGTGTTTGGCTCGGAATTCAGATATGTTCATTTTGCACGCGCATGAAAATGCTGGTGGAGATGGGGAAAGGCTGGATCACTCCATCGGTAGTCTACCCTCGCAGCCAAGTGCTTCTCTTTTAGTTGGACTTTTAAAGGTACATCAATCACTAGATGCACCATTGCCGGATTCATAGCACCGAGCAGCATAAAATGGTGTCAATTTCCTGAAGCAAATGGTACGCGAATGAGAGACGAGATATGAAATGGTGTATTTCTGTACCCAAGGTAACCGAATTATCGCCGAAAGAAAGTCTATGGTAGTAATTTGAATCATAACGAGCATCCTCAACATACTTTTATTTTGAGAATATCAGGTGCTCTCCGGCATCCCTATTGGCTGAAAATCCCTGAATTGGCCTGTGCTGGTGTGGTGTTATAAATCACGTTGCCCCGTTTGTTAGGGGGGGGAGAATATACCATATCTCCTTTTCTAAGCAACAGCCACCTTCCCACCGTCCTTCCCACCGTCAACATCACTATTACTTAAACTCTGTTCCGGCAGCGCCTCCGCATCCTTCTCCTTCTGTTGTGTACGCAACTTCCTCTTACTTCCAATACCACCAAGTCCAGTCATTGCCTCCTTAAACGTGAATGCAGGGTTGAAAATATTCAACGCAAAGCAAGCAACGATAACCATTACACCTTCAAATCCAACAAACAGCCATTGTCGTTTAATTAAAGCGCCCTGCCAACCCTCTCCCAATTCCACAACTCTATACACGCTTCTCCAGAATATGCAAATGGTAGCCAAAGTCAAACCAGTCAAGAAGCCCTTGAATCTCCACGAACCGCGCATGGTGGCGTATAACGGATTTTGGTCGAATGCGTCTTCTCCCATGGACTTGTACCGTTTTCGTGTACGAAGAGCGAAGTCGCTGCAAAGGATCATGAATATCAACAAGGTGAAGACTTGAAAGGCCAGGCCGGCTACCATGATGTTGTCGCCAGGTTTCACGGACCTATTTTGATGAGATGCAACAGAAGCCATGCCGCCCCCCGTAGCTTGGAGCACGAGAGAGAAGAAATCGCAGGGGATGAACTATGGTTACGGGTGAGCTTCTATCACGCGTAAGAACATGGAGGTCAGCTTACAATACGAGTGTAGGCCTCCGGGCTAATGCGAGAATTCTCGGGACCAAATGCATAAACGACTCTTCTCAGACAAAGATAGATCCCTCCGGCCATGAAAGCAGGCGCGATTGTCAAGCAAACAATTTGCATCAAGAAACCTGTCTGACTCCACTGGTTTTGGTGACTTTGGATCCGCCCAACATATCCAATGACTTCGAGGATGACTCCGGAAAGCATGGCGAAGTGGAATCCAAATGCTCGGCGGGTGAGAGCATAGGTTGCGAGAAATCCGACAAGGGAGATAGAAAAGAGTGCGAGGAAAGCGGCATTGACGGGGAGAGAAATCCGATAGTAATAGTAGGATGAAGAGCTATATGTAGATTAGTATGGGCTTCTGATGTACGTTTCATGAGCCGGAGAGGCGCTGAACTCCAGAGACATATTTCGAGAGCCCTGCTCCTATTCTACTCTATAAGGCCATGGAATCAAATGGGAAATAAGACTTACATTGGGCATGTCGCCAGCGTGCAATTTTGCAATTCCTAGGGAACGGGGGAGTCAGTAATTGCTCGATTAAGATAATGTCGGGAGTGGATGTCTCGCCTGGAATAGGAAAGGGTTTACACACATAAGTATGAGTTCTGTTTGCTCGTGCAATAAGACCCATGACGGGCTCCACGTAGGAAGCCATATTGCTCTTGGATTGAGTGGCAGCGTGGGGTGGGGCTCGATCCTTAAGGGTTCGCTGCAATCGCTGGAAAGGGAGAAGTCGCGGTAAGGCTGAAGAGCGGGAAAATTGACACGGTAGTGGAATGCTCTACGTTCTGAGGAAACAACGACAACAACGAAAAGACACAGACGTACTTTCTGCTATAGTATGTATACAGAAAGGAATGGGCTTCTTCGAAGGAGAGAATCCCCAGTGCTTACCTGTGGGTATCATGGATTTTTGTATATTTCTAAAGGCATGCCGTCTGCCTGTTCAGCGGAGAGTTATGAATGGGTAATTTTACGCTCGGGGTGACTTGTTTCCGTCTTTAGACCCCTTTCGGACATGGCTTGCACGCAATACGGGCTGTGCTCGGGCGGAATGTTGAGCCGAGCACGCACCAACTTTATTTGTTTGAACCATTTCCCCTTTCAAGAGCGAGGTGGCCAGTTAAATTGGTCTGCCTCGCTGACTGGAGAGAGCTGACACGTTCAGACGTGCCATCTGCCATCGAGCCATTTGATTGTACTGTGCTGTGCTGTGCTGCAACACTACTTCGTATTTCGTCCACTACTCTATCAGGAAGCAGTCCCGAAATTTCGTTGTCTTTCTTATCTGCCATACTTCCCACATGATCCGCAGTTCTTGAGGCTGAAAGATAAATCTTCGTTACTACGAGAGGATTCATTGTAGCCTTTTGATATAGTATTGCATCACTCCATTTGACTCCGAGCTCAACGCAACTCTTAATCTTCCGGACATAGCTCTCAGTCCTTGTGCTGGCCTTCGACGGCCCTTTCCCTGCGGAGTGCGGAGGGATTGATAGATTATTTCGCAGCCTTGATATGGGCAGAAAAGGTGGCACTAATTTTCAATGTCCTGCACCATGTTGGAGCCCTGGCCTGGGTTCTGCAATAGTAACCTTAATAAATGCCGCTTTTACTGTGCCTCGCGAGGCAGCCTCCATATTTGAATCAGGTACTGTAGTCAGCACCACTTATGTCAGCCTCACATTAAGCTTGCGTGGCTCCAAGCATTTGGAATTGCGCCTCTTGATCACGTCGTACAGTAGAGCCAACACTGGATATCTGTTTCGGTTGCCTTGCAGGTTCCAGCCTTCGCAGTCCGCGTCATCAATTTATTCCTGAATACCGAGAAGATGGAAAGGCTGCTGAACAATAGGGCTTTGCTTTACTTTGCAACACATCAAATTTCCGCCCCTTCTTATGCGAAGCCTTATCATCAGTGTGCTGCATGCACAAGGAGCCAGGTCTTCACAACAGCTCTCCACCAACATCTTTCAGGATGCTTCAATCGCCCATTTTGTCCTTGACACTCGCGAGGCCTATAAATATGACTGCATTCTGTTCGTTAGCTGGTTGCTTGCAAGACGCAGTCTTTTCTCGGCAGCCAACTAGAGTCCATTAGAATACTTCGTACTAGAGCTCTAGATGACGTTTAAAGTAAATTTTCAAGATACTTTAAACCTCATGTAAAAAAAATTCAGAGACATGTGTGTCGGCCACCTCTTTTGAATACCCGAGGCCTTTGATGGCTACTCATCGGGGGCTATAGCAAAGCCTCGTGACCTGGTCGAGGAACGTGCGCTCTTTGCAAACAAGCTTTTTTAACCTAGGATAAAGCATAGAGCCAGCCGACTAAACGTCCCTACTCCCGGAACAGGTCAACCAACAGCGATTTTTCAAAACATCAGGCGGCAGGACGCAGATGAAAGTATCTCAAGTCCCGAAATTTCAACAGAAGGAACTATGAAGAGGACGCCGGCTCTCATTTGGAAGTCGCGTTCTAAAATATACTAAACTGGACGCCACTTCAACCAGTTCACGCTCCGTGTTGAAAGAGAAGCCCAAAACTCAACAAGCTTTCTGTTCCTGAAAATCTAAGTCACTCCCGGCTCACCATCTTTCTCAAAGTTGACTGAAAAGAGGAAAAATTTGCAGTACTCTGCACCGATTCCCGAGGGATACTCTCTGAACTTCACAAATCTCCATGCTCCGACATCAACTTCTTCATACATGGGCTACACCAACCTCAATAGCCATGGCACCAACCAATGCGCACACTTTTGTAATCAACAGACTAGATGTGTTGCTTTCAATCTCTACTTCGAGAGAGACCCAACTTTGGACCCGAGTGCACAGAGCTGTCCTAATCAATCCTCTCTCACCAATATCAAGTGTGTCTTTTGGGGTGTTCCAGTTTTCTGCCGCAATAGCCACCAACTCTAGGCAATATCGTGATTTCTTTGAAGTCGTGATTGCTGATAAACCCTGCTAAAGGTCTCATCATCGCAAGATACTAACTCAACTCCCAGGCTCAAACGGCTATAACGCAATCACGACCTCACCCTCAATCCCATGATTCAGCGGACCTACCCCACGGCAAGGAGCACCTAAACTGGCAGAAAATTCTTTAGCTTCGGTGCTGGGCCTGGACAGATCCAGTACTTCTCAGCTGCTGTCTGCGTCTCTGCTTGCAGTGCTCAAACTGCATACAATTTCGTCCACATGCCAAATTAAAAGAATCTCCGTCTGCAACCACGCCGTAGCCTAAGTGCTGTCCGACAAGAACAGTATTGCACAAGGTATGTACTGTGCTATGTACACAAAGTCCTGGGATCCATCCCACGGGACTGTTACCCAGAGTGCTTACACTAAAGGGAGTGAGTGGAGGGTTGGAAGTGCTTATGCTTACACCAATGCTATTTACAGCACTACATAGAAGCTAATCTGTAGGGGTGACGGCTGCTCTCAAAGCTCCTATGCCGGTGGCAACTGTGGTGGATGAGGTGGAACCTGCTAGACGTCTTAGCAGATCGAGTAAGGGATGATCCGTACTTTAGTAAAGGCTTGAACATTCTACTTTTTCGAGATATGATTGGAATGAAGATTCGTCTTTGCACAGCAGTGTTCCATCTGGCCTCGGCGAGTCTTCCACAAATCTTATATTGTACACGAGCAATAGGTAGCCCTGTATTGTGCACCCCTAAACGCCTTCCCATGCTATGCGCTTCCAAATGCTATGCCGTGTCTTTCATAGTATACAGTCCATACACCGTTCGTAAGCCCCCCCCCTTCTAGATTCGTAGCGGTAGTGTCCCCGCTCATAACCCCTTGTTGAATTTCTCGTTCTCCACTTCTCTCCAATCCTTCTCAATAGGCTCCTTCCCGCTCGTCTCTTTCGCCGTACTTCCAAACGCAGGCTTCCCCGCATAAAGCTGATGACTTAGATCCTGTGCACCGCCCTCAATCTCCTTACTAACCGCAATGGGCTGATTCCCTCGAAATCTCTTTCGCATGTCCACCATCCCGCGCTTGCACTCCCCATAGCCCTTCTTCAGTTGCTGGCACTTCGTAGGCATCGTATCAATGAGTGGGGGGCGTAGGCAGTCAGAAGGCTTATTTCGTTGCACCATCACGCAATCTGATTCCTGGAGACATTGTGCAAGGGCGGCTCCTGTGACGAGACTGTCAGAGCCTTCTTTTTTTCAAGGGATGTAGAAGAGGCGACTTACGAATATCCTTACAAGAGCTAGGCATCTTCACAAATAGAGGCCCCTTCGCAGCGATCCGCTTCAAGAACTTCTCGCTGATCAGCTGGCCGGATAGATCGAAGAGTATTGGCAGAGATGGGATTGGGAGCTTGTTAGCTTTCCTGAACTGGTACAGATCCCTGGAATAGCGATTGAATGCTTGGTAGAAGAAGGGTGCATGGACAGCACGACAACGTGGTAGTCCAAGAGGGCCTAGGAATTCAGATGAACCTGTTGAAGGCCCGAGAAAGGTAGAGCTTAGATCCCGAGCACGTGAGGCGCGGTGGGGAAAGGTCGCGCAGGGGTTGAACACGCTAGAGTCTGCAGGCATCTCGCGCGACGAGCGAAAGAGCTCTGGATATTGCTGATCCATGTCGAGACGGAGGTGACGGAGGGCGATTGTGAAAGAGGTGAGAGACGTCGTCTTGATATCCTGGAATTGGAATCCGCGTTCAATGGCATTGCAATCACACTACCGTCGGGCCGCATTCACTTGACACTTCTGCGAGGCTACAAAGCTCTGAGTTGTCTCAACAGCGCATTTCAGGATCGCGAGGTTGAGCTTCGTTTGGCAGTTTTGCATGTGATCAGCAGCGAAGGTATGCCATCTTTTGCAATATTCTTCAGTAGCCACACAACAATAAATCTAATAGTTCCGGCGATGCAGGTACCATTGTTGCTTGTCGGGGACCGTAGAAATCACGACTTCTACCTCTGAGAGAGCCTGTTCCGACCACAAACTCCTCCTCCCGCCTGAATTGTACATATCATTTTTCTTTCTCGTATATTCTAGACTCCCGGAAGGAAAACATGGCCCCAATTCCATTTCTTGGCCGATTGAATATGTAAGCAGGCCCTATATCCTACTGAGGAATGCTGAAGCAACTGCATTAAATTCGAAACAACCAAAGCCGGGTAGCTGATTCAATGCACAGAGCCGAGTACATAGCACTGGTGGGGTCTTTCTTTTTAGTTGGTTTAGAGGCATTGATACGGATCCTTACTCTTGCATTGCGTATGTAGCCTTCCAATTTCGGTGAGCTCTTCTAACGACGGGCAGCATCAACGATCATATCCCTCTTCTATCGAGCATCGAGGCGGCTTTTCAATCGGTTCACCTCGCCCGCCGCCAAAAAGTCGGAGTCGAGGAACAAGAGTACGTTACCTAGGCCTTGCGATGTAAGAATGCTCACGAATTTCACAGACATCTCCACCTCGATTCGAAATGCTTCCGATTTCGTTGACCTCTGCGCACTATTCGGATACTATGCCGAAGAGCACGTTGTACAAACCGGAGATGGTTATCTATTAGGCTTGCATCGTCTTGCATGGCGGAAAGGGGAGGAGGAAGAGAAAGTCAATAATGGAAAGAATAGCATACGGAAGAACGTTGTATACCTGCATCATGGTTTGCTTATGAACAGCGAGGTTTGGGTATGCTTGACCGATGAGCAGAGATGTTTGCCTTTCAAGCTCGTAGAAAGGGGTTATGATGTTTGGGTAAGTTCTGATCACGGATATCTGTGCACTTTAAGCTGATCAATTCAGTTTGGCAACAATCGAGGAAACAAGTACTCCAAGAAGTCCGTCCATCACTCACCAACAGACATCCCGTTTTGGGATTTCTCTATGGATGAGTTCGCCTTCCATGATATCCCAGACAGTATTTCCTACATCCTCGAAACGACCTCGGCGCCATCACTATCCTACATTGGATTCTCCCAAGGCACAGCTCAGGCTTTTGCCACGCTGGCCGTCCATCCTCGACTCAACGACCAAGTCAACGTCTTTATTGCCCTGGC
>Ga0302325_10006095_pt1 | contig 27237 bp, 30 predicted proteins | sample Palsa_T0_2_FD_201948 | JGI IMG/M metagenome (GOLD analysis project Ga0302325, IMG submission 201948) | Peat permafrost microbial communities from Stordalen Mire near Abisko, Sweden - Palsa_T0_2 | ecosystem: Environmental > Terrestrial > Soil > Palsa > Peat permafrost | place: Sweden: Abisko... | reverse complement strand
GGGGGCACTACGAGATACAGAGAAACGGGGCGCTCGTGACTAACCAGATCACTGATGGAGAAGTCACTGGCCGAGGTGTTCCGGGCTACCAGGGGATCGCTGTAAACCGTCAGCGCCGTCTTCGCCGTCGAAAGCACTCCACCGAAATCCTTGTCCTCTTTGTCGAGCATCTCCTGCACTTTTTCCCGAACCGTTGGATGAGTGCGGGTCGAACCTCCATCGGGCATCTGCCAGTGGTACTTGCCTTCAACGTCGTGGACGAAGTTGAGCAGGTCGTCAAGGGTCTCGCGGAAGCCGGCCCCAGGCCGCGTGAACACGTTGGCCAGATCGCTCAGACAGGCGACTCGTTTGGATGCCGCGGCGGCATAGCAAACATGCAGGATCATGCCGGTCGTGATCGACGCTGCGGCGTCCTGCCAGTAACGTTCCTGAGGCGAATCCTCGCCGGTGCGCACGATCATGTTGGCGATGTTTTGTGCGTCTGATACATCGCGCGGAGTAAAGAGCCGAACCTCCTGGAGCGGATTGAAGCGCGAAGAGGAGTCCTGCTCGACCGGCGAGAACTTGAAACAAAGATGACCCTGACTGGCCCGAAAACCGGCCGTCTTCGCCCAGTTCTCGCCTTTGATGTCGTAGATGACCGCCGACTCCTCCCAGGCCAGGAGGGTCGGAATCACCAGGCTTATGCCTTTGCCGCTGCGCGTCGGCGCGAAGGCGAGAACGTGTTCCGGCCCGTTGTGCCGAAGGTAGTGAAGGTGATTGGAGGATGTGTCGCGCCAGCCGCCGACATATACGCCGCGCCTGGCCGCGATCAATCCGGTGGCCTGAATGTCGTCGGGATTTGCCCAGCGCGCCGAGCCATGAATGTCCTCCGCGTTCTCCGACAGCTTTTGCGCGTGCCGATTCGCCAACAGAAAGAACGCGAAGGCGGTAATCAGGGAACCGCCGAACGCGATCATCTCGCCGCGGAAGAGCGGTTCCCGAATCCACGGATCGCGCGAAGTGCAGTAACGCCATCCCCATGCGACCCAAGCAAAAGGCTGGTACACCGCGAAGGCGCCGGACCGGAAGACCGGAACGCCCAGCGCCGGCTGAAAGTGAAATTCCTTCGCGATGTACTCTGTTGCCAGAAAGCAGGACAGAGTGATCAGAATGAATCCAAGAATCGTAGATCGCCAGTCGTACGAACCGAGAAAGCCCGGATCGCTCGGCCGGCGGTACATCGTAGTGTGTTTGTCCATGCGTTTGCCTCCGATCCGGACGTTTCTTCGCTGTCACCGCTCCATCGCTTGCGTCTTGCTGCGCTCGCGGACCTCGCGAACCAGCGCGTGAGCGTTGCTGTAGGTGATCGACAGCTTCTGTCCAGCGTGCGCTTCGCCGTCGAGGAGTTCCTTCGGATGAGCGATTGCCGACGATTTGGAGATTTGCTGCACCACGAAGTCGGCGGTCTCCCCGATGACGAACCCGCGGTAGATGCCGCTGTCAGTCATTGCAATGCTCGTACGCGCATCGTTTCCCAGTTGCTTTCGGGTTAGTTGTTCAGCAGCCCGAAGCGATTTCTCCGCACCATTGCGCAGCGGTTGCTTTAAAGCTTCCACGCCGTTCGTAGCGGGAGTCTGCGTGGCGGGATCAAGCGCCACGGGGTAATCGGCTCCGGCCAGATTGTCGTGGATTCTCAGCGTGCCGTCCTGCGGACGGAAACGGCCAACGGCCTGACCCGACTCCTGCATGACGGGCTCAGGGTTCGGAACCGTTAAATCGGGCTGGGCTTCGAGATCCGACTGGATTCGAGCGGCTTCCTGCTCCAGCGCCGCCGCCGAGGTCTCGGGCGAAGCGACCAGAGACTGAGCGAAGGACTTGTCGCGTTCCAGCGCCAGAAGAAACTCGCTGGCCCGCGACGCGTCGTAAGCGGCCCGGAAAATTTCGTTCTTGTCGTCGCGGAGCGCCTTGATCCAGGAACTCACGTACGAGGCGTGCTGCCCCGGATCGTGCGGGATTCCGCGTTCAGCAGCCAGAAACAGGCTCGCCAGTTCGGCGCGCAGTTCTTCGCGCGCGTAATTCTGATCGCCGAATCGGTAGGACTCGTTCAGGGTCTGGCGATTCAAGCGGTCGGGGTGCCCGGTCCAGTGCGCCAGTTCGTGGAGCGCGGTTCCGTAATAGCCCGGCGCGTCGTGAAAAAGCTCGCGGAGCGGAAGGTGGATGGAGTCGGTTGAGCGCGAATAAAAGGCGCGGTCGGCCTGATCGTGTGTAATCTCCGCGCCCGAGTTTCGAAGGATCTGCTCGCCGGTTTCAATGGCGGCGAACGTGGAATGAGCTCTTGGCTCCTGGGCGGGAATTCGATCAATCTGTCTGGCGTTGAAGACGGTGTAGACGCGATGGATAAAGCGGGATTCAGTCTGCCGCCCGTTCTCTTCGTGGTCCGAGGCGTCACCGGCGGCGAGCGACTTGCCGTCTTTACTTTCGGCTCGCTTCTCCCAGAATTCGATCTGGGTACCTTTCTCGCCGCCCCGGACCTGCCAGTCGTTGGCGGCTGCTTGTTTGTAGGTCATCCAGCGCGGATCGTCAAATCCTTTGCGGATCGCCGACGCCATCAGGTAGATGGCATTGCCGCCGCGATATGGATTGTTCGAAGTGGGGTTGAAGGGCACGGCCAGGTTGCCGACCGTCGCCGCATCCCAGGGTTTCTGCCACGGGGCCACTCCCTGCTCCAGCATTTGGATGATGGATTCGGTGACCTCCTTGCGATAATCGCGGCGTTCCGGGACCGGATTGCCTGCGGGCTGAGGGCTGGCCATGATTCAGTCCTCCCTCTGGTTTGCCGCGATGGCGGTGACGACTTCGGCGGCGAAATCGGTCTCACGGTCTTCGTTTTCAAAGCCGGAGCCGGCAAGAACTTCGCCGCCGATCCCGGCCAAATCTGCTTCTGCGTTGTCCAAAAACGTGTGAATCTGCATACGCTCCTTCCTTCCGCACCGATTTGGGGTGCTACATATAACGGCTCAGGAACGGATTTTTGGACAAAAATCTTTCGGGGGACACTGGAAGACCCGAGGCGGAAGGGAAGGTCCGGGGTGCGACGAGGCGAGTTTTTGCCGAGGAACAGATCCTCAACCTTCTCGAATCGAATCAGATCCGAGCACCGTTTCAGAAGTGCCGAGTCAAATGCTTTCGCGGGTTCGCTACACCTGGCGAAGCTCACCGCGAAGGAGGGCGCGGAAATGCAGACGCGCCAACCGCCGAGCTATTGGCTGCCACTCTACGGGGTGCGGCCCCAGCCCTACATAACGGCCACCGGCGTGCACCTCTTCGCGAACGAGGGTATGACGCATGACATTGAATTTTAGAACCCTTCGGCTGATCGCGCTAGCAGCGGCGCTCTGCACCACGGGGGCACTCGCCCAACAAAGCGACCCCAGGCCCGCGATGCCTTCGGGTGACGCCCACAGTGCCATACCAAGTTCCGGCATTTGGAGCAGGTCCAGGCGTTGATGAAGGACAGCATGGCTAAAATGGCTGCCGCCGATGCCGCCATGAAGACTCACATGGAGACCATGCACGCAAGCATGAAGAGCCAGATGGATCTTCAGCAGGCGATGATCGATCACGCGCAAACCATGACGGATCATATGCTTGCGATGTCCGACCACATGGCCATGATGCGGCCCTCGATAGCGATGCCGATGAAAGGCGCCATGCCGATGAAGAAGGACGAACAGAAGAAGTAAATTCGCGTCCCGTCCTTCATTGTCAAGCGTTCAGAGGAATTCCCATGATGCACGGATACGGTATGGACGGATGGAGCATGGGTTGGATATGGATACCCTGCGTGGTGTTGATCGTCGCTCTGGCGCTGATGTTCCGGCAACGACGGTGAAACCGGGCGAAGTTCCGAGCGGGGCCTGTCGGAATCGGGCTAACGCGGAAGCCCGCAAGGCGCTATGACGATATATGGCCAATGGAGCCCCAATGCAGCTTATCGGGACGAAAGGTTCCGCTGTCCCACCGTCCCAAAAACAAGGAGAACATAGTAATGACAACAGCAACAGTAAAAGATCCCGTATGCGGTATGGAAGTCAAAGCGAGCAGCGCTGGCCCGCATAGCGAATACAAAGGGCAGACATACAGTTTCTGCTGCTCCGGTTGCAAGGGAAAGTTTGATCACGCCCCCGCACGATACACGGGGGAATCTGCAGCCCAGGCGAAGAGTGACAAGAGCGGCTGTTGCTGCGGTTAGCGTCTGCTTGTTTGAAAATTCGGGCGGTCTCCCGCCGCATAATGAGGAACTTTTGACGTCAACCATGTCACCGCCCTCCGCCGGACCGGCACCACCCGCCGGGGGGCCGGTTCAATATACCTGCCCCATGCATCCGCAGATTGTGCGCGATGCGCCGGGAAACTGCCCGATCTGCGGCATGACTCTCGAACCTCGGGCGATCTCCGCGGACAAACAGGACAATCCCGAGCTTCGCGACATGACGCGACGATTTTGGGTCAGTCTTGGCCTCGCGCTGCCTGTGCTGGTCTCTGCCATGTCTGGCGGGCTGCTGCGCCAGTTCGCGCCAGCGCGGTTCTGGACTTGGTTTGAGCTTATTCTGGCCACTCCGGTGGTCTTGTGGGGCGGCTGGCCGTTCTTTGTCCGCGCGTGGCAGTCGCTCGTGAGCCGTAGCCTGAACATGTTCACCCTGGTCGGACTGGGCGTCGGGGTTGCGTACGGGTATAGCCTTATTGCGGCCCTTCTGCCCGGTATCTTCCCCGCGTCTTTCAGAGATGAAACGGGTGGGGTGGCAGTTTACTTCGAGGCAGCGGCAATGATCACGACTCTGGTGCTCCTCGGGCAGGTTCTGGAATTGAGAGCGCGAAGCCGGACCGGAGCCGCAATCCGTGCTCTTCTCGGCCTTGCCCCCAAAACGGCCCGAGTCGTGGGCAAGGACGGCTCGGAGTCCGATTTGCCGCTGGAACAGGTAAAGGTGGGCGACCGTCTCCGCGTGCGCCCCGGCGAAAAGGTCCCCGTCGATGGGGTTGTGCTGGAAGGCACGAGCAGCGTTGACGAATCGATGATCTCGGGCGAGCCGATCCCCGTCGAGAAGAAAACCGGTGACCGCGTGACGGGAGCCACCGTCAACGCGAACGGGTCGCTGATCATTCGAGCGGATCGTGTAGGCTCCGATACCTTGCTCGCTCAGATCGTACGGATGGTTTCGGAAGCACAGCGCAGCCGTGCGCCGATCCAAAAACTCGCGGACACTGTCGCGGGCTATTTCGTGCCCGCAGTGATCGGTATCGCACTCATCACATTCCTCATCTGGGCTATTGCTGGACCGTCCCCTCGGCTGGCGCACGCTTTGATCAACGCTGTTGCGGTCCTGATAATCGCGTGCCCTTGTGCCCTGGGTCTGGCGACGCCGATGTCGATTATGGTGGCGATGGGCAACGGCGCCACAAGTGGGGTGCTGTTCAAGAACGCGGAAGCCATCGAGTTCATGCGCAAAGTGGACACCCTCGTGGTGGATAAGACGGGAACCCTGACCGAGGGTAAACCGAAGCTCGTTAGCGTACGGCCGGTGCCGGGTTTCGATGAAACCAGGCTGATTCGTCTGGCCGCGAGCCTGGAGCATGCAAGCGAACACCCGCTGGCGGCAGCGATTGTTGCTGGGGCCGAGGAACGCAAGGTGGCGCTTTCTCCGGCTGAGGCCTTTGAATCGATTACCGGCAAGGGTGTCAAGGCGCGAGTGGAAGGCACAATCGTGCTGCTTGGCAACCGGAAACTCATGGACGATGCGGGTATCAAAATAGATGCCTTGGCGGCAGCGGCGGAAACCGGACGCGCCGATGGCCAGACGGTTATGTTCGTGGCGGTGGATGGTATCGCGGCGGGACTGATCGGAGTGGCCGATCCTGTCAAGGAGACTACTCCCGAGGCGATTCGCCAACTGCACGACGAGAAAATACGCGTCGTGATGTTGACTGGCGACAGCCGAACAACGGCGGAGGCAGTAGCCCGCAAATTGGGTATTGACGAAGTGATTGCCGAGGTGTTGCCTGAAGAAAAGGGCAAACATATCAAAGAGCTTCAGGACCAGGGTAGGTTTGTCGCAATGGCTGGCGACGGGATCAACGACGCCCCGGCACTGGCGCAGGCCCAGGTTGGGATCGCGATGGGAACCGGAACCGACGTAGCGATGCAGACCGCTGGCGTGACGCTCATCAAAGGCGATCTTCGTGGCATTGTTCGCGCACGTCTGTTGAGCCAGGCAACGATGAAGAACATCAAGCAAAATCTCTTTTTTGCGTTTGTCTACAACGCAGTTGGCGTGCCAATCGCGGCGGGAGTGTTGTACCCGTTCTTCGGCTTACTCTTGAATCCGATGATAGCTGCCGCTGCGATGAGCCTTAGTTCGCTCTCAGTAGTGGGAAATGCCTTGCGGCTACGAAAAGCACATCTCTGAATCAAATTGGAATGGACAACGTGGTGCCTAACTTAATGTCAGCCTATGCGAAATCCTCGACCTGCGACCATCACCAGCGTAATGGCAGGGTGACCATCACCGTTCCAGATTCACGCTGCGCTTTCGAGACCTGGTCTTCGGCTCGTCGAGGTCGAATACCGCTTCGCGAAGCGTTTCGTGATACCTTCCCAGCCAGCCGCCCCAACGCTCGTCATCGAACGGAATCGCACCGCGCTGTAGCAACCGCTCTGCCAGAGACCGGAAATGATCTCGGTTTTCAAGCAGGGCTTCGGCGTTGCCGAGATTCGCGACAACGATTCGGCGTCTGCGGTTCTCATCCATGGTCTTGTCGATCACGACGAACGAATTCGTGGTGAGATCGCCGCGGCTGCGGGCTTCGTCCAGCTCGGGGGTGTACCGGAGATAATAAACTCTCGCGTCGGTTCCTTCGAGCAGAAGGAATCGGTTGCCATTCTCCTCCTCGCCGTGCGAGAGCACCCGGCCCTCCAGCGAAGTAATGTCGCGCCAATTCGGTGCGCTGAGTTGCAGTCGCTGGTCTGACAAGAGCGCGCCGTGGGCCGCGAGCGTTTTCTGCTTATCTGCCGCTCGCTGCATGGCTCTCAACGCCGTTTCCAGATCCTGCCGAACCTGCCACTGATGCGGGCCATCCGCTCGCGCAAGCCCCATCGTTTCGAGAGTCATCAGCCGTGCCGCCAGCGAGTGCTCGCGGACTGCCGCGAACCGCCCAAGACCAGGGCGCGTAGGGTCCGCCACGACAGGCAAGTCGCCGAAGTCTCCGTCCGTCGGCTCGGTCCGGGCGAGTATCAATCGGTCCAGTGGCGTGAAGTGCTGCAGCGGGACTTGCCGGCTAAGCGCAAGCGTGGCGTCCTGTTCCGTTCGATATCCGAGTTGCACGGTAGCGAAATGTTGGGCAACGGATCGAAGACCGTTTTTGACGTACTCTCGATCCAGTTTGAACTCCGCTCCCTCTGTATCGATGCCCCTCAAAGCTACGTGAACATGCGGATGCTCCGTATTGAAATGTGCTACTGCCACCCAATCGATCGACGTGCGGAGATCGGTCTGGACCCGGCCCATTACGTCGCGCGTGAGGCGTTGCAGATCGAGACGCTCACCGAACTCAGGTGAGATGATCAGCTTCCACAGCCGTGGGTCGCCGCCCTCCTGCCATGCGAGGAGCTTCGAAGCTATATCGACGCCAACAGCTTCCGCGGAGAACCCGGTTTTCTGCGGCTGGAGTGAGGCACTCTCCCTCGTGATGTACCGGCCATGCGCGCGCCAATGTCCGGTGACGCGATTCTTGGCGTAGGTCACCCGGACCGAACACTGCTGCAAGTAGGGGTTCGAGCGCGCCGGTTGCCGACTCTGCCCGGCCCGCGAACTACGCGCGTATTTCAGGATTGCCCGGAAAGCAGCGCACACTGGTAGAGACGACCGCCGTTCACGAGGGATCGGAGGTTTCCCCGGACGGAGCCGAAACTTCGGATTGTCGTCGTCATTCTTCCGGGGCACGGTTCACCAGTTCCGAGAGCGCCGCCTGGGCGTCGCCCACCATATTGGCTCCAACACTCTTCAGGAACCGGGAGTAGCGAAGTTTTCCTCGCGCGACTGCGGCTTTCCTCGTATCCTCATCGGTATCGGGCAGCGTGCTGAGAATCACTTTGGCCAGAGCATCAACATAGGCAAACAGGGCCTGCTGCCCGGTACTAACCCGCCGGACCTGCTTCGAGTACTTTTCCAGAGACGCGCCGATGCGCTGTTCGGATTCACTGAGTGTTGAGTCGGTGCCGCGCAACTCTTTCTCTACAGCCGCCCGCATGAACGCGCTCGGACTCGCGAAGTCGCGGGCCTTCGCCGCCTGCACGACGGCCTTGTAGGTGGCCTCGCTGAGCCGCATTCCCCTCATCTTGGTGGTTTTCTTCTTCATCGACAAGCGCCTCTCCTGCTGCTAAACACATGCTAAACCGAAGAGTCGCTTTGCACAACACTCTAAATCACTCAAGACGGGGCACCTAGGCTCGAAAACCCACCCACCCGCTAAACAACCCTTTATGTTCCTTTTCCGGTGTTTTTTGCTTTTGTGCTGGCTGAAACTGGCCTCTCCGGTGCCTCGAAACTTCCGCTGCGTGGGGCAGTTTGGGGCCTATTGAGGCCTTCCGGGGTCTTCTGGGGCTTTTTGTAGTCAAAACCGGGCCGACCGTGGGGCCTTCTGAGGCCTATCGGGGTCTTTGGAGATTTTTTGAGGTTTTTTGTCCAAAAAACCGTTTCTGGGCTGTTATATGTATGGGGACTGGAAGTTCGTCAGATAAACGCCCTCTGGCCGCAATCGAAGCGCTCGCACGGGAGAAGCCCACCCAACTGATGGCTCAACTTCGTGCCGTCTGGCCGCAGGTGCAGCAGGCTCTGGAGGCCGGCCATACACTCCGTCTGATCCATAAGCGGCTGAATATGGCCGGAGTCGAGATCAGCTACAAACGCCTGATTGTTTACCGCGGCCGCATTGAGCGCGGGGAAAAGAGATCCGCAGTTCCAGTGTCAGCGAATACGCCCACGCCCGCCGTGTTGCCGGACAGCAAGCCGCCGGCCTTCGATCCCCTGGCGAATTTTCACGCGCAAGAACAGAAACGGGTTGGCTGGCAATATCCGTCAGGCCCTCCCGACGAAAGCAAACTCATTTGAAGAACAGGAGATTTAAAAAGCCATGTCGAAATCGTTGATGCCGAACTTGTTGATAGATGACCCGCCGCAATCCACCAAATGCACCCGAACCGTACACCTCTCCCTTCAAGGGAAGGGCGGTGTGGGCAAAAGCCTGATCGCGAGCTTCATCGCGCAGTTCTACAAAGACCACGGCGTTCGTGCGATCTGCGTTGACACCGACCCGGTGAACCAGACGTTTTCGCAGTATGCCGCGCTGGGAGCCCAACATCTCCAGCTCATGGACGGGAACCAGATCGACCGGCGGCGATTTGACGCTCTCGTCGAGGACATCCTGGCCAACGATGAATCCTTTATCGTCGATAACGGCGCGTCCACATTCATACCGCTGTGGCATTACATGGTCGAAAATGCCGTCACCTCGGTGCTGCGGGAGGCCAATCGGAGACTCGTCATCCACACGGTGATCACCGGCGGGCAGGCCCTTGCCGACACGCTGAGCGGCTTCAATTCGTTGGCTGAAGGCTGTGAATCCCGAAGTATCGTCGTCTGGATCAACGAATACTTCGGGCCTGTCGAGCGCGACGGAAAGAAGTTCAACCAGATGGCGGCTTTCCTCGAACATCAGGACAAAGTCGCCGGAACCGTTCATATTCCCCGCTTCAGTCCTGACACTTTTGGCAGGGATCTGGAAGAGATGATCGCCCGAAAGCTGACCTTCGGCGAGATCGCGTGGGCTACCGGATTCACGTTGATGAGCAAACAGCGCCTTCGAATGATTCAGCGCGAACTGTTTGAGCAACTGGAGATGCTGAATCTGCTGGAGGCAAAGCCGTCCGATGCCCATTGACATTCAAAAGCTGATCGGCGAAGTCGCGGCTCGAAACCACTGCCGGATCGAAGCCAGTGACCCGATATTCGCGGTCAGCACGATCAACCGGCTGATGTTGGATGAAGTGGTCGAGGGGCTGATCCTCCGGGTTGGCGCCGCAATCACCGCTTTCGAGACCTCGGCGCGCGCGGTGGATGCCCATGCAGGTAAGCTACTGGCCGAAGAGATCCGCACATCGACCTCGGCGTGGAAGGCGGAAGTCGCGCGTGATATCAACATTGCGAATGTCCGAAGTTGTGAAATGATCGACAAGCTCAACATGGCGCACTCTAAGCCGGCCATGATACGCTGGGGCTCATTAGGCCTCGTCGCGGGGCTGCTTCTTTTGATCGGCGGTGTATTTTTGGGCCGGTATGTCCGATAGATCAGAGACAGGGAGGTAGCGTTTCCGATGACTCGTTTTCTGTTTTTCTTTACCTGGCTTCTGGGCCCCAGGTCTGTTTCCCGCTTTCTGTTCTTTTATGTGCTCGGGATGCTGTTCCTGTTCTACTGTGTGATCGGCGGGTGGCCGAATGTTCCGGCGTCGCCGGCGCACGCCATACAGAGTCCGTATCCTCCGATGCCGAAGCCAAATCCGATTCCCCCGAACACAGCGGAAGTGATGCGTAAGAGGATGACCAGCGGTCCTCAAATGCGCCTTAACGTCCCCGCGCCTGAGAGTGCTGCAAAGCCAGTGCCTTACGAATAGTGCGCTCGACGTAGTCTTCCTGCCGCCGTTCGGTGCCCTTGTGCGATAAATCACGGCTCCGAATCGCCGCGCCCACGTCTTCAGCGCTGACACCCCGAGAGAGCGCATACAGAGCGTATGCCAGATCGACTCGGGTTCCGTCACCGCCATACGCCGGATTCTGCCGGAACAACTCGATAGACTTGTCGGCTCCGCCAGACACTGGCACCGACGCGAAAGCCGCGTCTCGTTTCTTCCGGGCATCCTGCTCTCGGGCGCACTGCTCCCGAATGCCATCGACGAACCTCCCTGCCGATGGATAAACCACGCCGCTCGATTCGATCAACCGCACGAAGGGAAACAACCCGTTTGACTGGCGATGTTTCTCTTTCTGATTGGTGAAACCTGCGAGCCGTCCGAAGTGCCGCCAGTCCGCCGCTTTCGTGTCGCCCTCGAATCGGCCTGCCAGCGCACGGGCAACCGCGGTACCGATATCCTTGGGTAGGCGTTCACCGTGGTCGAGCCAGGCCTGAAAGTTCCGGGGAGATGTTTCGACGATCGCGGCGGGCTCGAATCCTTCCGCCTTCATCCGGTCGATTGCCGTCTTCGACAGGTCGTCGACCAGACTCAGGTGGTGTTCACCCTGCGGCCGGATATAGATATTCCGACCGTGCAGGTTTTGAAGCCGCAGCCAGGCGATGGACCGAAGGAGCGTGTCGGCGTCCCACGCGCGCGGGAGCATTCCCGCGTTAAGCCCGTCCGCCGCGCCCGAAAGCCTGAACAGTCCAAGTTCGAAAACATCCGAATGCATGGCCTCAATCTGTCGCCGGACAACCTCGCCGGTCTGTCGCATTATTGCTTCCCCTACAGATAACAGCCGAGGAAGGGATTTTTGGACAAATAAATTCAGCAGTGTGCAAATTTGCGCCGCGGAGATCAGGGCTGATAGTTGCTACGTTCGAAATCCAACCGTAGGCCTGTTGGTGTCTTCCCGTGTCGGCGCGGTATTCGTAAGCCGGTTGCCGCCGCGCGTTAGCAAACAGCACCATTCGATACTGGATCTGTGATTGGAAAAGTCGAAACGCCGGCGCTCTCCGCAATCCTCTGTGCCGACTGGGGCAAGGAAAGCCGCAAGCGTTCGGTTTACGTTGCGGAGATTGCAGCGCGGACCGTCAAGCGCCGCGCCGCAAGTGATTGGTCCGTGAAAACGGTGCTTGCGGAAGCGGAAAATTGGACGACGGCCGGGTCGGTGCTAGCTAGTTACCTTCGACGCACCGCTGGGAGTGCCCGAAACCTACCTCGCCGCAGCCGCGCGAGTCCAGTCATGGCGGTCACCTGAGACATTCCTTGAATTACTGTCATGCGCCTGCTCGACGCCTGAGTTTTTTGATGCCACCTTCATAGCCGACGACTGGAAGATCGAGCGTCCGTTCTTCTCTGTACCGGGCGGTGCGGGTGGCCTTACCTCGTATCGTGTTGCGGCAGATCGAATGGGAGTAGACCTCTACAGAACCATCGACAGGCTAACGAAGGCAAAAACCGTCTTCGTGAAGTCTGGTATTCCCGGGTCGGTTGGAAGTGCCGCCTGCGCTTTGTGGAAGGACCTCGGACCTCGCCTGACTCAGAGCCGCAATTTCAGAGTTTGGCCATTTGAGGGAGACCTGGACGTGCTTCTCCGATCAACGCCGGTTGTCGTGGGTGAGATCTATCCACGCGCGGCCTATGCGACAGCTCTGCTCGATATACCTGCCGCCGCGCGGCCCCCTATGGGGTTGGCAAAGACTGATACAGCCGTACGCCGCAACGCGATCAGGGCACTTCAGCGTGCTGAATGGGTTCGCGAGCTGAGCGTTTTGATTGAAGATGTCGACGCTGCGGAAGCCAACGAAGATGACTTCGACGCTTGTATCACCGCTGCGGCACTTCTCCGTTGCCTGCTCGAACACGTTCAGCTCTGTCCGGCGACTCTCAAAGCGGCTCAGGCAGAAGGGGGAGTGCTGGGAACTGGGGCAATAAACCTGGGCTTGCCCGAACGAACCTTCCGGGCTGAAGACCATGGGAAGCACCAATCAGGAGGGTCCGCTATGCGCGCCAAGGCAAAGCGCATCGAGGTTGCAGGTGCAGGTCGATCCTTTCGCTGTCCGATTGAAGGATGTGAAAAGGTCTACGAAGGCACGCGAGGTGGCTGGGACGGCCACGTAGGATCTTCTCGAATTCATTCACACTGGCATCCCGAACTGGCTTCCGCCGAAGCGCGCAAGAAACAGTTCAAAACAGAGTTCCCTGATTTCTTCGGGTGACGTTGACGAGTAGGCCGCGCCGGCAAACTACACCGCGTTCGATTTAATGTCCCGCTCGATGTGCTGAGGCCTGCCGCTTCAGCACAAGCCAATCCAGCCAACGCCGCCAACCCCGGCGTTGCGGGATATCCCCGCTATCACGGTGCGGTGTGTCTGTCGGTTGGTACCGTTTAGCGCATCCCGCGTCGCGCAGCTCCAGGAAGCTTGCGTAACAGGGAGAGCAATGCGTGATGTGATACCACGCGCCCTGCTCGTCGGCGTCATCCTCAGCCTTTATGCTATCCGGGTTCGCAGCGAGGCTGCGCACGCTCGCGTCACCCGGACACCCCTGCCGATTCGGATTCGGGTAGTTCCGGAGTATCGCACCCTGGATCTCGCGCTGTAAACGCCGATACTTTTCTTCGGTCGACTCGCTCATCAAAGAAAAACTTCCAACCCCACACTCAGTAGCGCTATACAAAGTCGGAGATCCTCTGGAGCATTCTCCGAAACCGGCGGTAGACGGTGTTGGGGTTCTCACCGAGGCGCTCTCCGATTTCATACCAATGATATCCGGCCCGGATCATCATGTACACCTCAAGTTCGTCTCGTTTCGCCATTTTCTTTAGTCTCCCCTCAACCCGTTCCAAATCCAGAGTCATGCCGTACTCGCCCTCGGTATCGGCGGTATCCCCGATGATGGCGTCCCTTCGGTATCCATCGAGATCATCCAGCGAAAGATTCAGCGCGAGATGCTCCCGTCCGCCTGGATCTTCGAGGCGGTGAGCCGTTCGTTTGGCGGTTCTGTACACGTTAAAGCTCGGGTAACAGCCAATGTTCTCTCTGTGCCTGTGCCACAGATGATGGATCGTTAGGTCGGTCAGTTCCGAGACTCGCCAGACGTCTCCCAGAACCCTCCGTGAAAGGGCTCTCAGCTTGTCCTGAACCGGAACGACGGCGTCGATCCATCCGTGGAAGATGATTTCGCCGTTGTCGTCCGTATCGTTCAGGTAGATCGGAACCAGCGATGCGCTGTATCTCCGCGGATCGTAGTCAAACGGAATTGTGATAACTGACATAGCGAATTTCCCCGTAAATTATTTCGCTAACTTTTTTGTCCAAAAACTCCGTTCTCAGCTGTTATATGTAGGGGCCAAATGCGGCCCGAGCAAATAACGGCCTCGAAGTGAGGTGTGCTTTGGCGAACACGCATTACCGATTGCAAGTTGCGGCTATTCGCAATTAAGTACCTCGAAAAAAGGAGTACGTCAACATGGCGGATTTAGCGATCGTACAGAGCGAGCAGAGCCAGCGTCTTGAAGTAAAACTCAGACGCGAGCTGGGGGAAACTATCCTGAGTCTGCTCGATGACAACGGAGTTGAGGACATCGTGCTCAACCCCGATGCCACTCTCTGGGTCAAGCAAATGGGCTCCGGCTTCACGCGCGTTGGGCAGATGTCCGGCGGCCAGGCCGTGTGCGCGATGAACACCATCGCGTCGATGAGGTCGATGGTCCTGAACTACGAGCGGCCTGTGCTGGAGACTGAACTCCCGCTCGATGGAAGCCGGTTTGAAGGATTGATTCCGCCGGTCGTGCGGCATCCGGTCTTCGCGATTCGTCGCCGACCGCGCCGAATCTTCACGCTCGATCAATACTGCAAGGCGGGCATTCTCACCGGACAGAGCGATCCTCTGAATCGATTCCGGAGACGCGAAAACTTCGCCGATCAACTGGCCGGCCTGTCGCACGCCGATGTCATCCGCGCCGCTATCGCTGCGAAAAAGAACATCCTCACGGCGGGCTCCACTGGCTCGGGGAAGACGACCTTTACGAATGCGATTCTCGACGGTATCGCAACGATCTCACCGCACGATCGCGTGATCTCGATAGAGGATACAACCGAACTCCAGTGCTCAGTCGCCAACTACGTGGACCTGCGGGCCGTCGGAAGCGTAACTATGCTCGATTGCCTTCGCGCCAGCATGCGTCTGAAGCCGAGCCGGATCGTGGTCGGCGAAGTTCGCGGCGCTGAAGCCCACACGATGTTGAAGGCGTGGAATACCGGGCATCCCGGCGGTGCTGCAACGGTCCACGCCAACGATGCTCTCAGCGGATTGATTCGACTCGAAAGCCTGGTCGCGGAAGCGACCAGCGCGCCTCAGCAGCAGTTGATTGCCGAGGCCGTCGATCTGGTGGTCTTCATTGACGAAGAGGCCAGCCTCTCGGCTGGTCGGAAGGTCAGGGAAGTGGCGCTCGTGAATGGTTACCGGGACGGCCGGTATCAGCTCGAGTACGTGTAGTTCACGGCAGTTGACCAAAAACGAAAAGGAGTACGCAATGAAAATTCAACGTCTTTACGGGACCCGGAGAAATCTCGTCCGGGTTCTCATGTTCACGGCAGCGGTCTTCACGCTCGCGATTCAGGCCTCCGCGGCTCCCGCGGGCGGAGGTCTGCCATGGGAAGCGCCCATGACAGCAATCGCCACATCTCTGACCGGGCCTGTGGCCTACGCCATCGGACTGATCGGTATCGCCATCGCAGGGGGCACCATGTTGTGGGGCGGCGACCTCGGCGAGGTCGGGCGCAAAGCATGCATGATCGGCCTTGTCATCGCAGTGCTCGTCTTCGCCGCGCCCATGCTGAACTCTGCGTTCGGCGTCGCCGCGGCGCTGGTTTAGAGGAGGCGACGTAACGGTATGGACGACGCCACAAGAACACGCGAAATCCCGATTCACCAGTCGGCCAATCGGCCCAATACCCTCCTCGGAGCGGACCGTGAATTGGTGCTCCTCGCGATCATGATCGCTTTCGGTATGGGGCTGAGTCTGGCGACGTGGTGGGGCGTGCTCCTGGCGGCGTTGTTCTGGGTCGGGGCAGTGGCGGTCTTGCAAAGAATGGGCAAGGCCGATCCACTGCTCCGGCAGGTTTATCTGCGGCACATCCGCTACGAAGACTGGTATCCGGCAAAGAGCGGTATCTACTCCGCCGGCGTCCAGCCACCAATGAAGTGGAAGTAAGCACCATGATCGCGAAGGAAGGGAGACAGAAATCGTGCAGCTAATCGAACATCGCCGCAAGCCGGTCGGCCTCGCAGACCTGCTGATGCATCACGCGCTCATCGACGACGGCATTCTCCTCCAGCAAGACGGCTCACTGCTGGCTGGCTGGACGTATCGCGGGCCGGACATGATGTCGAGTCCTCCCTCTGAAATGGATGCGCTGAGCGCTCGACTGAATTCAGTCTTGAAGCTGGGCAGCGGCTGGATGCTGCAATGCGATGCGATCCGCACCGAAGCTCCAGGCTATCCAAAAACCGGCGCGTTTCCCGACCCGGTAACGCAGGTAATCGACGATGAGCGGCGGCAACAGTTCATGGCCGAGGAGGCGCATTACGAGAGCGAGTACTTCCTGACCCTCACGTACCTGCCGCCGGTCGAGATGGAGCAGAAGGTTCAGGGCTACATGTTTGAGGGCCGCAAGTCCGGCAGCGACTACACGGGTGCACAGGTTCTTGAACGCTTCCGTTCTCAGCTCGAACGGTTCGAGAACGTATTCGGATCGCTCTTCAAAACAGAGCGACTGACCCGCATCAAGACAGAGGATGATCTCGGCGGCGTTCATACGCATGACCGGTTGCTGCGGTACGTGAGACGCTGCGTTTCCGGCAACGATCACCCGTTTGCGCTACCTCAGATTCCCGTGTTCCTGAACGATATTTTGGCCTGCGAAGATTTCTGCGGCGGCGTGGAACCGCGCATTGGACAGAAGCACATCCGCGTTCTCGCGATAGACGGATTCCCTCGCAGCAGCTCGCCAGGCTTGCTTCGTGAACTGGATTCACTGTCGGTCGAATACCGCTGGAACACTCGCGCGGTCCTGCTCGACGCGCAAGAGGCCGAAGCCATCCTCGACAAGACGCGGAAGAAGTGGCGATCCAAAATCCGCGGCTGGCGCGATCAGATTCTCAAAACCGAAAGCGGCGCCGTGAACCTCTATGCGGCCGAGATGGCAGGCGATGCCGAACAAGCCATGAGCATCGCCAGTTCCGGCGATGTCCACTTTGCCTGGTACAGCTCAAACATCATCTGCATGGATGAAGACGTTGAACGCCTGAGCCAAACCACCCGCACGGTTATGAAGACTCTGCAGCATGTCGGATTCTCCTGCCGCATTGAAACGGTGAATGCGGTCGAGGCCTGGCGGGGAAGCCTTCCCGGTGACGGTTACAGAAACGTTCGCCGCAATCTCCTGCACACACTGAACGTTGCCGACCTGCTACCGATCACGGCGGTTTGGGCGGGTCAACGCGAGAATCCTTCGGCCATGATGCCTCGCAAGAGTCCCCCACTCTTGTATGCAGCTACCAGCGGGTCCACACCGTTCCGGTTCAACTTGCATGTCGGCGATCTCGGCCACACGATGATTTGCGGGCCTTCCGGTGCCGGCAAGTCCACCCTTCTCGGCCTGCTTGCGGCGCAGTGGTTCCGCTACCCCGGCGCACAGGTCTTCGCGTTCGACCGAGGCTATTCGCTCCACGTTCTCACGCAAGCAGTCGGCGGTGAGTTTTACGATCTCGCTGGCCCTAGATCGGATTTGGCGTTCTGCCCGCTCCGGCAGATCGATTCGGATTCGGATCGCATCTGGGCCGTGGGTTGGATCGAGGCCCTGTGCAGGCTGAACGGCCAGGTGATCAGTCCGTCCCAAAGGAACAGGATCGCGGAAGGCGTCGAAAACCTGCGCATCTCTCCAACACGATCTTTAACCGAGTTGAGAACCAACGTTCAGGACGAGGCTGTTCAGGCCGCCCTACAGCATTACACGCTCGGAGGCCCGCTGGGTCAACTCCTGGACGCGGAACTCGACTCACTCGGAGACGGCAGATTTCTGACCTTCGAGACGGAGCATCTCCTCCAGCTTGACGAGAAAGCGGTCCTGCCTGTCCTGCTGTATCTGTTCCGGCAGATTGAAAAACGTCTGGACGGCTCTCCAACTCTGGTGCTGCTCGACGAAGCCTGGAGCTACCTGAAGCACGATCTCTTCCGTGAGCGTATGCGGGATTGGCTGAAGACGATGCGAAAGCAGAATGGCGTCGTGGTGATGGCAACGCAGCAACTCAGCGACATCCTGAGTTCCGGCATTTCCGACGCCATCCTCGAAGCCTGCCCGACAAAGATACTGTTGCCGAATGCCGAATCGAAAAGCCCGAACTCCAAGGCGTTCTACGAACTGGTCGGCCTGAACCAGCGCGAACTCGACATTCTGCAAACCAGCATTCCGAAGCAGCATTATTACGTGGTTTCGCCGCTCGGTCGCCGCCTGGTGGATATGGGAGTAGGGAAGGTTGCGTTGTCTTTCGTGGGCGTCAATGGCCGCGAGGAGCGGCTGTTAATGGAGCAAATCAGGAAGCAATTCGGAGACGGATGGAGGTCGGAGTGGCTCCGCTTCCGAGGTCTCGGTACTTGGGCGGATTACCTCCGTCGCTTAGCGGCGGAATTTGAAGGAGATTCAAGATGCGCAAAAGCCTCATAGTGATCGCAGGTTTGTTTCTGATGGCGGAGTTCGGGAGCACGCCGCCTTCAGTCCAGGCGGCGGTGCCGCTGCCATTCTCAACCGAGTTCACGCAATTGCTGAATTATGGCCAGTTGCTCAGCGTCAACCTGACAGCGGCCACCCAGCTTGCCAACGAGATCCAGCAGTTGCAGAACTCGGTCCGAAACCTGGTAAACCTCCCGAACCAGCTCTTCGGGCCGATACAGGCGGACATCAACGCCCTAGCCGGTGTGGTTCAGGGCGGCTTTTCGCTGGCCTATTCGATGGCGAATCTGGATGCGCAGTTTACAAACCGATTCAAAGGGTTCGCCGGATTCACGCCCAATAACTACTACAACAACTACCAGACCTGGTCTCAGACCTCGCTCGATACGACTCTCGGCACGTTGCAGGCGGCGGGCATGCAGGGCCAGCAATTGCAGAACGAACAGGCCGTACTGACAGGGCTTCGGACAATGGCCCAAACCTCGGATGGCGCAATGGAGGCGCTGCAAGTGCTCGGTCAGATTTCAGAGCAGGAGGTTCAGCAACTCATGAAGCTGCGAGAACTGATGCTGGCTGACCTGCAAAGCAAGCAGGCATTTCAGGCCGCAACGATTCAGCAGCAGGCAAACGCGGAAGCCGCGGCGCAGCAGTTCTTTCAGTTCGGGGGCGCTAATGGTGACGGCCTGACTTTCCTGCCGGGATGGCGCTAACGGTGATCGCACGCGGAGGGAGGACGAAATGCACAAGAACAACTCCAGAATCGTTCGGGTGTCGATGCTGCTCCTCGTCGTCGCCACAATCAGCTTCGCCCAGGCTCCTCCGTTTGTTTCGACAAACCCGAGCCAGATTCTGACCGCGTTTCAGGCGGCACGCGGGAATTGGGTAGCGAACATCGCCGGGTATGCGAACAAGCTGTTCGGCGCACTTGCGGTGATCGAATTCGCCTGGAGCGCCGCGGTCATGGTTCTGGAGAAAGCGGACCTCCAGTCATTTACGGCCGCGCTGATTCGGAAGATCATGTGGATCGGCGGTTTCTACATGCTGTTGATCAACGGCCCCGTATGGATACCGTTCATCATCGACAGCTTCACGCTGATCGGCCAGAATTCTTCAGGCGTAGCAGCAATCTCGCCCAGCGACGTGTTTGCGCAGGGGCTGGCCGTCGCGGGCGCGCTTTCGAACGGGTTCAGCGTGGCGGGCTTCCTGACACAGCCCGCCGTGATCTTCGCTCTGGTGTTCGCGGCGATCATCGTGGTGATTTCCTACGCGATGATTACGATCCAGTTTCTGGTCGCGATGGTCGAGAGTTACATCGTGGTTGCGGCCGGGTTCATCTTCCTCGGCTTTGGCGGCTCCCGTTGGACAGTGCCTTACGCCGAACGGTACATCGGCCTGGCCGTTTCGAACGGCGTCAAAATCCTTGTCATCTATCTGCTCATCGCGGTTGGCACTAACCTCGGCAACGCATGGGTGGCGGAAGCACAGGGAGCCTCGACATCGGCATCTCCCGAAATGGTCGCGTTCGACGTAATGGCAGCCGCGCTGATGTACATGATGCTGTGCTGGCAGATCCCGAAGCTGTTCTCGGCAGTGCTCGGCGGCTCCCCAGCGTTATCTGGCGGGGACTTCATTGCCGCTGGTACTTCCCTGGTCGTAGGCGCTGGCGCCATTGCAAGCGCAGCGGCGGGAGGTGCTGGCGTGCTCGCCGGAGGCGCACGTGCGTTGGGTGGTGTCGGAGCCGCCGCCAGTGCTGGTACTGGATCGGCGCTGAGCGTTAGCCGCGCCGGGGACATGGGATCGACGGGAATGGGAGGGGGCTCGGTGCCTCCCCCGCCCGGTCCGAGCGGCTCGGGACAGGGTTCTGGGTTGGGCAACCCCAGACAGCCGGAACCGCCTGGTAATTCTGGGGCGTCGGGCGAAACGTCTCCGCCAACCGGGCCAATTAGCCAAACTGCCGGCGCAGCGGGAAAAGCTCAGGACACCCTCGGTTCGGTGTCGACGCGAATGCGGAATCTCAGCAGGCGTTTGAACTCTGTTGTGCCGCCGGACCATGCGCCGCACTCGACCCCGCCACGAATGGATATCGAACACCACGAATAGGAGCAGGAATATGGGACTCACACTTAAGACCAAATCGAATCCGGCAGATGCCTCGTCGTTGAACCCTTACGTCGCCGCCCGCCGCGAATGGGATGAGCGCTACGGGGAGCTCATTACGCGCGCGAAAAACTGGCGATTCATCGCGATCCTGAGCGCGATGGCGACGCTCGTGGCTGTGGCGGGAATCGTGGCTTTGTCGGCTCGGTCGAAGGTAGTTCCCTTCGTCGTCGCAATCGACTCGCTCGGGAGAACGGTATCGGCCGGCCCGGCGGAGGTGACCACGACTGCCGATGAAAAGCTCAAGAAGGCGGTACTGTTCACGTGGATAGAAGATCTGCGCCTCGTGACCACCGATCCATTTGCGCAGCGAAAGGCGATTGATCGTGTGTACGCGCACCTCGCGATGGGCAGTGAAGCGCAGGCTTTTGTGACCGCGTTCTATCGGGCAGATCCGCCTCAGAAGCGCGGACAGACACAAACCGTCAGCATCGATGTGAAGTCCGTTCTGCCCAACAGCAACCGGACGTATGAGATCGAGTGGATCGAGACCACCCACGACCTGAACGGCGGAATCGTCTCCACCGATCACTGGAAAGGCTCCTTCACAATCGCGCTCAACCCTCCGACTGAGGAGCGGTTGATGCGTGTCAACCCGCTTGGGATTTACGTGACGGATGCAGCCTGGACGAAAGTTTTGTAGTTATCGCTCGAAAGGAGCCAATAGAATGCCACGATTACCGCTCGTTATCTCACTTCTTACCGTAAGGGCACTGTTCGGTCAATCCATTCCGGTGGACCCTCAGAACCCGTCGCCAAACTCCGTGGTCCAGTTGAAGCGGACACCGGCAGCCCCGGCATCTACGCCTCAAAAGACGGATACCTTTGTAGATCATTTCGATTTCGGCGCAAACGTTCGAGCGCTGGCGCAGTCGATGGAAACGCCTGTCACGACGGGTGCAATTCCACCGCCGACCCGCGGGCCTGCTGTTGTGCCCGAGGGTTACCGGCCTACAACCGATGTTATCCTTTCCGCTACTGCGCAGCAAGCCGTTGAGTTCAGCGCCTCCTGGCGGGCGCAACAGAACGGAGCCGCGCCCGGGCCGGACGGCCGGGTGCTGTTCGCCTTCGGAGCGGGCTTGCCGACCGTGGTATGCGCACCGTTGCGCGTTTGCCTGATCGAACTGCAGCCCGGAGAAAAGCTTGTCGGGGAGCCGCAGATTGGCGATTCGGTTCGGTGGAACGTCGCCCCGGCGACATTCGGCAAAGGTGACGAAAGCACCGCCATGCTCGTGCTGAAACCGCAGATGCCGGGCCTCGACACGAACCTCTTAATCACGACTGATCGCCGCGCCTACTACGTTCGGCTCGTTTCCAAGGCGAACGACTACGTCTCGCGAGTGGCGTTTGTCTACAACGACGACGACGGCGGAAAGAAATGGAAGGATCATTTCGCGGAGCAGAATCGGGAGGAAATAGCGGCAGCCCGCAATTCAGTACAGACCCAACCCGCAGTCCTGTTCTCAGTCGAGCGCCTGCACTTCGACTATCAGATCAAGGGCGGCGACGAAAACATTCGCCCGCAGCGCGTCTTCGATGACGGGTCGAAAACCTACATCCAGATGTCGCCGAATGTCGCAAACCGCGAGGCTCCGGTCCTGATGGTCGTCGGAGCGGATGGCAAGGGAGAGGTCGTGAACTATCGGGTGAAAGACCAGATGTACATCGTCGACCGGCTGTTCGAGCATGCGCAGCTCGTGCTGGGTTCCGGCAAGAAAGCGCAGAAAGTGGAGATCAACCGTGACCACCGAGGGTAAGTCTCCCGATGCAAAAGGGAATGGAAACTCGATACCTGAACCCGTTCGCGAAACGGTCTCGCCCAGCGGCATAGACCTACGCCCGGCGCCAGAGAAGTCGCCAAAGATCAGCCGTCGAGCCGGCGGTTTGATCGTGCTGGCTGTCGTCGCAGTGCTCGGCGTATTCGCATACGGCGGGTTAAGACGCCAGCAACAGCGTGCCGTCGCCGCGGAAGGAAGTCCCTACAAAAAGGTAGAACCCGCGCGATCGGACGAGGTGCAGCAGTTGAGTCCAGGCACCGCAGGCATGCGAGGAAACGCGAGGCCGGGAATTCTGCCCGCCGCGCCTGACGATCCGAATCAACTGCAACGCCCGGACGCCGATCTGCCGAATGAGCGAATCGTCGTCCGGCGCGCCCAGGCACCGCAACCCGCGCCGACACCGGTCCCTCAACCGGTGGTCGCTCGCGAGCCGACGCCGGAAGAACGGGCATTGTCGGTCGCATACATGACGGAACAACAGGCTCGAATGGCACCAACAGGGATTCGAGCGGAATCCTCGGCCACGAATCGCTCGGTCACATCCGGCCTTGGTGTGGGGAACATACCCGTCGCCGACAACAGCGCGCCGCAGCTCGCAGCCATCGCCCGCGCTCTGACCTCCGGGAATCCCGCTGGCGGGGGATCGGCACCTGCGGCCGGCGCGAACGCCAACAGCGAATTCGACGGCCAGAATCTTCAGGCTCAAAAGGAGGCCTATCTTGAGAAGGCCCGGCTGGGTAACGTTTCGGACGACTACCTGAAGTACACGCGGACACCGCCGCTCTCCCGCTTTGAGATCAAAGCCGGGTGGGAAATTCCGGCGGCGTTGGAACAGGGGTTGAATTCAGACTTGCCCGGTGAACTGAAGGCGCTCGTGATGTCGAACGTTTACGATACCGCCACCGGCCAATACCTGCTGATTCCGCAGGGGGCCCGGCTGGTCGGCGCGTACAACTCCCGCGTGGGCTACGGACAGAACGGAGTCCAGGTTGCGTGGCATCGCGTGATCTTCCCTGACGGCTCGGCCATCGACCTTAACGGAATGGCGGGTCTGGACGCTCAGGGGAACGCAGGCCTCCGTGACAAAGTGGACAATCACTACAAGCGATTATTCGGTTTCGCAGTCTTGACGAGTATGTTCGATGCTGCCCTTGCCGTCACCCAGAGCCGGCAGCAGAGCGTCCTCCTCTCTCCGAGTCCGACTCAGGAAACCGAGAGCGCCGCAGGTCGAGAGGTGAGCCAGCTCGGCACCCAGATCGCACGGAAGAATCTCAACGTTCAGCCGACGATCAAGATTCCGCCCGGCTACAAGTTCAACGTCCGCGTGAATCGAGACATTCTCTTCGAAGAGCCGTACCGTCCGGTACAACCCCTGGCAAACGACGGTCTGATCGGAGTATCGCCAAGATGAGCCCCACTAATTGGAAGTTGAGCGAGGAGTGATCCATGAGTTCGAACGTCATGCGTCAGATTCTTCAGACCATCGAGGATGGAGTAAATTCGAGACCTTCGGCCATCGAATTCGAAATGGCGTACCAGGCCCGCGTCGCCATCGACCGGATCAGGTTCGCCATAAAGCACACGGAGCGATTCGCGCCGCATACCGACGCGATTCGCGAGGTCGGGCTACAGCTCCTCGACGCCCTGGAACGGCTTGAAACGGCGGATCGCCGATTTCAACAGCGATCACGTAGCAGTGTGCGGTCGGTAGCGTCAGGAACTCATTCCACGGCGCACGTCAACGGAAAGGATGCACCTAGTGTCGCAGCGAATGGCGCTTGAATTTGCCCCGAGGACCAACTTTGCGAGAGGTGTGCGTCAGCCGACGCTGAACTCGGACCAACTCCGAGAAGCAAACATGCAACTCGTTGACGCGCTCGACCGCTTGGTCTCCGCAGAGAAGAGACTTCAGGAGCAGTTCAGAAGCCCCTATCCCACAGAACAAGGCGAGTAAACCGTGATCACACACGCGATGCTGCTGCTGGAGAGAATCCTCAATGCGCGATAGTTTGGCCGTACAGAAGCACTACCGTGTTAAGGACCTTGCGGATCTGTGGGGTTTCTCTGAAAACACGATAATCAAATTGTTCAGCAATGAGGACGGTGTGCTGCGGCTCGAATCGCCCACAGGCAAACGGAAGTATTCCACGCTATCGATTCCCGAGACCGTTGCCATCCGCGTTCATGAGCGTCTTGGCAACCAGGCCCTCAAGGCGGCTTCCGCGCGCCGGAATCCACTTCGCGTAGTACATCTCCGTGATCTTGACGCTGGAATGACCAAGCAGTCTGGACACATCGCCAATCGGAACGTCACGCAATAGAGCTCGGACGGCGAAGGTGTCCCGCAATCGATGCGGACGGCAATCGTCAACACCGCAACGTCTACCAATGCTCTGCATCAGATCGTATACTTGGTACGCAAGCCCGTAACCAGCGGTCGCCGGGCCATACCAGAATGGCCTGCTTGTTGACAACCACTGACATTGGTCGATCTTGGCCTTGAGACGGTCGGTGAGGTAGACCTCCGTCGATTGAACCCGCGCTGTTCTTTTGCTCTTTCGTTGCGTGAATCTGTAGATCCACAGTCCCGATTCACCTTTGTGCGCAGCCGCCGGGTCGAATCGAATTGCGTCGCTAACCCGGATTCCGGTCTCAAGCATGAGTTCGAGGAGCAGTCGGAAAGTAAGGGGAGCGCTGGCGTATCCATCCCGTCCGCCCTTCAGCTTTTCGGTTCCAGTCAGGATGAGATCGACTTCCGCATCCGTGTACGGATTTTTCTGCTCATGGGTGGCGCGATACGGCCTCACCTTTTCGGCAAGGGCGAACTCCGTCCAACTGCGGCGATAAGCTTCACGGAGGAAGCATCGGATCTTGGCGGTCACCTGCGCCTTGCTGGTGGCAGCCATATTGTCTGGCAGTCCTTCAACTTTGAAGTCTTCGAGGAGATCGACGCTCAGTTCCTGCATAAAGTGAACGCCACGAGTCGCGCAGTAAGCGCGCAGCCGATCGAGCTGGAAACGATAGGCGGCGGCGGTTTTCTCGCCGAGCTCCTCTTTTCGCGATGCGCTGAAGCGCTCGATGCAATCGTCGAGGCGCGGACCATGGACCTTTTGGTCTTGGCCGCCCTTTAGAAGCACCTGCCTTTGGGCCTCCGCCACCGCAATGATGTTCGTTCCGGTGCTCTGCCGGGGAACGTGAGTTGTTTCGGTATTCCCGTAGATCCACAGCGGGCAGTCGCAAGCCATATACTTGCGTTTAGCAGCCGACGTGAGCTTAAGGGTGTGTACTGCGCATTTTCCAGCGTGGCGGCGATAGAGGGCTAACACGGCCGTTTCCTCGTAACCCATTGTACCAATTGTACATATGCCGTGTACGTCGATTTTGCAAGTGCTTGATACTAAAAGAATTGGTAGCGCTAACGGGAATCGAACCCGTATTTAAGCCTTGAGAGGGCTCCGTCCTAACCGTTAGACGATAGCGCCGCACGTAGTTGCAAAACCGCGAGTCCTCTTGAGCTTATCAGATCCGGCTCCCGCGCACCGGGCATCGAAACGAAACTAAAATGGCCACAAACGTCCGTTTGGCGGGGACCACGTGATCCCGGACGTGATCAGATACTGCGGAAGAACCGGCGTCGCGCTCACGATAGCGATGTGCCGGTAGCCGACTTGAAGATTCGCAGCAAAGCCTCCGCGATACGTCCGGCTCAATGAAATCTGTGCACTCTCGCTGGTGTAATTCCCGATCGTCTGCGCAACCGCGGACAGAGTCGTCCGACTGGCGGAGACACGGAACTGATAGACACGGCGCAGCTTCATCGCGAAATCCGCATTGATCGCCTCCTGCTCCGAGGCCTGAAAAACCCCATTGCCGGGCGAGATCCCCCTGACGTAGGAAAAGGACGTCGTGCGGCCCGCGCCGAGATCCTTCACCAGCTGCGCGGAAATGTCCGAAGTCGTAGTCTTGTTGGCAAGATCGATCACAACCGACGGCTCGCCGAGCAGTGCCGCAACAACCGGATTCAGCGCCACCTGAGTAAACCCGAGACTCGCAATCTGCGAGGCTCCACCGCGAAGCCGAAGCTGAAGGGTCCTTGAAAACGCGTAGGAGTAAAGCAAGCCTGCCGTATTGACGTCGCTCGTCCCGAAGCCGTGCTCATACTGGTAATAGCTGAACGAATAGTAAACCCCCACTGTCATTCGCTTGTTCCATCTGTAATTCACATCGGCCTGCGCCTGCGTTCCGCTGGTCCCCAGAAGCGCGGGATTGTCGCGTATTACTACAAAGTAACCGCCGCCGAAGTTTACCGAGAGTCTGGCGCTCAACTGCCAGGTAATGCTGGCCTGCGCATTAAACTGCTTCGTCGAAGTATCGAAGATCTGAATGTTGGGACTGCTTGCCAGATTGATACCCGCCATCGAAATGTCGGGATCAATGGCCGGATTCTGCAGGTTGTAATTCTGCGAGAGCAGCGAACCGGTTCCCACCAGATTGAGCGACAAACGCCGCGAAAGTATGTGGGTATAGTCGAGAGCGACGTTCGTGTTACCGCCGCTAAAGCCGTTCGACGCCGGAAAATATCGCTGGTACTGCGTGGAGGCGTGTATGCCGAACTGGTCGTGACGGTAGACTTTCCGCCCTGTGAAACCCGCGGTGAACACCGTTCCGTACAGGTTACCGCTGGATGCCAGTGTGCCCGAGGGCGTTAGAGATGCGGTGGTCAGTCCGGTATTGAAAATGGCGCTGAAGCCAAAATTCTCGCTCCACCTGACATCCTGCGCAATCAGTGGCCGGTTCACGG